>Ga0307377_10004288_pt1 | contig 15647 bp, 17 predicted proteins | sample TR3MG_FD_202535 | JGI IMG/M metagenome (GOLD analysis project Ga0307377, IMG submission 202535) | Soil microbial communities from Risofladan, Vaasa, Finland - TR-3 | ecosystem: Environmental > Terrestrial > Soil > Coastal area > Acid sulfate soil | place: Finland: Risofladan, Vaasa | collected... | reverse complement strand
TCCCCTCCAGGGCAATGGGAATTAGGGTCTGATGCCTGGCAATGCTCTCGGGGACACTCTTAATGACTTCATCGTCAATCTCTCCATATTCGGATAGGCTAACGTAAGATACACCGCACTGTTTACCCAGAAAAGCTAATAAAACATCCTCAGTAATATAGCCCAATTCCATGAGAGTCTCGCCCAGCCTGCCTCCCCTGATTTTTCCTTCCTCTAAAGCTTCTTGCAATTGTTCGGCGGTAATTATCCCTACTTCTACTAATAAGTCACCTAATTTCTTTTTTATTGCCGGACCCTTAGCCATAACTCTCGTAAATCCTCTCTAATTCAAAAAAAGTTAAAGTAAACTGACTAATTTTTAGTATACCACGGCGTTTTCACTTTGTCAACAGCTTTCTTCTCAAGCGTGCCTCAATTTGTCGAGGAACGAATCCCTTTACACTGCCATTCAGTCTAACTACTTCTTTGACTATACTTGAACTCAAATAAGTATACGCCTCTGCCGGCATAAGGAACACTGTTTCTATGTCTGGTGCTAACTTGCGGTTGGTTAATGCCATTTGAAACTCGTATTCAAAGTCAGACACTGCCCGTAGTCCCCTGAGGATAATGTTTGCTCTCTTCTTCTTCATGTAGTCGACTAATAACCTATCGAAATGGGAGACCACCACTCCTGAGAGTCCTCTGGTTACAGCTCTCAGCATCTCCATTCGTTCATCCACTGAAAATAGTGTCTTCTTAGTGGGATTTTCAATCACTGCTACTATTACCCGGTCAAATAGCCGAACTGCCCTTTTTATTACGTCGATGTGTCCATTGGTAACCGGATCAAAACTCCCTGGATAAACAGCAATTCCCTTCTTTTTCATCTCTTTACTCCTTCTGCATCCCGATTTTCAATCGGGAAAATTGTGCCTACAGATGTCAGGTAAGAGTATCTCGACTTGTCGGGACTGGTAAAGTAATGTCATGCCGAACTCGTTTCGGCATCTCTTGAGAGGGAAAAGATCCTGAAACAAGTTCAGGATGACAGAGAAAACAAGTTCAGGATGACAGAGAAAACAAGTTCAGGATGACAGTAGGCACAGATTCAATCTGTGCTAAACTAATTATCCCACACTTGCCAGGCCGAATTTTTCTTTAAATTTCTCTCTAAACTTTTGCTTAATTACTCCGTTTTCCGGAAGAGTTAGAACAGGGTCTCTACTAATCAGATGAAAGGCTGCCTGGCGTGCCAGTTCTAATTCACGCTGGTCAAAAACAATGTTACCAATTTTAAATTCAGGAAGTCCGTGCTGTTGAGTGCCAAAGAATTCCCCACCACCGCGTAATCTCAAGTCCTCTTCGGCAATGCGAAATCCATCGTTAGTTTCCAACATAATCTGTGCTCTCTTTTTTGCTTCCTCCGTCTTAGTTTGTCCGAGTAAAATGCAAAGGGACTGTTCAGTGCCTCTCCCCACCCTCCCCCGTAATTGGTGTAGAGTAGCCAACCCAAACCTTTCACTGTGCTCAATAACCATCAAACAGGCATTGGCCACATCGATACCTACCTCAATTATAGTGGTAGTAATTAAAATATCAAATTCCCTGTTCAAAAATTTCATCATCACCTGTTCTTTCTCGTCACTTTTCATCTGTCCGTGCAGGAGACCAACTCTCAAATCTTTAAACACAGTAGCCATCAGTCTCTCTGCCATTTTCACTGCAGCGCGTAATTCCAACTTATCCGATTCATTAATTATGGGATAGACAATGTAAGCCTGCTGTCCCTTTCTTACCCCATCAATAACCATCTGATAAGCTTCTTCCTCAGAAAGCCTCTGGGTGAGGACTTTTCTCCTTCCCGGAGGTAATTGATCGATTATAGAAACGTCCAGGTCTCCGTAAACTGTTAAGGTTAGTGTGCGAGGTATTGGCGTGGCTGTCATTACCAGGATATCCAGGTTTTCCCCCTTCTTCCTCAACCTCGCCCTCTGCACAACTCCAAACTTATGCTGTTCGTCAATGACCGCCAGAGCTAAATTGGAAAATTTGACCCCCTCCTCAATTAATGCGTGCGTGCCGATAATTATCTGAGATTCTCCCCGGACAATTCTCTGGTAAACCTCTCTCTTCTTCTTCTGTCCCATTTTCCCTGTAGCCAATTCCACTTTGACTTGTAAACCTTCCAGCATCTGACGCAAAGTCAGATAATGTTGTTCAGCCAGAATTTCAGTAGGAGCCATCACTGCAGCTTGATAGCCATTCTCCACAACTAAGAGGATAGCTGCCAGAGCCACTACTGTCTTACCACTTCCCACATCTCCCTGGAGGAGCCTATTCATTGGCTTGGGTGACATAAGGTCATTAAAAATTTCTCTGATTACTCTTTTCTGAGCAGAAGTAAAATCGAAAGGTAGTTTCTCTTTGAAGGCTGTTAAAAGATTTTTTCTCAACTGATATTTCCTATTCTTGTTTATAACCTTCACCTGTCGCCTTCTTAATGCCATAGCCAATTCCCAGAAGAAAAACTCCTCGAATATAAGTCTTCTCCGGGCATCCTCTCCCTTCTCCCGGGTGGAGGGAAAGTGTATATTATACACAGCTTGTTGATAAAGCATCAGGTTATATTCTCTGAGGATAGTTTCGGACAGAGTCTCTCTTAAATAGGAAAGGTATGAATCGAGCGCTCTCTTAATCAGTGTCCTTAAGAAACGTAAATTTAACTTTGAGGTAACTTGATATATGGGAACAATTCTCTTAGTGTGAATTAAGTCGTCTTCTTCTCCTGCCAGTTTCTCGTAGGTAAAATTGGTAATCTGTAAATCGCGAAAGGTGCGTTCAAATTTACCGTGTAGAACAACTGAAGTGCCGGGAGGCAGGGAATCTTTCAAGTAGAGCTGGTTAAAGCAGACCATCGTTGCCTTGCCACTGCCGTCTTCAAGGAGAATTTTCAGAAGGGGCCTTCCACCTCTGGTAAATGTAATCTTATGCTCACTAACTACTGCCAGGACAGTGGCTTCTTCTCCAGGGGTGATTTGTGCAAAGAGCTTCAAATGGGAGCGATCTTCATGCCGGAAAGGAAAATAAGTAATGAGGTCTCCTACTGTCTCAATGCCAATTTTCTTCAATATTCTTGCTCTTTCGGGGCCCACACCCTTTAAGAACTGAACAGACATATTCAAATCTTTCATGATAAATGCCGTGCATGCGGGCTTTTTCATCCTGTAGGGACAGACCGCCGTGTCTGTCCATTAAAAGGGCTGACAGAGCCGTCAGCCCTTACATCCTTTCTTCCCGGCCGAGATGGCTCCCGCAGCATTAAAAAAATTGCCAGAGACGAACAATCTGTCTTTTTAACTACAAAAGATTTTTTGTGCTTCTGATACTAAAATATTCTTGCAATTATTTTTATATTTTGCTAAACTAATTAAAATTTTACAGGAGGAGACAATTGCCTAAGAAATGTGTAATCTGCGGTAAATCTGTGCGTACCGGTTCCAACATCAGTCACTCCCACCACAAAACAAGACGGAAATTTAGACCCAATTTGCAAAAAGTGAACATAATTCTAAATGGAAAAAAAAAGAAAGCCTACGTATGTACCCAATGCATTACTGCAGGTAAAGTCGCAAAATCCGCCTGAAGTCATTACCAATTCAAAAAGGTAGACTCAAAGAACAGAGATAACTATAAACAGGAGACCCGATACCATCGAGATAATATTTCTTAAGGGAAAAATCTAAAATATACATACCTTCGATAAAACCAAGCCCCCAGGTATAATTTACTTTCCTCTTTTCACTAAAATTCTCACCAAACATTCCCAGGCGGAGAAAAATATTGCGAGGAAGAATATACTCCAGGCCCAGGTGATAAACTGCCAGTGAGTTCCGACCACCGTTCTTTCTTGCATAGAATCTCTGCTCAAAATCGGAAGCAAAAGTCAAAAATTCTGCCATGTTTATCCCCATACCTACTCTGAGATTTAATGGCAATGGGTCGGAATGGTAATCACTCCAGTAAATGTAAGCAGGACTATTCTCCAGGGAAATTCCCATCTTGAGCGATGGTGAATAAGTGTAAATTATTCCCCAATCTAAACCCCACCCATTTCCTGTAGAGATGTTTGCCTGAGGTGAAGGGACCTCTTGAGCAATTCCCAGCGAGCCATGTAGATAGCTTATATTCATCCCGAAAGAAACCTTTGGACTATAGGGAATAGCGAAGGACAGCGTGTATTTACTAATATTAATCTCTCGCTCGGAGTAGGGTGGTTTATCTTCTTCTCTAAAACTGGATAATGGTCGCCAGCTTAACGCTCCCAGACTACTACAAAAAGATAAATAAGTGAACCGCTTGCCCTGCAAGGGTTCTCTCTCTACAACATTCTCTCCTTTCGCTTTACTCCTTGCCAGGTCAAACATAAAAGTATATAGATTACTCTCTAAGAAAATCAGTCCCGCAGGATTCCAGTAAGGAGCATCGGCGTTGTTCACTAAAGCAACAAACGCCTCTCCCATTCCTCCCGGCTTGGCTCCTATAGGTATACCGTCGAAAGAATTATACAGAATGGGAGAAGACTCTTTAGCAAAACAGAAAATAGCCGAAAAGAATATCAAAGAAACAGTAACAAAAATTTTCACTATAATCTCCTTAAAGTTATTTCCTCTCCCCTCTGGGGAGAGGACTGAAGTGAGGGGGATTTAACTATTTTCTCTATCGTTCCTCCTCCCAGGACCACATCTCCATCATAAAAAACTACCGCCTGACCAGGAGTAGCTGAGCGCACGGGCCTTCTGAATCTGACTAACGCTTTGCCGTCACCCATAGGAGATACTACTGCTTCCTCCCCCACGTGGTTATATCTTATTTTAGCTACTACCTGCAGGTCCCCTTTTATTTCTTCTGGTGATATAAAGTGCAAATCCTTTGCAATAAGTTCCTGAGAAAATAGTTCCTGTTCAGGACCTACTACAATCCTGTTATGCTCAGGGTCGATGGAAATTACGTAAAAAGGTCTTCCATAAGCTCCGATTCCTCTCCTTTGACCAACAGTATAACAAGCTACACCCTGGTGCTTACCCAGAACATTTCCCTTAACATCAACTATCTCTCCGGGAACAGAAGGGAAGTGGGAAGATAAAAATTTTCGATAATCTCCATCTATAAAACAGATTTCTTGACTTGCTTCTTTATCAGCTACAGGTAAACCGAATTTTTTGGCAATCTTTCGCACCTCTTCCTTCCCGTAACCTCCCAAAACCATTAAAATTCGTGCCATCTGCTCTTGTGTGAAAGTATATAAGAAATAGGATTGTTCTCCGTTCCCTTTTACTCCTTTTTTCAAAAGATATCCTCGGGAGTTCTTTTCTATTCTGGCATAATGGCCTGTGGCTAAATATTGAGCTCCTAACTTTTCTGCTTTTTCCAATAGGAGCCTGAATTTTATCTCCTGATTACAGAGAATACAGGGATTGGGAGTCCTACCTCTCCGGTACTCCTGGCAGAAATGGTCGACAACCTTCTCCTGAAATTCCTTCTGGAAATTCAGGACATAAAAGGGGATTTTCAACTTGAGTGCTACACTCCGGGCATCATTGACCCCCTGTAAACTACAACAGCGATTCCGTCGGAAGGATGGATGATGAGTCTCCTCACAAAAAGGATAAAGGTACATAAATATCCCGATTACATCGTATCCTTCGTCTTTTAGTATTGCCGCTGTAGTCGAGGAATCGACTCCGCCAGACATTGCTACTACTACTCTTTTCATAATACAATACTCTCTTATGCAGACTAAAGCCTGCTACTCCTTTTCTTATTATTCGAACTCTACCTGAATGACCCCAAGAGGGCAAGCGAGTACACAGAGACCACAGAGGAGGCATCTGTTCCGATCGAATTCCAATTTCCAGCTCTCTTTATTCATGGACAGCGCCTTAGGACTGCACACAGCTATACATGCCCCACACGAAGTACATTCCTGTTCATCCAGTTTTATATCCTTAGCCAGTGGCTGGACATCAACTTTTATGTCTTCCAGATATTTCAGACCCTTGTTAATTCCTTCCTTGCCCCCTTCCAACTCCAGTACCATTTTTCCTTCCTCTTTAGGTGTGACCTGAGCGCGTAGGATATTTGGAACTAAATCGTAATCTTTAACCAGGCGGTAAATTATCGGTTGGTCAACCAATTCGGGAGGAAAAGTTAACACTATCCTCTTTTTTGCCATGTAAACCTCCTTATTGCCTACAACGATTAAGAGGAGTAGCAGAGCTTGCTCTGCGTTATTATCGCGAAACAAGTTTCGCTACTCCATTAACGTCTAATATCTAAAGGCTTAAATTTCTCATCCACCGGTAACCGTTGAATGGGCTCTTGTAAGAAGAACTTCCCTTTTTTAATCCACTCTTTCAGAATCTGAGCTATCTCCCTGGCTTTGTAAAGACTGGAGAGTGGTGCAGTAGGAACCCTCTTCTTTTTTATTTCAATTTCCCCGTTTCTTAACTCTTTATAACTTACTCTGCCCAGATTTGGTTTTTCTCTTCTGGGGACACTGTAATCAAGTATTGTAGTATATATCTCCTCATCGGAGATGGAGACAAAATGTGCCATCTCTTCATCGAGAATAGGAATGGGTATCCCCACCCCTACTGTAAGGGTAACACCATACTTGTAGAAGATTGCTGCCCTTAGAAAATCGCGGCTCATCTCTTTCAAATTGCCTATCAAACACAGGGTTCCTGCAGGAGCTATCGGTATTTTAGTTTTCTCATCCCTCTTCTGGCGGGGATTATGTTGTGTGCCTTCCCAGGCAATGTAACCCTGTGCTCCACCGAGAAATATCCTGGTTCCCACACCGATAGTGCGATATAAGGGGTCATTAATTAAAGGTGAGAGCTGTGAACAGTTACAATAATTTGCATTACCAAAGTTGGGCAAGAGAATACCCATATATGTATAGATTGTTCTATCCGATGAGTTAGTAGCTACTGAATAATTTTGATAAGCATTCCTGGGATTAAAAAGAATTGCCTGATTGATCGAGTCTAAGGTAATGTAAGAGTCGAATTCTTTTCTGGGATAACAATCCGTTCCATACGAAGTAGCTCTAAGCCTCACCTTTTTGCCTGAAATCAAATCCTCAATCACATGTGCTCCGCCATATTCCATCCATTTGGTTTCAGAAAGCTCAGTTGCTCCAATATAAGCATCAACTGCCGCCACCCCCGCATAAGCTGGAACATCATTCAGCCACACCTTCTGCATCTTTATTGGCGGATCGCTATGCCCAAAATTCAGTAAAGCTCCAGAGGAACACATTGGACCAAAGGTAGCTGTGGTTACCACGTCTACTTCCTTAGCAACCTTTTTTTCTCCCTTTTCTTTTACAAGGTCGATAACCTCTTCAGCAGTTACCACCACTGCTTCGCCATTTCTAATCTTTTCATTAATCTCTGCAAAAGTTTTAGGCATTCATTCCTCCTTATGTGAATCCAGCCCCTGCAAAAATCAGGGTCTCAGGAGCTGGATGAATCTTTTAATGGTTAATTTTCAGTCTGCCATTCCTGATGTTGTTGATTAGCATCTCGTGTTTTTTGCAAAATTCGGGCCTGGCAAGCTGGGCATTTATTACCTCTTCCTGCCAGTGTGCGTTATAGAGTCTACATTTATTATCTTCACAAAAAGGCTCGCCCGATATGTAAAAAAATAGAGACTGTATACAGTAGCCTTTCATTACTTCAGTCAGCCGCGTGTCGTCGTAGTCTATAAACTTATCTTTAAATCTTTTCTTCAGGGTAATTGTATCAATTCCCCATTGTTTCTGTAAATAGAATTCCCTGGGTTTAGCTGGAGCTTCCACGATACCCGTAGTGGAAATAATGGTGGGAAATCCATACACGCTTACCCGGGCATGGTAACGACGGTTATGTTCATCCCAGGTTCCGAATAATTGGTCTGTAAAAATAATCGCCAGACAATGCCAATTGCGTTCTTCTTCTGTTATCAAGTCCTGATATAATGTCTGGAGCTTGAAGCCGTCATAAAGTATGCCCAAACTTCTATTCTCTGAATCTTGCAGTCTCCTTTTCTCGTATTCTACCTCAGCAGTGAGTGGATCAAAAGTAGAATGGTAACTACGAAGGTCTCGAATTTTACATCTGGCTATCTCTTCAGCCAACTCTCTCAGGGAGGAATCCTCCATTCCTTTTGTAACCTGACCAATAAAATCGCCTCTAACCTCAACCTTGGCTCCACCTGAGTTCTCCTTAAGATACCGGGCTATTTCCCCGATATCTAAAGCTTCAGTCTTGCCACCATCATAAAGGAAAATTTTCATCTCTTTTTTATACCCAACTTTTCCAATACTACCTCTGCCCCTCTCTTTCCCGAAAGAAGCATTGCTCCAAAAGTAGGTCCCATGCGGGGAAGACCATAAGTAGTAGCCACAGCCATACCCACTACCACAAGGCCAGGATAGGCTTCCCCAGTATGTTCCACTACCAGGTTCTCAGACCTCTCTACCCACATTGCTCCCATACCCTTTATTTTTATTAGTCCTCTCTCTTCCAATTTTCTCACTGCCGAGGCATCGTGTCCAGTGGCATCAATCACCATTTTGGCTTCTAAGGCCACAGGGTCAACGCAGGTAATCTCACGAGGTAAATAAGATATAGGCGTCCAGTTAATCACAGCACCATTCACTTTACCTCCCTCACGGAGCACGAGGTCGTCAAAAACAGTCATATTGGCAAACTTCACACCACTGTCACAGGTAGCTCCAATAAGTTTGGAACAAGCATGAGGTCCATCTGCTACATAGAGCCCCTTGCTTACTTCCTTATACGGCACAGCCAGTTCTTCCAGGACTTTCTGTGCAGGTTCTCTCACGGTTATCTTATTCATTAAGTACCCGCCAATCCAGAAACCCCCACCAAGATAATTATTTCTCTCTACAATTAAAATTTTAAGTCCACGAGTGGCCAGTTCCTTCCCGGCCATTAATCCACTGGGCCCACCACCTATAATAAGACAATCGCTTTCCACATACTGGGAAAACTGTTTGGCAAACTCATCTACAATAGCTCGTGTAACCTCTTTTTCTCCCACTGGTGCAAATAGTTTCTTTACCATATTCTTCTCCTTTTTTTACTGAAAATATTGTCAAAAATCTTTGTTTTATTCCCTCTCCCCTTGTGGGAGAGGGTTAGGGTGAGGGGATAGTAAGAGTTTGTCCCTTATAACTTCTAAAACACCTTCTATATTTTTAAGAACATCATTATCCCAAAACCTTAGAACCTCAAACCCTTCCTCCCTTAACCACTTATCTCTTTTCCTATCTTTTGTATTTCCAATTGCATGTTGTCCGCCATCTACCTCTATTACAATCTTTCTTTTAAAATTAACGAAATCCACTATATATCTTCCTGTCGGTTGTTGCCGTCGGAATTTAAATCCTTCTAACTGATTTCTTCTTAAATATCTCCATAAATGTCTTTCTACCTCAGTAGAATTTTTTCTAAGATTCCTTCCAGTATTAACTAACTTCTTACCCAATTTCACCCCCACCTTTATCCTCCCCCATTTAAGGGGGAGGAATAAATTTATATATATCTCTTGAACCTACAAAAATATATTCCTTCCCCACTTATGAAAGATTTTTTCCTTTATTTTACAAGGCTTTTTTGACTGAATTCTATTTCTCTTTTTGATAGATGGGCGACATACTACGCAACTTTTCCACTATCTCGGGTAAGACTTTAAGAACATAATTAACATCTTCTTCATTGTTCTCCTTTCCTAAAGTGAAGCGAAGCGAACTATGGGCCACTTCAGGAGAGATACCAATAGCTTTTAGAACGTGAGATGGTTCCAGGATGCTGGAGGTACAGGCTGAACCACTGGAAGCACAGACTCCTGCTAAATCTAAATTCAGAAGCATGGATTCACCTTCTACACCTTCTACGCTCACATTTACATTTCCCGGAAGTCTCTTTTTAGGATGACCATTAAGTCTACTGTGTTTAATTCTTTTCAATATATCTTCTATTAATTTATCTCTTAAATAAGTTAAGCTTTTTTCTTCCTCTGCCATATCTTTTTGAGCGAGTGAACAGGCCTCCCCAAATCCCACAATTCCAGCAACATTTTCTGTGCTTGCCCGGCGTTTATTCTCCTGTTCGCCACCATAGAGAAAAGGAACTATCTTTGTGCCTTTCCTGATATACAGAGCTCCCACTCCCTTGGGTCCATATAGTTTATGTGCAGACATTGCCAATAAGTCTACTTTAAATTTATCCACATCTGTGGGAAGGTGCCCAACGGTCTGAACTGCGTCTGTGTGAAAATATATTCCTTTCTCCTTGGCAATCTCTGCAATCTCTTCTATCGGTTCCACTGTGCCGATTTCATTATTAGCGTGCATTACTGATACTAATATAGTTCCATCAGTAATTGCTTTCGTTACTTCCAGAGGGTCTACCAGTCCATTCTTATCTACCGAAAGATAAGTAACTTTAAATCCTCTTTTTTCCAGAAACTTGCAGGCATTAATTACCGCGTGGTGCTCAATGGAAGTGGTAATAATATGGTTTCCTTTCTTCTGATTGGCCCAAGCTATCCCACATAATGCGAAATTGTCAGCCTCGGTTCCACCGCTGGTGAAAACAATCTCTTCCGGCTGTTTAGCCCCTATCAGTCGAGCTACTTTTGCTCTCGCCTCTTCCAGGGCTCCTTTAGCTTCTCTTCCATAAGAGTAGAGGGTGGAAGGGTTACCGAAATCTTTACTGAAGTAAGGAACCATGGCTTCGGCTACTTGTGGATGGACAGGCGTAGTAGCTGCGTGGTCAAGATATATTCTTTTCATTCTATTTTCCTTTTTATTTTATCTTTTCTAAAAATATTCCCGAAAGAATTTCAAGTATATTCAATTTCTTTATCCTTTGACTATTTGAACAATTTTTGCTTCCTTACTCTTTTGAGCCTTCAATCTCTTATCGTATTGGTAGAGGAGGAAGAGGGTAGTAAAAAACCCTAGCCCTGCAAAAATAATGCCTGTCCTCTCCGTTCCCAATACAGCTCGACCCAGAAAATATCCACCAATTAAGCCAACCAGCGGAAAAAGATAGATAAGAAACGCTGCCTTTAATACCTGTTTACTCTCTACAGAAACCAGTACCTCATCCCCAGGGCGGGCTCCTAAAGAATCTTCTGCGTATAAAATCGGTTTATCCCCAGAACTCTGCAGGCATATCCCACATCGTCCACAAGCAGAAGTCCGTTCCATCTCTACCTGAGCCACTCCATTATCAATTTTTACTACTTTTCCTTTTTCTTCCATTTCAAAACATCCTAAAATTTATGAGTAGTGTAGCCCTTTATGGGCGTAATTTTTACGGGGACAAGCCTTTGGGCGACCATAAAGGTCGCCCCTACGCGACCAAAACCATTACGGGCATAAAGCCCTACACTACTCACTTAAAAAGGTCGGTACTTAAATATCTCTCGCCAGTATCAGCCAGGATAGTAACCACTGTTTTACCTTTACCTAACTTCTTGGCAACCTGCAAAGAGGCCCAAACATTGGCTCCAGAGGAGATTCCCACCAGCAACCCTTCCTCTCTCGCTAATCTCTTAGCTATTCTCTTTGCATCTTCTTCCTTAACTTTAATAACACCATCCAATAAATCCCTCTCCAGAACTTCTGGTATAAATCCTGCTCCAATCCCTTGAATTTTATGTGGACCGGGCTTGCCTCCCGATAAGACTGCGGAGCCCTTTGGTTCCACGGCAACAATTTTTATTCCTGGCTTCTTCCTTTTCAACAATCTTCCCACGCCAGTTAAAGTGCCTCCTGTTCCCACTCCTGCTACAAAAGCATCTATTCTTCCCCTGGTCTGCTTCCAGATTTCCTCGCCTGTGGTCTTATAATGGATATGGGGATTGGCAGGATTATTGAACTGCTGAGGCATAAAATAATCTCGGTTTCCCCTGACCAACTCCTCGGCCTTCCTTACTGCTCCCAGCATCCCTTGACTTCCAGGGGTGAGAACAATTTTTGCTCCATACGCCTGAAATAATTTTCTCCGTTCGACACTCATACTGTCCGGCATTACCAGAACAAGCTTATATCCTTTCACTGCAGACACTAATGCCAAACCAATCCCCGTATTCCCGCTTGTAGGTTCAACAATGGTTGCTCCTCTCTTTAAATAGCTATTCCTTTCCGCCGCTTCCACCATAGAAAGTCCAATTCTATCCTTAACGCTTCCTCCAGGATTTGCTAATTCAAGTTTTGCCAGAATATGAGCTCCCCGACCACCTCTAATACGATTTAGCTTAATCAAGGGAGTGGAACCAATCAATTCTAAAACGTTATCTGCCACTTTAAGACTCATTCTTATTTCTCTTCTCAGTAAATTCTTTTTCTATTTCTTTCTTTTTCTTCTCAACATATTTATCTATTTCGCCAGTAACGCCTTCTAAATTCTCTAATTTACTCAGCCTTTTCTCCAACAAGTCCTGTTCTTTCAAAACAAAGCGAATAGCATCGGCAACCGGGTCTGGAAGTTTTGAGTGTTCCAGCTCCTGGATCTCTTTTCCACTGAAACCCAGACCAACCCTTCCCGGTATTCCCACCACAGTTGCTCCCGGGGGAATATCGCTTAGAACCACTGATCCCGCTCCGATACGAGCATTTTCTCCAATTTTGATTGCTCCCAACAACGTAGCTCCTGCACCTACAACTACATTGTCTCCCAGAGTAGGGTGGCGCTTCTTTTTCTCCGGGCTCGTTCCTCCCAGCACCACACCCTGATAAAGGAGACAATTGTTTCCAATCTCTGTAGTCTCGCCTATTACCACGCCCATTCCGTGGTCGATGAAAAATTTTCCTCCAATAGTTGCTCCCGGATGAATCTCTACTCCCGTAATCCAGCGACTGATGTGAGAAATTAAACGGGCTATCACATACTCTTTCTTTTTATAGAAGAAATGGGCAATTCGATGAAACCACAAAGCATGGAGTCCAGGATAGCACAGTATTACCTCGAGAATGTTCTTTGCTGCCGGATCCTTCTCAAAGACTATCCGAATATCCTCTTTAATAGTTTTAAACATATCCCTCCCTTAGAAAAAGGGGTCAGAGTCATTTTTCACCTCCCTTTCGGGAGGACTCCAGACCTTTCCAAATTAAGAAATTCCTTGATGATGAACCCAGCCCCTGTGTAGGGGTTGGGTGAACTAACTATCTTTTAAACTTTGTCCTTCTTCTGTTTCTTACGATAGTCCTCTATCGCCAATTTCAAGGCTTCCTCAGCCAGCATAGAGCAATGCATCTTTACCGGAGGCAAACCGTCCAGCGCTTCAGCCACAGTCTTATTCGATATCTCCAGCGCCTGTTCAATAGTTTTCCCTCTGACTAATTCAGTAACCATGGAGCTTGTGGCAATAGCTGCTCCACAACCAAAGGTCTTAAACTTGGCATCAACGATTATATTGTCCTTAACCTTAATATAGAGTTCCATAATATCTCCGCATATAGGATTGCCTACATGGCCAACTCCATCAGGATTTTCGATCTGTCCTACATTCCTGGGATGCATAAAATGTTCCATTACTTTCTGGCTATATTGTTGAGTTGCCATTTTTTGCTCCTTCTGTATAAGGCTTAATTTCAGATTTTAAATTTGAAAGGGAAGGGGATGGACCAATCTGTGCTTTGAAAGTTTCACGCCCTCTCTACATAAGTCCTCTAACGTGGCGCTGTCCAGCACTTCGTTTATCTTGTTGGTTAATCTTTTCCATAAGACATAAGGAACACAGGTAGAAATGCGTTCACATAAATCTTTCGAATTTTGCGGCTGGACACAATGCGCTGCAGCTATAGGCCCCTCCAGAGCCCTAACAATATCACCAACTTTAATCCCTCCTGGCTGAGAGGTTAATAAATAGCCTCCCTTCGGACCACGGACACTCTTAATTAGTTTGGCATGCCGAAGACGGACAAACAGTTGTTCAATGTAATTCTTGGAAATTCCCTCTCGCTTAGATATGTCTCGGATAGAAACCGGCCCCTGACCATAGTGGAGGGCAAGGTCGAGCATGCACCTTACTCCATACTCTCCCTTACTGGATAATAACACGATTCCTCACTCCTTTTCTTCCTTAGACTACATTTTCCATATCTGACTTTCTACATAAATTAATTCCTAAAATAATTTAACAAATCTGACTAATTTTGTCAAGTATAAAATTACTTCCACTAAAGCGGAAGTTTGGTTATCCGCGAATAGAAGTGGCACTCTAAAGAGTGCCCAACCAGATAGCTCTATGCATTTGGAGTCCGCCCGAAAGGGCGGGAGGTATACGACCTTGCTTTCGCAAGGACTCCAGCCTACTGGTTGGTCGCCCTTTCCCGACCCCGTTCCGGTTTCGGGACGGGACAGAGTGACGGAAAAATTTTAGCTTAGCAATTGTTTTCGAATCTTCTCTTCTTCAGGGATACCATATGTCTTGAGGATAATTTCAGAAGGACTGTTTATGCCCAAGCCTAATTCAACTGCTCTTTTGATTTGGGGCTGGTCCCAAACACTCTTCTTCTGAATTTCCTCAATGGTACCCAGTGTCTTAAGTAACGCCAGCCCAGTAACATCATTAGCCACTAAATCCGAGGTGGCCATTACCAAACCGGGCCGAGCTATATCTCCATGAGAAGGTCCACCGGAAACGAAGACCTTTGTGGCATCCATCACCAAAAAGGAAGGTTTCCTTGCCAAGTGAATCTCGCTGAGCATGCTAGCAAAATAGTCTTTCTTTTCAAGATGAAGATATTTTCTGTCAGAAGGAGGTATCAAGCCTACCCAATTTTTTATGCCCATAGTGAAGTCAGCAATAATATGAGTCTTTGCTACTGGCAGGCTAATTATGTGGTCAACCTGTTTCACCAACTTGGGTATGCGAAATCCATTGGGCCAATGGTAAGAATTTTCTGGATTAACTTTTACATAATCTCCTTTACTGAAAACGACTACCTCCGCGCCTCCTTTAACAGCAGCTTCATATATACCTACTTTCTTCATCGCTTTTAAAGTATCCCACCAGGGATTTGAACGGTCGGCAACGATTATTCTTTTGGCTCCTTTCTCCCTGACCATGTTCACCACCTCGAATACTACCTCTGGGTTGGTTGTTCCAGGATGGGGGTCATCGGAATTAACGTTTGGCTTAATCAGGACAGACTCTCCCGATTTGATGAAATCTAACCCACCGGCTAAGTTTATAGCCCGGCGAACCGAATCGGCTATTGAATCACCTCTGGCTATACCAACTAAAACAGCAGAAGTTTTTGCCCGCTGTTTTAAAGGAAGAAAGTTCCCCAGGAAAACAGTGGTCCCCAGGAGAGATACCATTTTCAAGAATTCCCTTCGGGAAAATTTTTTTTCAAAAATATCACTCATGATAATGTCCTCAAAGTACTCCCAGCTCCTCTCAAAAGAAGAACCAGGCTTACCAGATTCAAAAGCGCCACCATCAAACAGACCGCGGGAATACCCAGAATCGGCAGAAGAAAAACGCTCACCAAAAGAGCGCCCAGGCAGGAACTGAAAAGGTCAACACCATAAGTAAGTCCCGCTGCCCTTACCAATCCTCCCCTGGATTGAAGA
>Ga0307377_10004285_pt1 | contig 15650 bp, 10 predicted proteins | sample TR3MG_FD_202535 | JGI IMG/M metagenome (GOLD analysis project Ga0307377, IMG submission 202535) | Soil microbial communities from Risofladan, Vaasa, Finland - TR-3 | ecosystem: Environmental > Terrestrial > Soil > Coastal area > Acid sulfate soil | place: Finland: Risofladan, Vaasa | collected... | reverse complement strand
CGGAGGGAGTTCCGCAACCGTACGCGCCACCTGTGGCCTCCTGTTCTTGCCGCATACAGAATGCCACAAATTTATCTAAGTGAACAGTATTACGGCTAGCCTGCATATCTCATACGCGCGCATCAAATTTTGTTAGGGGGATTTAGAAAAGGACTTGGAACGGCCGTCTTTTCATGGCATAACTGCGTTATCGAGACGTAGTTTTGGCCGAGGAAGGGCGGCCTTTCTGATGACAGAGTGTTAACAAGAATCGTTCAAATTTACAGTGCATTTTTCACGCCGTGTACAGGCCGAGTTTACAGCCGGCCGGGTATCGAGCGATGGCGGAGCGTTGTTGCTTCGTGAAGCGGACCGTAAGATCAATCTTCTGGACCGTCTGGCGTCCTGTTTCATTGATGGCCGGTCGCCGTTACTGGTCAGGCACCGGCTGTCGGAGATGCTGGCGCAGCGCATCTACGGTCTGGCGCTGGGTTATGAGGACCTGAACGACCACGAGCAGCTGCGCTCGGATCCGTTGCTGGGACTGTTGGCGGGCAAGCGGGAGCTGGATGAACCGCTGGCTGGCAAGAGCACGCTGAACCGGCTGGAGCTGACCGGCCGCAGCCTGCGTTATCACAAGATCAGCTACTCGTCCGAGTCGATGGACCGTCTGCTGACGGATCTTTTTATGGAGTCGCACTCTGCTCCTCCGGAGCAGGTCGTGCGCGACCGACATCCCGCTGTACGGCCATCAGCCGGAGCGCTTCTTCCACGGCTATTACGACAGCTACTGCTATCTGCCGTTGTATATCTTCGCCGGTGACCAGTTGCTGTGTGCACGGCTCAGGCCGGCCAACCAGGACGCAGCAGCTGGTTCGGTTGAAGAGGTCAGCCACATCGTGAAGCAGCTGCGCGAGCGCTGGCCCGAGGTGCGCATCGTGCTCAGGGCCGACTCCGGCTTCTGCCGCGAGGACCTGATGAGCTGGTGCGAATCCAAACATGTCGATTATCTGTTCGGCCTGGCGCGCAACAAGCGGTTGCGCAGGATCATCGGCGCCGAGATGCATCAGGCTCAGATGCTGCACCAGACGAGTGGCAACGCGGCCCGGGTCTTCGCCGAGTTCAGCTATCAGACCCGCAAGAGCTGGTCATGCGCACGCCGCGTGGTGGCCAAGGCAGAGTATCTCGATAAAGGCGAGAACTCGCGCTTCGTGGTCACTTCGCTCAATGATGAGCAGTGGACTGCGCAGGACTTATACGAAAAGTTCTACTGTGCCAGAGGAGAGATGGAGAACCGCATCAAGGAGTAGATGTGCCTGTTCGCCGACCGGCTCTCCACCGACGAGATGAAGGGCAATCAACTGCGCCTCTACTTCTCCGCGCTGGCCTACACACTGATGGAAGCGCTTCGTCGGCTGGGTCTCAAAGGGACAGCATGGGCCGAGGCGCAGGTGGATACGATCCGTCTGAAGCTGCTTAAGATCGGCGCCGTCGTTCGGCTCAGCGTGCGCCGCGTGCTGCTTCAGCTCAGTTCCGCATATCCCTGGAAGGATCTGTACAGCCATGCCTTCAACGCACTGCGCTGCTGACAAAGCCAGACCTCGAGAAAACTCAACTTCCACAGTCGCTGAACTCATCGCCAGGCGGAGCTATGCGCAAAACATTTACAAAAACATGCAGAATACTCCGCACTGGGCCGAATCTGACCTGCATGGGCTGGCACTGCCGCCAAAAGTACTGCCAACCGCTCAAATACCGACCGCACTCACACGGAAATCAGCACGCTCGAGAAATCGCGGCTAGTGCGCTCAGCGCATTCTCCTCCCCCAGTTCCGGACGGCCTGAATGAAGTTGCATCACCCTCCCGGAGAAGCATTCGCCGATCTTCTTGATTTCTTATGTCGTCGGCACTCGCCGCACAAACCAACCGTCCTCAACGAACCGCGCGCGTCGTTAGGGTGCTATCAATGCTGCAATTACTCTTGGACATCAATGCCGCTAACTCAGAACGGCAACCTCATGGTCGAGGATGGACTTGACTTGGAATTCGGTCCATCCGTCTTGTTGGAGCGGCGTGGATGTCGTGCCCGAGACGGTGAGCAGCAGGCGTTTGTAACCCCTCAACCCTCTTGGCAGCTTGACCCTTACGGTCAGGGGACCCACCGGGATCAGTTCCTCGACCGGCGCCCGCCAAGTCCCAGCACTGGTCAGGTTCACTAGGTGCAGGACGAGACGGCTTTGCTGTCGATAGAGATGACAGTCAATTAGCCCAGGCCCATGGACCTCGAGCGGAATGCTGTCTTTGGCAGCCCAGCGCACAAGGTCCGCCAGTAGATCGCCGTGATCGGGGATGTTGCCTTGTTGATAGCGCCGATCTATATCCGCCGGGAGGTATGCAATCCGTGCTCCCTTGCGCTCACTCAGTATCAGGCCCGGAATATTAGTGCGCGGAACACGCATCCATGAGTTCTCTGGGGGCATGACTGGAAATTCTGGAACCAACGTTAGAAGCACCGTAGCTCCTCGTGCCGGCTTCACTTCCGGGAGCACTCCTCCAAACGTGATGATGTTCGTTTCTCCAAAGCCCCGCAGTACTGGATGCCGGGCTGCTGAATGGAGCGGCTCATCTCCGTGACGCGGGCCGTCTACGTCCTGTCCCACATCCGGAGTCAGTCGGAGGTAAGTGTGCTGCAAGCCGGCCGGGTTGTGAGGTCCGTACCGTTTGCCTGTGAAGCTGGCAGCAAACACGTCAGCCAGTGCGAAGTCGGTCCTTGGGTCACCATAGTCGTTGTATAGGCTAGTTTCGTCCGTAGCGATCAGCGACCCTCCCTTGTTGACAAAACGCCTCACCGCCTCCACTTGTGAAGTCGACATGGCTGCAAGGTTGGGAAGTATCAGCAAAGAAAACTGGTCCGCGTCGCGCTCAATGTAATCTGCATCGACCGCCAAGTAGGGAATGCGCGCCCGGATGAGAGCCTGAATCATTCCGTTATAGGGGGCCAGCGCCAGTTCGGTACCGTTGTCCCGGCCGTACCACTCCAGATTTCGTTGAGAATAGACCACGCCTACGGTAGCAACCGGTTGACGATTAAAGAGATACTTTTGCTGGGCCGCATGCCAACGAAAAAACGGCTCGACGACATGGAACTGGCGCCGGTCTTCCTGGTATCCGCCGACGTGGTGCCACCAGGGTTCGATGGTTCCTGCCACGCCTTCCACCATCCACATTCGAACCTCTGGAATCGGGCGAGCGGCCTTTCTAGGCCCATAGGTGGCCATACTTTCGGGCGCGGGTTTGTCCCAGCCGCCCAACCCGTGAATCCGTTTTCCTGTATCACCATTTTCCTGGAACCCTCCGTTACTGGCCCGAGCCTGGTGATCCAGCATGATGATTTCAGCTCGCTGGCAGAGCTCTTTCATGTCCCTGAAGCTGGCGGCCGCCTGGACGAAATTTCCGCTGAGCATTCCACTCCAAATGCAGTTGGGGCCGCCTGCGGCTTTCGTCGTGCGACTAAAGAGATCCCAAATTTCCAATCGGCGCTTGTAGCTCCACTCAATCCACTGCCGGTACACTGGATCGTCCCAGTTCTTCTTCGCGGGCAGATCCTTTCCGCTGAACTGGCGAAACTTCGTTTTGCAGTTGTCGCAATAACACATGCTCTCCCGACCCAGGCCGGCCCAGTGGTTGTCGGTAAATCCCTCTGGCTTTTCATGTGCGATGATCTCGCGAAGGATGCTGGGAATATATTCCTCATAGTATGGACCGTTGATGCACGTTGTATACAGGACGACGTCATCGCTCTCGGTTACAGGCCCTGCGAAACTGGCCAGCTTGGTACTATCCCGTCTGCCTCCGCCTGTGCCCCGCATGCCCGCACCGCCGGTGCGGAAGGGCTCCCCAGCGGCGTTTACTGCAAACCAGTCAGGATGTGCTTTGTAAAACGGCTCGAAGGCGCTACCACAATCCATTCGCGCGAAGACCACGAGTCCGTCCGCATGAGCTGCCCGCACAAGATCGCCATAAAGATCCTGACCGTTCAGGAACCGAGCCTGGTGCTGCAGGGGTTCCTTGCTCGGATAGAAGGCCACAATCCCTCCGGCATTGATCACCATGCCCTGCGTTTGGGTGCGCTTCCAATAGCGACGCCACCACTCGAGATCGAAATGCAATGGATCCTGTTCGTTCAGGTTGATCTGTCCCCATCGAAATGTGCGTCGATACCAAGGCTCGGCGGTACTCGGAACCACCTGAGCAGTTGCGTCACTGTTGTCGAATCCGCCTAGGCTCACGGCGAGTGGAATCGCAGCCGTCATCTTGAGAAAATCCCGGCGTGACTCGACTTCGTCCTTTTCATTCATTGGATACATGGTGCGTCGACTCCTCTGTTTGCGATGATCAGATTCCATGACGACCGGACCCTCCGCGAAGCACATCTCCTGCTCCAGGCACGGACCAAGGTCCTCAATGACGAACTGGAAGGGCTCTTCAGGCGGTGGTACCCGGGATTCAGGCCCAAAGCCACATGCCCCCCGACTTCTTGCCGCACTCGTTTTGCCCCGCCTTGACATCAAGTGCTGCGCGACATCTTGTGCAGCGGAATGCAGGTTATGCCAGGCTTAACTTCTGAATCGCTGCGCCGACGGCTTTGAGATTGGCCAGTTTCATCTCAGAGTATTTGCGTGAAATGAGAACCCCGTCGGCTCCTCCATGGAACGCAGCGAGCACCGCATTCTCCGTTCCAAACGGTGTGCATTTGCTGTGATTTTCAGCGGTGGGAATGTCGACGTCAATTCCAGGCCACAAGAGCGTTTTGGTTCCCTTGAGCCCCTCGTGCGCGCGTTTTGTCTCGCGGAAAACATAGTCGGCGGAAAGGCCGGTAAATGGAATTTCGGCAAGGCTGCGTTCTTGGTAATTCAGCACCCGATAATGAAAGTCGAGCAACTCTTGTTTGGGAATGTCGCCGTAGATGGATGAGCCGACGTTGTCGATGTAGTTAGCCATACGCTCGCCGCCGCAATTGTGGTACATCACAATCTTCAGGAAATCGGAGTGGGGCGCAATGGCTGCGAGGTCCTGCTCGGCACGATAGATGGGGTTAAAGGAGTTGTTATGCCAGATATGCCAGCCAACCTGGAGGAACGGCTTGACCGACTTGATCCTTTCATAAATTGCGGCATACGTTTCGCGGAGACTGTCGGTCCAGAGCATCTCCCACGCGAGCAACTCAGGATAACGCAGCATAAGGCGCCACATCGTGACATAGTAGCCGTCGACTGGGCGCTGACTCTGATGCGCCGCGGCCACGAATTTCTGCAATTCGAGAAAGCCCTGGCGGGCGCGATCCGGATCGATGCCGCGGGATTTCGCCTTGGCGACGCAGTACTGACAGAAGCAGGTAACATGGCCGCCTTCCGCGCGGCCGTGACTGGCGCCGAGCATGTTTGAAAAGGCACCCTGTCGCTCCGACCCCCACATGATGCCGTCAATGTCGTAGGAGCGCGCCCAGTCCTCCGAAATGCCTAAGAGCCAGTTGCGATAGTTAGGATTATTGAAGCAGAGAGTGACGGCGCTTTCGCCCGACAATTCCACCTCTTCGAGTTGTTGAATATTCGGCAGATCCTTGCGGAAAACATCTTCAAACCAGCAAATGGTCTTAAGGCCACGCTTGCGGGCAGAGGGCAAAACAGCTTCGAGCACGTCGTAACTGCCGAAGTCGGGCGCGCGAAAGTCCTTGAACACTGTGTCTGCAAAGTATTTCGGGTTCACCGCGGTGAAGCAGCCGCCATGGAATGTACCGGTGTCATACTCTTGCTTGCCATGATCTGGCAATGGCTGGCCTGGCACCTGGCGACCCGCAATTCCACGTCCATAAGTAAATGTGGCAATGAACAAGGTATTGATTGCCGCATCGCGCTGAAATTCGTCCAATGCCTTCTCGACGCCTTCGTCGACGAACGACACCGCTCCCACCTGTAGACCAATCATCTTAGAAGTGACTTGTGCGTCGGCCGCGTGAGCAGCCGGCACCGTTGCAGCCAAGGCCGCTGCAGATGCGCTTTGAATGAATGTTCTTCTGTCCATGTAAATCATCTCCAACGTACAGTTAGTCAAGGCCCAAGATCAGGGCGGGGTTAGTCTTTGACATCAGGTCAATTTCCGCAGGGGTAAAGCCTTCTTTTCCAGGCCAATGAAGAACGCACTTGTCAATGCCCACCGTGCGAATTGCACGGGCATAGTCGGCAAATTCAAATTCCTTGTAGGCGCCGATAAGGCCGTTATAGACGAATTCAATCCAGGTCCCGTGGGATACCCCTTCCTTCATCTGTTCCGTTTGCGCGCGATGATCGCGTGAGTGACCACGATCTCACGAACACCTTGCCTCTGTGCTTCCCGAATGAGCATGAGAACTTCATCCGAAGTCGAATGACCTGTTTCCACAATCAGGGAATGACGGGCGATTACCTCGAGTACGTCCTTCACTTCTGGCAATAGCTCCCCATCGCGAGATACAGGTACAAACGACCGGGAGTATTTCGAGTAGTGAACCTGCACTTCTGTTATCAAGCGACTCGCACCGCCAAAACTTGATTCTATAAACCGCGCCTGTGGATACTTTGAACTGTTGCATTCAGCTATCACACCTCTACCACCGGTTAAGTAAGTGCAATGACTTCATAGTCCAACACCGAAGGCAAATCAAAGGTCACCGTGCCCTCCGATTGCTTGAAACGCAGATCGCTGAGACCGCGCAAAGCTCGAACAGATCCTATCTTGCTACCGCCCGGCACCTGAAAACGCGCTTTCAGTGGACCGACAGGATAGACCTGTGACATATAAGGATGTGTCATCCGGGGGTTTGTGTAGTTGAGGATGTGCAAGGCAAATCCCTGCTCGGTCTCCCAGACAAACAATTCCAGCATGCCACTGCCTTCGACCGATGCAGGTAGCGGTTGGCCGTTCAGGAGCCAATGCACGGAATTGATGATCAGGCGGCTGAAGTCGGGATGGCCGGAGCGCCAGAAGGTACGATCAATGTCGCCGGGAAAATAGACGATTCTCGATGAACCCTGTTCACGAAAGATTGCAGCCGGCTCATCGGTACGCTGAATGCGGGGAAAGACCATTTCAGGAGGAAACGAGGGATAGGCAGGGATAACGCTGAGATACAGATCCTGCAGGTTGAGTCGACTCACCGGCACTCGGAATTCAGGGCCGGGCAGGATTGTAGTTCCTCTATAACCCTCTAGCACGGGATGTGGCCGATCCATGTGCATATAACTATTTCCGTAGGGACCGATCACCTCGCCGGCTACGCTGACCCCGAAGATATCCCTTAATCCGAAGTCTTCCCGCTGCTCGCCCCATTCGTTGTATCTGGAAGTTTCAAACGTGGCCAGCACAGAACCGCCCGACGCCACATATTCACGGATAGCATCACACTCGTTGTCACGGAGATAGGCAGCGTTTGGAATGATCAACGCGCGGTAAGGCTTCAGTGTCGCGGCGTTGAGGTTTTCCTGATGAACGAAGTCAAACAGAAAGCGTCCTTCCAGCAAAGCGGCATAGATCCCCTCGAGATAGTCGGCGGAATCGATGGTCTCGCCATTCAACTTGCGTTCCCGTGTGCCGTTCGATGCGTAGAATGAGATGGTGCTTTGCGGATAAAGTACGGCGAGATTGGCGATCGAAGAGCGATTCCGGAAGTGGCTCTGGTTCGCGGCAAGCCAGTCGAAAAACGACTGGCCAGTCTCCTCCCAACGCGTATCTTCCGGCTGTCCGCCCAGCCAGTGAAACCAAGGCACCATGCCACTGGCCGCGGCCTGCGCCATCCAGAGGTTCGTCTCCTCTTTAGTCTTGCTTGAGTGCCGCCACCCTGGGCGACCGGTGTCGTAAGCGCCAATGACATTGGTTACAGTACGGCCGTTCATTACCGACCGGGCTACACGCCCCTGTTGCGCACACATCCAAATCGGGGTGTTTCCCGATCTGCCCTGGTTGTCGGCATTGAACCAGGCAGCGACCTCACCGAGGCGCTTAACGTCCTTCACCGTTCGGATGCCGCCGCCTAAATTGCCGACATAAACTGAGTTCGGAGACTTTTCCGTTGCGGTAGCCTCCCAAAGCTTCCAGACCTGAGACACGCGGTCCATATAGACCTCGTAATACTTGCGATAGATCGCGCTGCGGACATCGGTTGTTTCAGGCGGTGTACCTCCGGTCTGTTCGCGGTAGAGCCTCTGACAAATTGGGCAATAGCAGACCTCAAGAGCCCCAGTGCCCGGCCAGCCATTAGTGTAAAAACCATCGGGTGCGTAACGCTGATTTATTTCGCGATAGATTGCCGGCATCTGCTCTGTGAAGTAAGTGCTGAACATGCAGGTCTTATAGAGCCAAGAGCATTCTGAATGACGTCTTGGCGATCCGTCAGCGTTATATTCAAACCATTCCGGATGCGCATTGAAGGCTTCTTCATACGCATAATTGCAATCCATGCGGGCAACCACGCGAAGATTCCGTTTGCGCGCGGCCGTCACCAACTCTCCAAATAAATCCCTAGAGCCGAGGAACTCGCTACGATGCTGAAATGGAACGTTCGTAGGATAAAATGCCATAATGCCACCGCCATTGAGTAGTACAGCGTCTACCTTCAAGGACGCGAAATAGTTCATCCAGGCATCCGCGTCCAGAGTGAGGGGATCCTGCTCGTTGATGTTGATCTGCCCACACCTGAGCATTGTGGAATACCAAGGTTTGCCGTGATTAGTATCCACAGCAGCAATTCTGCCGGTGGAGCTTAAAACAATTGAGGCTGCTGAAGTTGCAATGAATTCCCGCCGAGTGATGGAGACCACGTTGTCGACTCCTTCAAATTGCCTGTCCGCTGCACCATAATGCGCCAGACAACAGTTGATTCTCGAATTCGCCGGACGGCAACTAACCGGGGGCCAAGTGCGAGACCTTGGGTTTGCGGGACTCCTCCGGAAGTTTCCCAATTGAGGAATGGCCCCGGCCATATTCGGACGCCAGTTCCGCAGTCTGGAAGGGCTGTCGAAACAATCCTTCCCTGCGGCTGGCGCCCTGGCGAAATTCATCGTCCATTGTTGACGCACGGCGCAGCACCGGCCCACGGCGAGATTGGCCATCCAGAACCGGAACTGCGCCACCGCATTGCGCTCACCTTAGAAGGCAAATTTCAACTGGAACTGCAGATTTCGGCTACCAGTCTTCGTTGTAACTTGCATAAAGCTAGCATCAAGCGGAGTGGAATCTACTTTTCCCCAATTCGGGTGATTGAGAATGTTAAAGGTTTCGGCACGGAACTCGAATCTCGACCCTTCGCGCCTCCTGAGCGGAAATTCCTTGTGAAGCGCAAGGTTCCATTCCCAGAATCCTGGATTTGAAAAGATATTGCGATTCCGTCCAGTAGCCCATGTCGCGTGTGCGGGGGCCGTGAATGCACTCTTGCAATACCGCGTGGCTCCTTTTCCCTTAATAAATGACGTTGTACACCCACTCGGGTTGCCGGTTATGTTCCAGAACTGGTTTCCGCTACCAGGGCCGATACCTGCGTAGTCGATATTCTCGCGAACCGAAAATGGCGTACCTGCTTCAAACTGGTTGATTCCGGAGAGAGACCATCGCGCGATCGCAGTATCTACAAGGCGATTGCTGTAATGGCCCGGAAGGTTGTAGACATAGCTAAACGTCAGAGCCTGAGGAACGTTGAAGTCGGAGCGGCCCCAGTAAAGGGAGTCGTCGTAGGAGTTGGGAAGTACATCGGTCAATACGGATGTATTATCCGTGCTCCTGGAGAGCGTGTACGATGCGCTGAAGGTGATTGGTCCCGTAGTATTGTGTGCGGTCACCTGGAGTGCGTGATACCAGGAAAGCCCAGTGTTCTCCGACTGATCGATGATGCCTGTTCCCAAGTAAGGCCTGAGTGCGTTGGGGTTGACACCGGGGTTAGCGTACACTGCACCGAGTTGAGTAATTTGATTGATGTTGCGCTTCCGCTGCAGGTGAATCCCGCGATTGCCTACATATCCGCCAGACAAATTGATGCCGTGCCTGAACTCATGCTGCAACGTGGCATTGAAGTCCCAGGCGACGGGCCAGACATTTTTAGGATCCGCGATTGTCATCGTGAGGGGGACGATAACAGAAGAAGCCCCGGCAAGACTTGCCATATTACCGTACAGAAGCGATGACTGTGGCATGAAAGGAGGGTTGCCACCCAGAGCCGTGTCTCGGTTGACCGCGGTGTGATTGCCAAAATATCCGATGCCTGCGCGCAGTACGGTATTTGCCTTAATCGCATACGCTACGCCTAAACGCGGTTGCACCAAGTTCCATTGGGTTGGAATGAATGAGGCAGGAAGATTGTGGTAGCTGCTTGTGAAGGTACTCAGGATCGGGAACTGTTTCAGCGCACTTGCACTCGGCCGGCTTCCAGGCAGCACAACGCCGTTATAGGGAGATCCGCCGGTAATGTATCCCGTGGACGGATTGATCGTGGCCGCTTTCGAAGGGTCATAGTACTGAGGCTCGAATTGCGCGATGGCACCGTTGGTCGTGCCCCAGCCCGGCCAGACGGAGTAACGGAGGCCATAGTGCAAACTCAATGAATGTGTGACCTGCCAAGTATCCTGGGCAAATAACTCGAACGAAGTGGCAACCCAGGGAGTCTCCGGTTTTGCTCCAAACTCTGCATACGAGTTGAAGTTTCCAATTAATGCGTTGGCCATGCCCAGTCCGGTTGTATTCGGTGTGCCGCTATCAAGGAACTGGAACGCGCCATTCTGGTTTGCCGTCTGTGGTGGGCTGGCTGTGGTGAGTTGAATCGCATCGTTTTCTCCGGCACGCTCGAGCATTGCGCCGAATACGAGGGTGTGATTCGCAATCACCTTCGTGAGATTATCCGTAAAGTCCAAGACAAAGCCTGCCCATGAACCAGGATAGGCCGACTGATTCTGACTTGTAAGTCCAGTAATGGCGATGTTTGGCAGCTTTTGATCATAGACCTTCGTATTGGGATACAGATATGGATAGGTAATTCCATAAGTCTTCCGTTCGCAAATCGCGCCGCAAGCAGGATCGTAAGCAATAGACCCCTTACCGTCAGAGTTGCCCGAAACGGAAAAATCGTTCAGTAGAGTTGGCGAGAACGTTGTGGTCAAATCAACGATCGCCGTACGGTTTGGCCTTGACCACAGGGATTGGTATAACCCGAGTGTGCCGTCTAATGGACTATTGAAATGCCATGGGATGAACGTTCCGCGGGCGTAAAGATGATTCTTGGGACTCAAATAGTAGTCGACTTTGGCCGTCGTCTTGTGTGTGTTCGAGAAGACCGGAAAGTCACCGATGAAGTTTGTTGAGCCCTGCTGGAATCCAGGGGTTGGCATGGGATAGGCATTGAGAATTGCCATGCCTTGCGCATTGAGCTCGTTTTGTGGAATCACATTGTTAGGATACGGTTGACCGGTCGAAGGGTCCGTCGCCACTCTTGCTTTGCCAAAAAAGGTGTTGGTAGGATTGAGAAGATAACTGAGATCGCCGGTGCGCATCGCCGCCGTTGGAACCACGCCCGTAGCTTCGTTTTGATAGCGGCGCAGCACCCACTCCTCGGCAAGGAATAGAAATAACTTGCTCCGGTCCTTGTTCCAGTGACCTGGTACGAAGATCGGTCCGCCAATTGTAAATCCAAAATCGTTGTAGTTCTGTTGCGGCGGACGGGAGTTAAGGCCTGAAATCGGACTGGCATTCCGCTGCCATGTATTTGCATCGAACGCGGCATTGCGAACTACTTCATACGCATCGCCATGGAACTCTGACGTGCCGCTTTTTGTCACAAAGCGAATCTGTCCCGCACTGGAGCGCCCATATTGAGCGTCGAAATTCCCTGTCAATACTTGCACTTCCTGAAGCGAATCCATATCCTGCGCTCCCAGCATCGAGCCGGACTCGCGGGTGCGCGTGGCCATGGCGCCATCCACATAAACCGTATATGCGTCCGTTCGTCCGCCATTCATACTGAACGATCCGCTGCTAACACTATCTGGGTCGAAGGTCGCGATATCGGTTCCCACAACTCCAGGCTGCAGTAGGGCCAGATATACGGGATTTCTGCCGTTCACCTCGAGCAACTGAAATTGTTTCTGTGTTACGGTTCCTCCAGTGGAGGGCTCAAGGCTGATGGTTGGCATTTCTCCGCTAACTTCGACCGTTTGAGACACAGTGCCAACTGTCATTTGGAATGAAACATCTAGTTGAGCGGCTGCATTCAGAAGAATGTCATTCTGCACGTGCTTCGAGAATCCAGAAGTCTCAGCGGTGACCGAGTAGGTACCGACCATCAGGTTTGGGAATGAGTAATACCCCGAGCCATTGGTCTTTGTGGTACGAGTGCTGTGGTTGCCCTCGTTCATGACTGTAACCGTTACTCCAGGCAGGGCGGCCTTCGTGCTATCGACGATGGTGCCGGATATCTGTCCGATATCGACCTGAGTCCAGGCGGGGGTTGCGAGGAGAATCGCCGCTGAGAGCGTCAACAACATCTGAGCGACGATTTGCATTGCCCTCTTGCTGAGGCAGCTTGTTTCATGTGAAAGAAAAGGCTTATGACTCACTGAAATTCCTCCCTTGAATAGTTTGCGTTGGTGATCAGGTTGTGGAACTCGATTGATCTTGTCTGTGCACAAAAAGGGAAACTTCAAGCTCTCCGAATGGGCAACTAAACCTGGAATTCGTTAGATCGAAGTGGACATGCCAGATGCGCGATTAGGAAGCGACTTATGCACTAGCTGGCATCCGATTCGGAGATGTTTAAATCGACACAGGGAACAATAGTCATATGGTATGGCCATTGTCAATATTAAAAGTGAGCAGTAGCAGGGCGATCGCATTTAGATTTTCCACACACAGATTGCAGGCCAGAAAGTTGATTCAGGCGGCATCGACCAGCTTCTCGATGCGGAAATCCGCTCTTTTGAGGGCAATGTACGAGCAAAATAACGCCGTAAAAAGTTGAATTCAGACAGGCTCGGTCTTTTTCTGCAACTCTGATGTCAAGAGAATTCCAAATGCAATTGCCCTGAGTTTTTATGAGTTTTCTTACTCTAAGAACCTCTCGGAAGGGCTCCTTGGGGTACTTTTTCGCAGCTACGCTGCTGGTGGGCCTTGATGGAGAAATCGCGGTAGTCAGGGAGCGAGCCGCGGGGTTGGCCCGCACATCGCAGTGCGGCTTGCGCGCGAAGGTGCGGCGGTGGCGTTGCTCGCGCGGGGAGAGGCTGGCCTCAGGGAGAAACGGCAAGAGACAGTCAATCTTGGGGCGCGCACACTGGTGATACCTGCCGATCTCAGCAAACCGAAATCTGTCACGCAGGCAAAAGACATGATCGAACGCAATCTCGGATCCCCATCCATCCTCATCAATGCGACAGGCGTCTTCGGACCGATCGATATGGTCAATGACAGCGACCCCGCCGCCTGGATTGACACCCTCATGATCAACACCATCGCCCCGTACCTGATGTGCAGGGCTTTTGTTGGTGGAGTGATCAGTGCTGGTTGGGGGCGCGTTGTGAACGTAACCTTAGCCGCCGCATTGCGCGAACCCGGACCCGCCGGCATTGCGTATGCCATCAGCAAAGCGGCTCTCAATCAGTTCACGCGTCACCTCGCGGCCGAGTTGAATGGCTCCGGCGTGACAGCGAACGTGATCCATCCAGGGGATGTGAAGACCCACATGTGGGCCTACATCAGGGACGCATCCGAGCGGCTCAGCAGCGTCGCCAATGCATATGTGAAGTGGGCGAACTGGGTGGACCAAACGGGCGGCGACAACCCGGAGAAAGCCGCAGACCTTGTTGCCAGCTTGATGCGCGATGACGCCGCGAAGATTAACGGGCGCTTCCTCTGGATTAAGGACGGCTTGCAGAATCCGATTCCCAGTTGGGGTGAGCCAGGCAAACCACAGCCGTCGCGCTAGTGAGACGCCGGCAATTCTACTTCGCCTTGCGCAATCGCTTGTGCCCGTTCTTCGAAGCCTGGGCAGCCTTCACCTCCGTGCCACCGCTGCTCTCGATGGCTTTGGTGTAACGGCGAAGGTGTCCTTCCAGGTGGACGTGCATCGCATCCCGTGCGGCTTCCGCGTCGTGGCGCTCAATTGCCTTAATGATGGCGGTGTGCTCCTTGTGTGTGAGCGGCAAGGCGTGCGGAAGCACCAACACCCTGTGCAACCCTTTCACGAGCTGACTCCTGATCAGCGAAATCAAGTCGGAGATGAGAACATTCCGGGAGGCGTTCGCAAGAGTGATGTGAAATTCTAGATCAAGTGCGGCAAACGCCTTCTCATCCCCTATCGCCTTTTTCATCTTCGCCAGTATCTTGCGCAGTTTCTCGACATCTTCTGGAGTTCCATGAAGGGCGGTTTTCGCGGCGGACACGCCTTCCAGGGCTATGCGCACTTCCAAAAGGTTCTCTATATCGTGCCGCTCAGTAATCAATCTCCATTCAATGATCTTGCGGAGAAACTTGCCTCCGTCCACCGCGACAGAGGTTCCCTCACCGACGCGCGCATTCAGCACGCCCACGATTGAAAGGCAACGAAGAGCTTCCCGCAGCGACGATCGGCTGGCGCCAAAGTTGATGCACAACTCCCGCTCCGAAGGCAGATGTTCTCCGGGCTTGAGATCTCCATTGGAGATCAGGTCCATGATCTGCTTTGCGATCTCTTCACTGATTGAAATCTTCGTCACTCGTCGAATCTTGGATTCGACCGATTTAACACGAGTTTGATGGAGTTTCTTCATCCGAAATCTGCTTGCCCTTTCCTTCAGACATCATAACTTCTCCTGTAAGAAACTTAAATAATCAAGGATAGCATTTGATTCCTTGGTAAATCGCTGCGCCAACGGCACGTTTCGACGCCTCCCTTTTTTGGATCTGTCTCGCGCATTTTTGACAGGACGAAAGATCGAAAATGGCATTGAATCGAGCCTCCCCGGAGGCGTTGTCGCACGGATAGGAAAGATATCGGTTACTCTAGGCGAAATTGTTGAAAAGCTGCTTCTTCATGCCGAACAAGCACAACGCCCCTGCCACGCGCATTTAGTGGACATGATTGTACGCATATGGTCCGACCATTGTCAACAAGAATCTCTACTGTCACTTGGCCGACTGAGTCTGATGCGGCACCCATCCGGTGCTTGGTACAGAACTGCTGAACATGCGCACCGTTGGTATATAGCTGGCCATCTTCCCCGAGGAGTGCGTGGGAACAAAGACCTGGAAACGCCAGTTCAAGGTGTCCGCAACGTAGAGTCTTCCATCTGCACCGACGGCCAGTGCGTGCGCCCATGCAAACTGTCCGGGGGCGTGACCTGGCGCGCCGAGAGCTCCGAGAATCTTTCCATACGCATCGAGTTCGACGATGCGGTCGTAGCCGCCATCGGCCATCAGGATATGCTGGTCTGGGGTGATCGCCAACCCATACGGATATCCGATCCCCGTCCATTCCTTCAGAAATTTACCATCTGTGTCGAAAATCTGGATGCGCTGATTCTCCCGGTCTCCGACGTACACGCGGCCTTGCTTGTCGATCACGATGGCGTGCGGCAACTCGAACTGTCCGGGCGCATTCCCGAATGTCCCCCAGCTCTTCAGATAA
>Ga0307377_10004282_pt1 | contig 15659 bp, 17 predicted proteins | sample TR3MG_FD_202535 | JGI IMG/M metagenome (GOLD analysis project Ga0307377, IMG submission 202535) | Soil microbial communities from Risofladan, Vaasa, Finland - TR-3 | ecosystem: Environmental > Terrestrial > Soil > Coastal area > Acid sulfate soil | place: Finland: Risofladan, Vaasa | collected... | reverse complement strand
TGGAGAACATGAGCGGACTGATCTGTCCCCACTGTCACAACACCATCGACCTGTTCAAGAAGGGCGGCGGGGAAAGGGCCGCCGAGCAGATGGGCGTCCCCTTCCTGGGAAGGGTGCCTCTGGACCCAGAAGTGGTTCTGGGCGGGGACGATGGCATGCCTATCGTGGTCAAGGATAAGGATAACCCTGCCTCCATAGCGTTCGGAGAGATGGTGGACCGCATATTGACCAAGGTCAACAAGGGAGAATGAGATGGTCCGCCTCTGCGTCACCGCCGAGGGGCCTACCCTCGATGATCTGGTAGAGGAGGACTTCGGCCACGCCAAGTACCTGTTGATCGTGGACCCGGACACCTGGGCGGTCGAGGTGAACGACAATCCCAAGAAGTACACCGACGTCGGGCATGGCATCATGACCGCGGAGAACGTGGGCAAGCTGAAGCCCGACGCGGTCCTCACCGGTTTCGCTGGGGACCATGGCCGACGCAAGATGGAGGCCCTGGGGATCAAGCTGATCATGGATGAAGAGGGGACGGTACGCGACGCCGTGAACGGTTATATCCGCCGGCACATGCAGAAGTGACCGAAACCCCTTTGTTCCTTTGATCTCCATCGGAATTCATGGTGATGAACGGAATCGCCTCAAAACGGTGATCGCCGATTTTTTTCATCTAATTAATTCGTAATTATACGAAGTAATTACCTTCCTCGTTCCATCTGGTAATCGATGAATGACGAGTTAATAAAGAGCAAACGAATCGACAATACAGGAAGTGTGTCTTCCCTGAATAACGATTGTTGATGATTATCGTAATAATTCTGCAATTTCAGTAGATAATCTGCTTAGGATATGAGAATATCGTAGTTATTTCAAATAGATTTAAGTATTAATCTCGAAGTAACTTCCTTTATGGATGTCAGATCCCATCCATGCGAAAGCAATAAGCGGCACTGCTCCGCCGGTGCCGGCCCTGATCGGCTAGAGAAAGGGGTTGCCTGGGTGGACCTTCTGGACGACCGTGACGCATGGTGCGCGCTACGGAACGACGGAAGGATTTGTGAACGCGTGGTCCGGAAGCGGATCAAAAACATGAGGGGGGGAGTCGAATAAGCTCCCCGGTCACAATTAACGGACGATCCCTCACGATATGGGCAAATTTAGATCTCGAGAGGGCAACCTCTTGGATGGACCCAGGAGGTGCCGAGTGATGCTGGATAAGATCCTGAACCGCAATAACGGACGAACCAACGGTCAAGAGAACATAATTCTGCTAGCCACCGACGGCTCTAAACCGGCCCTCACCGCCACCAAGAAGGCGGTGGAGCTGGCGAAAGCTACTCGAGCCACTCTTCACGTGGTGTGCGTTAATGAAGATTCGATGAGCTCACCACTGGAAAGAATGGGCGATGATGTGGCTGAGGAGAAGTTGATCGGCATACACTCCAAGGGAGGAGAGGTGGCCATGGAATGGGCTGCCTTGAATTCCGTACCGGCGGTCATAAAGACATACGCGGGAGGACCGGTAGTAGGTGCTATCCTAGACTACGCCAAGCAGATCAAACCATCGTTCATTGTGCTAGGTTCGTCCGGCCGCAGTGGTTGGGAGAGGATCACCCTTGGATCGGTCGCCGAGGGCGTGATGAAGCACTCCCCATACCCGGTGATCATGACCAAAGGGTACAATGACGCGTATATAACCGACATCCTGCAGATCGCACTGGCTAAGCTCATTCCAGAGGAACGGGAGGAAGCCCCGCTGGAGATGGTGGACATAGCGGACCTGCACATAGGACGTAAGCTGGGACTGGCGGTAGGTACCCTGATGGCCTTCCTCGTTCCCTACTTCGGCCTGGGGTTCCTGAACTCCATTGCCCCGGACATCGCTACGGCCAAGGTCTTCGGCGATGCCAATGTGACCGTGGTGTGGGTACTGCTGCTCTTCCCCATCGGATGGATAACCGCCATCATGTTCCACCGCATGGCCAGCAGAATGGAGGGATTTGAATGAGCAGCATAATCGCCATGGTGTTCGTGGTCGGCCTCATAGCGATCTCTCTGGGAGTGGCCGTATACACTAGGCGTTCGGCCAGAACATCCTCGGAGTTCTATGTGGCCGGTCAGAACATCAGCTGGCTTCAGAACGCGCTGGCGCTCACGGGAGACTATCTGAGCGCCGCATCATTCCTGGGTGTGGCCGGCGCCATCGCGGTCTTCGGTATCGACAAGACCTGGGACGGTCTGGGATATTTCGGCGGGTACATAGTGCTGCTCGCTCTGCTGGCAGTGCCCCTGCGGAAGGTGGGTAAGTTCACCACATCCGAGATACTTACCACCCGATTCACGGGCAGCAAGTCCCTGCGTTTCGGAGGTATGCTAGGTGCCGTGGTCATATCCACCTTCTATGTGGTGCCGCAGATCGTGGGCGCGGGAGCCCTGCTGCAGCTGCTGATGGGGTGGAACTACACCTTCTCCGTACTGGTCATAGGAGTGCTGGTGATAGCTTATGTTACCACCGGAGGCATGCGTGCTACCACCTACAACCAGATCATCCAAGGGCTGATACTGTGGGCAGCGATGTTCATCATTCTCATCCTGATGCTGGGAATGACGTTCCACTTCGACCCCGGGGAGGTGTTCACTCAGGCGGACAAAATGATCCCCCCCAAGCTGGCCTCCGGGCTGCTGGCTAACGACCCCACCGTGCCTGACTTCAGTACGTTGACCGCTGAGGAGGCCATAAACTTCGTCAGTGGCAAGTTAACTGGACAGAACACCGCGCTGACTCCTGGTACTTTCGCCCCCAATTGGATGAATACCATAGCCTTAGCGGCCGGACTGGTGTTCGGTACGGCAGGTCTGCCCCATGTACTGACCAGGTACTACACCGTAAGGAAGCCGAAGGACGCCCGCACCAGCACCATCGGGGTGCTGCTGATGATCGGTACCTTCTACATCATGACGGTGTTCGTAGGGTTCGGGGCCATGTATGTACTGTACCCGGACCTCATGGGCTTCTTCATGAACGGACAATCGTCCATAGCCGTGAACATGGCGGTACCGCTGCTTGGTGAACAAACAGGTGGCCAGGTCTTGCTGGGTGTGGCCATAGGCGGAGCCTTCTGTGCCATCCTGAGCACCGTGGCCGGACTGCTGATCACCATAGGGACGACCGTGAGCCACGACTTCTATAAAGAGGTCATCAACAGGAACGCCTCCGATCGCCGCGAAGTGATGGTAGCCAAGCTGTCCATCGTGCTCATGGGTGTAATGGGAGTGGGGATCGGACTGGGAATGGCCAACCAGAACGTGTCCTACCTCGTGACCCTGGCCTTCGGTATGGCGGCCAGTATCTTCTTCCCGGTGCTCTTCATGAGCATCTGGTGGAGGAGGTACACTCGGCAGGGGGCCCTAGCGACCATGATCGCCGGGCTGGTGGTGTCGGTGGTGTTCGTCATCGCCACGCTGACCGGAACGACGAACGTCCTGGGACTGCCGGTGCTTATCAACCCGGCGCTCTACAGCCTGCCGGCGGCCATCATCGCCGGTGTGATCGTGAGCTACCTCACCGATGACGTGGGGGACGTGGACAACTTCATGCGGAAGGCCCACGGGAAGACCGAGTAAACCCTTTTCCAAAATCTTTCTTTTTTTACCACGATTTTTTACCACGACGATCGCTCTTTAGTTCATGGGCGTTAAGGTGGAGCTTAATAAAGAGTTCAAGGTCGACCCTGTTCTGAAATCATATTTCCTGGCTTTCGTGCTCATGCTTCTGGCGCTGTTCATTTTGCCTTGGTGGTTACCGTTGATGACCCTGACCACCTGGGCGGAGGGCGGACAGGGCGCGACCCTTTCGACACTGGTCATCCTGGTGATATTTCTGGTCCCGGCGATCGTCTGGACCCCCCTATACCATAGAAGCTTGGTCTACGGTCTGACCGATGATGAGGTGATCTGGTCAAGGGGAGTGCTGTTTCGGAAGACCAGCATCGTGCCCTATACCAAGATAACCAACGTGGACATTCATCAGGGTCCGTTGATGCGCCGTTTCGGCATATACGGTCTGAACGTGCAGACCGCCGGTTATTCCGTACAGCAGGCCGGAAGGTCCGAAATATCCATAATTGGGGTGAAGGACCATGATCGACTGAGGAACTAGATCATGGAGAACGTTAGGAGGTCAAAGAGAGGAACGCCTCACGCCCGACCCCTGGGAACAGAGGAGCTGATGCTGGAAGAATTGAAAAAGATAAGGGGGTTGTTGGAGCGAATGGACTAGAGATCCAGCCCCTCGTCCCACTTCTTGGGCGGCTTGATGTCCAGCCAGGGCATCTCCAGACGCTTCGGTGCGATCGGGGCGCTCATGTCCACCGGGTTCGGTCCCAGTTCCTTCACCTTCCCCACGTAGCTGTTGACCGCCTCGACATATCCTTCCACCTCCTCCGAATCGACGTAGTCGATGTGGAAGCGGTCGGGATGGAAGCCCATCTGGTCAAGGTAGGTGTGCAGCAGGGTCATCCTCTTTCTGGTCCTCAGATTGCCTATCTCGTAATGGCAACGACCGGGGTGACCGGCCAGTACCAGTACGCCGTCGGCTCCTTTGGATAGCGCCTTCAATACCCACTCTGGATCGACACGGGCGGAGCACATCGTACGGATGACCACGAAATGAGGGTCCATGGCCATGCGCTTCATTCCGGCGGTGTCCGCAGCCGTGTAGGAGCACCAATGGCAGGAGAAGACCACTATCTTCGGGAATTCCATCTTGGTGTTCTTCAGGAACGTCTCGATCTGGGATACGATCTGTATGTTGGAGAAGCATGTCTGGTCCATGGCGGCCGTTGGACAGGCGGCTACGCAGGCACCGCAGCCTTCACAGGCGTTGATGTTGACATTGGCCTTGAGGGAGTTGCCGAAGTCCTTGTCCGGAACGACCTTGATGGCGTTGAAGTTGCACACAGACTCGCATATCCTGCAGCCAGTGCAGCGGAACTTGTTGACCTGGGAGACGTTGGACTTATCCACATTGGACTGCATCAGCAGGCGATCGTGGGACATGCGCAGCATGTCTTCGGCCTTGACCGTGGCGGCGGTACGATCGTTGAAATGGACCCAGGCGCACTGCTCGCGTATGTTGCACATCTCCATCATGCAACCTTTGCCATCGGCGGACTCTATCACCTGCTGGAACTCCTTTAGGTAGAGCTTAGGGGAGCATGCAGCTATCAATACCCGGTCCAGTTTGTGCTGTTTGACCTCCTCGGCGATCGACCTTCTGGTCTCGGGAGCGCAGGCGAAGTCGACCGTGGCCGTATGGACCACATTCTCCAACTGGGATGCCGTTTCGTGGAGCATCTTGGTGTCCAGGCTATTGTCGATGTTCCCGCCGCAACGGCATATGTACACACCCATTCTCTGTGAACCCTTGACCATTTTTTAATCCTCCGAAACATGTTTGATAGATGTACAAAAGTTAAGGTCCATTATTATTAAGATTTCCCTGAAAGTACCAGAAAGAAGAAGGTTTCGGGGCCGTGCCCGATTCAATATTGTTCGGAGCGGCGTTGGAAGAAGGAGCGGGGGTGTTCACAGGAAGGGCACTTCTCCGGAGGTTCCGTTCCGATATGCTCGTAACCGCACTCCCGGCATATCCAACTGACCTTGGCCTCTTTCTTGAACACGGTTCCGGCCTCTACCTGTGCCAATAGTGCCTGGTATCGCTCCTCGTGATGCTTCTCGGCGTGACCGATGGCCCGGAGGCGGGCGGCAACGTCCTTGTAGCCCTCTTCATCAGCGACATCGGCGAACTCCGGGTACATGGAAGACGTTTCGTAATGCTCACCGGCTATGGCGGCCTTAAGGTTCACAGCAGTGCTGCCGTGCTCGGCCGGGAACTCCGCCCCCACGTGCAGGGCGGGGAAGTCCAAACATTCCTTGGCCCTAATGGACTGGACCATCTTCCAAAGGCTGCTGGCATGGGACCGCTCCTGCTCGGCGGTCTCCAGGAAGGTCCCGGATATCTGCTCGTAGCCCTCGGCCCTGGCGGCCTTGGCGTAGATGGTATAACGGTTGCGTGCTTGACTCTCGCCAATGAAGGCCTTGGCCAGATTCTCAATTGTCTTCTTCATGAGGATCGCTCTGAATTGTATTGGATAACCGGGGATATTAGAATTACGGCCCGACCCGATCCGCTTAAAATAGCCTAGTAGGTCGACCGTGGACAGGAAACGTTCAATTGCATGAAGATATATGATAGAGGGAAAATCGGTCTGCGTATCAGATACAAGACCGTTCGTTAAGGTGTTCAGATGTCCGCAAATGAGAATTTCGACGAATTAGATGTGCCGGAGCAGGCGCTCTATATCATCGACAACTATGCCGACATCTTCCTGGACAATCTCGGGCTGGGATTGAACAGGCGGCGCATTCTAGGCATCATGTACGAGTCGCGCAAGCGCCTGATGCGGGAACGGCGCTTCGCCGAGCTGGTGAAGGTGCTGAGCTTCCTTCAAGACACCTTCAAGCAGGATCTCGAAGTGGAGATAGGGGTGTTCGAATTCCTGCGCAACATGGGACCAGTGGAGGTCGAGAGGACCGTGGCCCTCAAGGCGGAGCAGCACTTCCAATTGGGGAACTATAGAATGGCCCTTGTCTATTATCAGATGATGGAGGACGAGACCGGAGAGGGTCCGATGTCCGAAAGGGTCCAGGAATGTCTGGGACATATTGATAGTGGTTGAGTTTTCCGTCCGTGATGAATTAGGATCAGAGGTCCAGCCTGGAGTTCTCCCCGATGACGAAGCGCATCCCCTTCGGGAGACGCCCCTGGTTGGACAAGATGGTGCAGCCTCCGCCGATGAGACTTTCAACGACCTTTCGTCCACAGTCGATCAAACAGTCACCGATGATGATGGAAGACTCTATCTCCCCGCTAAGCAACCTGGTGCCGTCACCGATGGCCGTGTAGGGACCTACGTAGGTATTGGGACCGATCTCACAGTTCTTGCCGATGATGACCGGCCCTCGGACCACCGCTCCCTGACGGACGATGGACCCTTCCCCGATCGATACCCGACCGATTATGGTCACCCCTTCTTCTACGGTACCGGAGATCTCGCCCTCAAGGTCCTCCAGAACCAAATGGTTGGCCAGCAGTATGTCCTCCGGCATTCCGGTGTCCTTCCACCAACCGCGCACCACCCGGGCGCTGACCTTGTTGGTCTCCTTGCGCAGCTCATCTATGGCGTCGGTGATCTCCAGCTCGTTCCTCCAGGAAGGTTTTAGCTTCTTGATGATGGGAAATATGCTCGGCTTGAGCAGATAGATGCCGATCAGCGCCAGATTGCTCCTGGGCTCCTTGGGCTTCTCCACCAGAGATACGATCTCCCCTTTCTCGTCAAGCTCGGCGATCCCGAACTTTTGCGGTGTGTCCACGGGACACAGGGCCACCATACCTTCCCAATCACCTTTCTTGAAATCATCCACCATGTAATTTATGCCGCCCTTGAGGATGTTGTCTCCCAGATAGACCACGAACGGTTCTCCGTTCATGAACTCCTCGGCGCAGCCTACCGCGTGGGCGATGCCTCGCGGTTCACCTTGGACTATGTAGGTGATCTTGACACCGAAGGACGAACCGTCCCCCAACATCTCCCTCACCTTCTCAGGCATATTATTGCCTAGGATGATGCCTATATCGATGACCCCGGAGTCCCGCAGGTCCTCCAGGCAGTAGAGTATGTTCGGTTTGTTGGCAATGGGGATCAATTGCTTGGGGCCGGTATGGGTCAACGGTCTCAACCTTGTTCCGCTGCCCCCGGCCAGTATCAGTCCTTTCATGGTCTATCGCTCCTCATCATCGTCAATCCCTGGGACATGTTGACCATGGACCGGTCCAGCTCGGCCTCGGCCTGGTCTACGGAAAGACAGGACCGAGGCGGTCTAGCGGCCATCAATGGCATCTCCTCAGTGAGGACCGGAGATATCAATCCCTGGTCCAGAGAAAAGGTCTCCGCCACCTTTACACCTATCTCATACCGGCTCAGGCAATCCGGGCCGCTGGTGTGGTACGTTCCATGGGCGCCTTTGACCGCCAGCTCCAGGATGACCTTCGCCGCATCGGGAGCGTATGTGGGGGAGACATACTGGTCGCTGTATAGCCGTACCCCTTGTCCCTTCTGGAGCGAGTCGATCACCCAGGTGACGAAGTTTTGCTTGCCCCCTTCACGGTTCCAGCCGTAGACCACGGAAACCCGGCATACGAGATTGGACCTCGAAGCGTCCAGTGTCACCCTCTCGCCCTCCAACTTGCTCTGGGCGTAGATGCCCAGGGGATCGGGATTTTCGAACTCGTAATAGTGACTTCCTTTCAAACCGTTAAAGACGTAATCGGTGGATATGTAGACCAGTTTGACGCCCGCCTTCTTGCACTCGGCGGCCACGTTGAACGCCCCTTCCATGTTGACCGCGTACGCCTTGGCCGGCTCTCTCTCGCACTGGTCAACGTTGGTCATTGCTGCGGACAGCACCAGCAGTTCCGGTCGAGAACCTTCGATGACCTCAGCGACCCGACCCCGGTCGGTGATATCCATATGCAGCATTTCATTGGTGTCCGTCGGGACGACGCTGTTGTACGTACCGGACATTTTAAGGCCCATCTCCTTCCCGGCCTTCATGAGGTACTGACCCAGCAATCCGGCTGCGCCAACGACCAACACCCTATTCATGATACCCATATCCCGATGGGTTAAATAAGATTTTACGATATTTTTTCGGGGATTCATTTAATAAGCTGGAGTAAAAATATACCTTGGATAATGATGAAAGGTTTGATAGAAGGGGTCAAGGTGCGCAAGCTGAACCCCGTCCCAGACGAACGGGGATGGCTCATGGAGATGTTCCGCAGCGACTGGGAAGAGTATGAATCGTTCGGACAGCTTTACGTCACAGCCTGCTATCCGGACGTGGTCAAAGGATGGCATTACCATAAACTGCAAGATGACCACTTCATTTGCCTGAAGGGCATGGCCAAGGTCGTTCTGTACGATCCCCGGGATGATTCCTCCACCAAAGGGAAGATCAACGAGTTCTTCATGGGAGAGCGCAATTTCATGCTGCTTAAGATACCCAAGCTGGTCTACCACGGCTTCAAGGGCATCGGCGGCACCGAGGCGCTCATAGTCAACATGCCTACGAAGCTGTACGATTACAAAGATCCGGACGAGTACCGTTTGCCGTACGACACCCCGGAGATACCTTATGATTGGGATGTGAAGATGGGGTGAATCCCCGTTCTCATCGTTCCCGTGGAGATGACCGTCGAGCAAGTCTATGTAAATGGCGGGTCGTTCGCCCCGATCGGTTCGAGCGGCGATATTGGTCCCTCGTCCCGTCATGGGGTTCGGCCGCAACGATCGAAGGAAAGATTATGACCATCATAGGCCATCAACCCCGGAGGGTAGAATGAAGATCGTATTCGTTAACGGCAGTCCCCGTTCCATGGGGAATACTGGCACAATGCTGAAGGCATTAGCGCAAAAAGCCAAGGCTAGAGGGGCCGATGTCACCTACTTCGAGATCGTGGATAAGAACGTCCAGGACTGTGATGGTTGTTATCTCTGCGATAGTGAGGACAAATGCAGCAAGGACGATGACATGAACGAGGCCTATACCCTATTACAGGAGGCGGACGTGTTCATCATCGGTTCACCCATCTATATGGGCGTGGAGACCGGCCTGACCAAATGCTTCGTCGACCGTCTCTATTACCTGATGGCGAAGAAGCGCATTCGACCTGGAAAAAGGGCCGTGGCGCTCTTCACCTGCGGTCTGATGGACGGACACATGATCTATGGCTATATGCACGGGAGGTTCAGCAAGCTCCTGAAGCAGGACCTGGGGTTCGATGAGGTCAAGACCGTCATCGTCCCGGGAATGAAGAACAGCGTGAACGTGGAGGACAGCTTCTACGCCCAGGAATCGCTCGTAGAACTGGAAGAGTTCATATTCCCCGCGGATTGAGATGACGGAAAGAGTGGTGGCATGTCAGTACTGCGGCTCACGCCGCGTCGTTCCAGAAGTGATCGTCGGCGGGCCCATGGCCGGCGTGGACAATAATAGCGGCCGCTCCATCTGCCTGGACTGCGGACGTTCCCTGGTCCCCTTGGACTTCAGTGGTGAGGAGGAGCGACAGGACTTCGTCGCCAAGACCGAGACGGAAGTGAGGGACTTTCTGCATATCCCCATCGTTCCAGTGGACACGTGGAGCCTTTTCAGCCTGCCCATCATAGACGTTCCACTGGTACAGGTGGCCAAGGTGGTGGAGCTTGAATGGCAGAACGGATGGAACATCCTTCCTGGAGGAGTTCCCTTCGAAGCCTACTGGAAGGCGGTCGGGTCTAAGCGCTACGGTGCAAAGGACGTTTTGATAATGGACCTGGCTGGGATGCAGCATTCCCGTCCTAACTTCGATGCTCTTAAAACTCTGATGAAAAGAAAGTACTCCATCTGGTTGGAGATGGGAGTGAGGGAGGTGCATGACATCTTCGATGCCTTCACCCTCGGATCGCAGAACGTTCTGATCGGCAGCATGACCTGCCGATCCCTGGGCCTATTGGAGGAGATCATCGAACTGTCGGATCAGAGCATTCCCCTCCTCTACTATGACGGTGAGGTGCGCTGGGGCTCTAAGCATTTCGGCCCAGCTTCACTGACTGAATCGCTGGATCTGCTATTTGACCTGGGCTTTGACCGATCGGCGGTGCTGGACCTCCGACAGCTGGGTTCTAAGAAAGGGTTCAACGAGGGCATGGCCGAGGAAGCGATATCCCGGAAGATCGAGGTCCTGATCGGCGGTGGAGTACGAGAATCGGACCTTGAGAGATTGAAGGAGATGGGAGCGATAGGCGGTCTTCTGGACCCGTTCACCCCGGTAGTGCGGGACCTCATGGCTTCCGATAGGCCCGATGAGAAAGAGAGCCCGGTGCCGGCAACGGTCAAGCGGGAAAGTCCCAAGGGCTACGCCCTAGACGCTTGAACAGGCTGAAAACAAAGATTATTATTTGGTTGGGCTTTCTTCGTTGTCATGGGCAAGAGAGTACTGGTGACCGGAGGCATGGGCTTCATCGGCAGCAATTTCGTGCGCCACATGCTGAAGGTACACTCCGACATGGAGATCGTCAATCTTGACAAGCTCACCTATGCCGGCAACCCGGCCAACCTCGAGGACGTGAAGGAGCGGATGACCTTCGTTCACGGGGACATATGCGACGCTGAACTGGTCGACGGCCTGATGGCGGACGTGGATCAGGTGGTGCATTTCGCCGCCGAGACGCACGTGGACCGCTCCATACAGGACGCGGGCTCCTTCGTCACCACCGACGTCTTCGGAACCTACACTCTGCTGGATGCGGCACTCCGACACGATGTGGATAAGTTCATTCACATCTCCACCGACGAGGTCTATGGCGAGGCGGTGGACCACCCGTCCCTGGAGACCGATGGATTATTTCCCAAGTCACCCTACGCCGCGAGCAAGGCCGGGGCCGATCGGCTGGCCTATTCGTACTACGCCACCTTCGGACTGCCGGTAATCATCACCCGCTGCTCCAACAACTACGGTCCGTACCAGTACCCGGAGAAGTTGATACCGCTTTTTGTCACCAACGCTCTTGAAGGGAAGAAATTACCCGTCTATGGCCATGGCCGCAACACCCGCGATTGGATACACGTGGAGGACCACTGCCGGGCGGTGGACACGCTGCTGTCGTCGAAAGGGCAAGAGGGCGAGATATTCAACGTAGGAACGCTGGAGGAGAAGAGCGTGCTGCAGATCGCCGCCGTCATACTGGACGAACTTGGTATGGACGAGGACGCCTTGACGTTCGTGGACGATCGCAAAGGCCATGTGGCCAGGCATGCCGTGGATGCGGGGAAACTGGAGAAGACCACTTCCTGGAGGCCCCGGCAGGAGTTCGATCCGGCCCTGCGTCAAACGATACGGTGGTACAAGGACCATCCTGAATGGTGGAAGCCCATAAAGAACGGTGATTTTCGGGAATATTATACCCGAACCTATGCGGCGAAAGGGCCCTGAACCTGAGAGCCCAATCGGCACATTGATATCCCCTGGAAGGGAATAGATGTGGCAGGTGAGCAATGGAACTTTGGGAATTGACAGCGGTCCTGCTTTCAGCCATCGTGCCTTCCCTGATCTACCTGGTCTGGATCAGGAACTCTGAGATCTATAACCGGGAACGTTGGGGACACGTGCTCTCGGTGTTCTTCTTCGGTGCCACGATATCCATCTTAGCGTCGGTACTGCTGGAGAGCTTGGCCATTGAGGTCATTCGCGCCCCGGGTTCGATATTCTCCGAGGGGTTCTGGAACTTCGGACCGTACGACCCCTCCTTGGAGATAGTGGTCCTGGCAGTGGTCGTCGCCCCTTTTGTGGAAGAATGGGCCAAAGGATGGGGTGTGCTGGCAACACGGAATTGGATCCGGGAACCGGAGGACGGTCTGATATACGGCGCCGCGGCCGGACTGGGGTTCGCCGCGGTGGAGAACATCTTCTACAACAGCAGCTCCCTTATCTCGGGGATCGATGTCTTAGTGGCCAGCGCCACTTTGAGGGCCTTGACGTCCACGTTATTGCACGCCACCGCCTCTGGTGTGCTTGGTTTCGGCATAGCCCGAAAGCATCTGTTGGGCGCCCGGGGAATAAAGGCCAGCTGGATCCCTTACTTCCTGGCGGCGGTCCTGCTTCATGGCATCTTCAACGGTTTCGCCGTGGCCGAGGAGGTCTTTGATGACGTCCTGGTCCCGATAATCGGCCTCATAGCCGCATTCGTGCTGGTGATCGGCATGTTCGGCTGGCTCAGGAGAAGCATCCAGGTCATGGACCGGGAGAATTGAACGACCGGACCAGCTCCTGTCCCAGAGAGAAGGCCTGGGATAACGCTTCTGGTCGCTCAGTGACAGCCCCCCTGCGTTCCAGACCACCCACCGTGATCGAACCGGCTGGTCGGACACCGATACCGATGAGGAACGCCCTCAGCTCCGAGAGGGCGTTGTCGAACTTGGCCTGGGGCTGCGCCGCGGCCAGGATGATGCCGCCGACGCCCGGGCGCCTGTTCAACTTCAAAATATGACGGCGGGCCCATAGCGCCTGGCAACGATCGACCACGCATTTTGTCTGTGCGCTCATTCCAGAGAAGTATATGGGTGATGCAACGATGATCACATCGGCCTTTTCCAGCAGGTCGTAGAGCTTGCCCATCCCATCGTTGAGCACGCACTCCCCGTCCTTGAAGCAGTCCTCACAGGCATGGCAAGGCGCCACATCCATGAATGCCAGATCAAAACGTACTATTTGGGCGTCTTTTCCTGTTCCCTTCAGCGCCTCGTTCAAAAGTATTTCGGTATTGCCAGGATGGCGCGGGCTACCGTTAAGGCCCAGCACCAGCACCCTTATTCCTCCATCGATTCCCGTATGCGATCGCGCAGGGTTCGGAAGTACCCGAAACCCTTGACCACGTAATCGGATGCGCCGGCGCGCAACGCCTGGTAGCTTAGGTCGGGGTCCTCCAAAGCGGTTACGAAAAGTATGTACGCGTTGGGTTGGAACTCCCTGACGCGAGGGAGAAGGTCCATGCCATTGGTATCGGGAAGATAATAGTCCAGGAGGACCACGTCGTAGGGGCGGCTTTTGATGGCGGCGAGGCATTCGGCACCGTTATGAGCGACGAACAGGTCGAACTCTTCCGGGGGCATATGCTCCCGACAAAGGTCAACATGGTCGATGTTGTCCTCGACCATGAGCACCGAGAGTTTGATCTTTCCACCCATCTTATTACCCTCGCTTTATTATTATTCTACCATATAGTATTATTGAGCTTTTGGCAGCATTATCACGAAGACCGAGCCTTTGGTATGATCTCCCTGAATGCGGTCCTCCACCCATACCTTTCCTTGATAGCGATCGACCAGGGCCTTGACCACGGAGAGACCCAGCCCGTGGCTTTCCGCGGCCATGCTAGTGTCTAGGTTCTCGAACCTATGGAACAGTTGGATCTTTCGTTCATCCGTGATGCCCTTCCCCTGATCACGCACCTCCACCCTCCAGAAATGGTCCTCTCCGACCTTCTCCGGCCGTACGACCACTTCCACCTTCTTCTGGTCGCCGTACTTCGCCGAGTTGTTTATGATGTTATAGAACGCGTCCCTGACCAGCGAATCGGCCCGTACCATGGCGCTGCCCTCCGGGTACTTTATTTCCAGGGGGATGTCCGAGTAGAGGTACGAGGTCTTGATCTCCTTTACGATGTCGTGCAGCAGTGGCAGGATGTCCACAGGTATCAGCTCCACGGTATTGTCTGATTCCAGGATGTTCCATAGCTTGCGCACATCGGTAATGAGGTTGGAGATGTTCTGTGACTGGGCAAGGGCGCTCTTCACATAACGGCGCTGCCTCTCGTCTAGCTTCGGGTCCTTGATGAGCATCTCCAGGAAACCATGTATCGGCACGTTGTAGTTGGCGACATCGTGGGTCAGCAGGATGTTGTATATCTTCTGCGTAGACACCTTGGACTTGATGTCCTGGAAGCGACCGGAGTTCTTCAATGCCATGGCCGCATGCACTGAGAAGAGCTCCATGAGGCGATAATCGCCCTCGGTGAACGGTTTTCCAGGCACCTTCTCCAGGGTCATTACCCCCATCATATCGTCCCCGATCTTCAGCGGGACGCTGATCAGTGTGGAGGGCTCATCCGGAGTGCCATCTACCTGCTTGGCCCTCTCGTCCAGGTCGGCCCTCTCCACCAGAATGCCTTGGCCGGTACGGGCGACCTCTCCGGTGATCCCTTCCCCCACATCGATCGCCAGGGCATCAGAGTCCAATTCGTACTTGCTCAGGAAGGACAAGGGTATCAGACGGGTTCCGCCCCGATCGTAACCATAGATGATGCAGTTGTCCGACTGCACCAACTCCCTGGCCTTGGAAAGGATGATGTTCAGCACCTCTCGGTAATCCAGGGTGCTGGATACCAGCCTGGATATCTCGAACATTATCTGGAACTCCGTCACGAAACGCAGGTAATGCTGGTTCAGAACGGAGTAGAAATAGACCATCGCTATCTGGTTGGAGAACACCTGCAGGGTCAGCTTTCTCGTTTCCAGGTCCTCCATGGGACTGTTCTTACCGAACAGGCCGGCCCCTACAAAGTCACCACGGAACTTCAGTGGCAGACAAACCAATGATTGGAATCCCAGGGAGGTGATGTCACCGATCAGGTCCCCGTTCATGGCGGAAAAGATGCAGCTTTCCCCCTTGGACATCTTGACCCCCAATGTTGAACTCCCAACCTCCGTCTCGAAGAGCTGTCTTGCCTTTTTGAAGTCGATGCCGGAGCAGAACAGTTGCGGGCGCCCATCCCAACCCAGGAGACGGAGCACTGCGAAGTCCAGACCTTCTCGGCAAAGCAGGTTGTCCAACTCGTTCTGCAGGGTCTCTTGGGGGTTGACATCGGCAATTAGGTCCGAGGACGTTTTTGCCAGGAACAACAGGGATTCGTTCTCAGAGGATCCCAGGCCACTGTGGATCAACGGAGGATCTGCCACGGCCAGCACCATGTCCGTTTCCTCGGACCGGAAGGGATGAAGGG
>Ga0307377_10004279_pt1 | contig 15668 bp, 24 predicted proteins | sample TR3MG_FD_202535 | JGI IMG/M metagenome (GOLD analysis project Ga0307377, IMG submission 202535) | Soil microbial communities from Risofladan, Vaasa, Finland - TR-3 | ecosystem: Environmental > Terrestrial > Soil > Coastal area > Acid sulfate soil | place: Finland: Risofladan, Vaasa | collected... | reverse complement strand
TTATCCCCCTTTTCTCCTATCCAAAAGAAATCACCACTTATAAAATCTTTAGGTTTGAAATAGATGAATGAGTCTTCAAAATGATTTCGTCAGTTCCTTCGCGGCATAAGCTCATGTATTCTATTGAAGGAGAATGGATAAATGTTCCTATTCCCAGAGATTCCCATTTTTGATCAATTGTTTTTATTGTTTCAATATCTGAACAGACAACATTCGGCCATTTTCGGGAAAACCCTCCCTTTCTGTAAGCTTTTATTGTTCCATCAATAAAAATTGTATTATTGGATAAATATTCATGATCTCGTTGAGGGTCAGTGTTTCCAAGGAGCTGCCATGCGACCATATAAAGGTTGTAAGGATCAACTGTATGGTCCAATGCCAATATAAGCCTGAAAACCTTCCACTTATCATCTGTTTTGAATAGATTCTTTACCTTTTCTATAATATTAACATCACCTGAACAATTAACTGTAATGATTAATATTGGAATATTATCGTTTATAAGATTATAGTTAAAACTCTTAATAATATTTTCATCAAACAAATTGTTTGAAATGGTTAGATCAGATATCTTAATTGCCTGAGTAGTATTATTTCTTCCTGTCTTTTCTTCAATTAGCTTTATTGTAGCATCCACACCTGCTTTACCACCAAGGGAAAAGGTGTCAGCAGAATGATCAAGAACATCTAAAGGTCCATGACTAAAGCTTATATCCACAACGATATCAACATTAGCAAAAACATGTACCAGGAGCTCGTCGTAATTACGGATATTGACGTCACCACTGACAACAACCAGATATTTTGTAAACATCATCTGACCGGCACCTAACAATGAACTTACAACTTTCATACCCTGGCCAGGATATGTTTTATTAATCTTCACTACTACAAGGTTATGAGCTATACCTGCATCAGGCATATGAAAATCTACAACCTCAGGAAGGATCACTAATTTGAGAGGAGGCAGAAATATTCTTTCGGTAGTTTTTGCAAGCCAGGCATCCTCCTGGGGTGGAATGCCAACTATCGTAGCGGGATAAACAGCCTTTTTTGAATGTGTTATACATGTGATATGAAACTTAGGGTACCAGTCAGCAAGAGAATAGAATCCGGTATGATCACCAAAAGGACCCTCCCAAATTAGTTCTTCATTAGGATCGACATATCCTTCCAAGACAATATCGGCATCAGAGGGAACGTACAGGTCATTAGTAATGCATCTTACCAATTTAACCCTTTTCTTTCTCAGGAAACCAGCCAGAATATACTCACTAATATTTTCAGGAAGTGGAGCAGTTGCAGAGTAAGTATACACCGGATCTCCTCCCAAAGCAACCGATACCGGCATTATTTTGTTCAATTTTTTCCAGGCTTCAAAGTGGTTTGCCCCTGTTTTGTGTCTTTGCCAATGCATTGCAGTTGTGTTCTTATCAATAATCTGCATTCTGTACATACCAACATTTGTTTTTCCTGATTCCGGGTGTTTTGTATGAACCAGTGGAAGTGTAATAAATCTGCCTCCATCGTATGGCCAGCATTTTAGAACCGGCAAAATATTCAGATCCGGATTTTTAAGTATTACCTGTTGACATATGCCTTTCCATATCTGTTTGGATGGGAGAAAACTTGCCAATCTCACGATTGTTGGCAAAGTGGATAGTTTTTTTATGACTGTTCCCCTTTTATCTAATGCTATGTTAAAAATGTTTTCAATTTCAACTCCCACTTCATCAATATTTTCAGAACCAACAGCCATCGCCATACGTTCATCTGAGCCAAAAGCATTTATTAAAACAGGAAAATCTGTTCCGGTATTTTCAAAAAGCAACGCTTTACCTCCTGATTTAGTTACACGATCCGTAATTTCAGTGATCTCAAGTACCGGGTCGGTAAATGTTTTTATCCGGTGGAGTTCATCTATTTTCTCCAGAGCTGTTATGAAATCGGTCAATCCAGAATAAGCCATTTTCAATATAAAAATTAAAGTCAAAGATATTCAATATGCCAATAGGAGCTGTAGCGATTGATTAAAAATGGGGAAGATAGGAGTGTATAAAACAATAATGGGAACTATTCACTAGGATTAGTTCCCATCCATTGTTATCAGCCGAGGCTGCTAACAATGTCAGATTACTGTTATTCTGACCGGCTGCGTCTTAGAATACAAGACCCTTTTCTGCAACCCAAAGCTTTCGGGTTTTGTCTGTTACAACATAACCTTCCGGCTGTCCTTTTTCCCGCCTAAGCGGGGTTCCGGGACGAAGTGTCTTTCAGGCTCTGGCGCACATTTCCCGGAGGAAGTGGCATCAGTTTCAGATAACCCGGGGCCGAAACCCTTCATTTTCTGAAGCCCTGTGACTCAATCGCTGAAAGAACGTTTCCGGTTTTCGTTGACCTTCTGAACATATAAGAAGCAAGTTCCTTTTAGTTCAGACTTCGGCTCATATGATGTGCAGTCCCTAAGGTCTGAATGAATTGGATATTGTTTCATCTAAGTAACTCTATCCTTTTCCACATTTTTTGAGCAGTCTTTTATCGCTCACCTGATAAATCAAATTTACTACAGGATATCCAAAAAACAATGAATATATGGTTGTTGTTATAAACCAGATATAAACAGAAGTTATCAACAACTGTTAATAACGTCGGAGAGATAATCCTCTGGCCGCTTTGCTGTCTTTCCCCTAACAGGTTATGACTTTGGATTGATGCCCCCTGGCCGCTTTGCGGCCGTCCATCTGAAGGGGGATTAATCCGGTGATATTTAGTCAAATTACATTATCTTCAGGGGGGTTGGGGGGCTATATCTAATTCTATTTCTTAAACCCATATACTGCCAGATCACCCAGAGTCTCTTCAATTCTGAGCAACTGGTTATATTTTGCCATCCTGTCGGTTCTGCTAGCTGATCCTGTTTTGATCTGGCCAGAGTTTGTAGCAACTGCTATATCTGCAATTATAGCATCTTCAGTTTCACCCGAACGGTGTGAAGTAACAGTTGTAAAACCTGCCCTGTGTGCCATCTCAATAGCATTAAGGGTCTCCGTAAGTGTTCCTATCTGGTTTACCTTAATAAGAATGGAATTTGCACTACCCAATTCGATACCTTTTTTAAGATACTCAACATTAGTAACAAACAGGTCATCCCCTACTATCTGGCATACCTTACCTATCCTGTCGGTCAGCATCTTCCAACCATCCCAGTCGTTTTCCGCCATTCCGTCTTCAATAGAATCTATAGGGTATTTACTAATGAGTTGTTCAAAATAATCCACCTGTTCTTTTGAAGTTTTTCTGGCTCCATCAGGTCCTTCAAATTTCGAATAGTTATATATACCATCCTGATAAAATTCTGAAGAAGCAGGATCCAGAGCAATAGTAATATCAGAGCCCGGTTTATAGCCTGCAGCATTGATTGCCTTAATAATTGTCTCAAGCGCATCTTCAGTTCCATCCAACTTGGGAGCGAAACCACCTTCATCACCAACGGCAGTGCTCAATCCACGCTCTTTAAGAACCTTTTTCAATGCATGGAATACCTCAGCGCCCATACGTAATCCTTCACTGAATGATGGAGCTCCTATCGGTCTGATCATGAATTCCTGAAAAGCGATTGGTGCATCGGAATGAGATCCTCCATTAATAATATTCATCATTGGAACAGGAAGAGTAACAGCGTTAGTACCACCAATATAACGGAACAATGGCAACCCGTGGTAAATAGCTGCAGCTTTTGCAACTGCCAGAGAAACACCAAGGATAGCGTTAGCTCCAAGGTTACTTTTTGTTTTGGTACCATCGATGTCAATCATCTTTTTATCAATTCCGGCCTGGTCTGTTACATCCATTCCTATTATCTCTTCAGCAATAACATTATTTACATTATGAACTGCTTTTAGAACCCCTTTACCCAGATAACGATTTTTGTCGCCATCTCTGAGTTCAAGCGCTTCGTTTTCTCCTGTTGATGCTCCTGAAGGCACTGCTGCCCTGCCAAAATAGCCACTGGCTGTCATTACATCAACTTCAATTGTTGGATTGCCGCGGGAATCAAGTATCTCACGAGCATGTACACTAACTATCTGACCCATATATTTTTACTTTAACATTAAACAATCATGCAATATACGAAAAAAGGGATTAAACTTTAATGACTTATCCCTTTCCTTTAAAATATTTTATTAAACATCCTTTATTCTTCTTTGACTGATTCATCAGTGGTCTCTTCAACCTTTGCAAGCGGTTCTTCAGCTACTTCAGCCTTTTCAGGTGCATCCACTACAGTATTAGGTATTTTAGGTGTTGTAACTTCAACAATGGCCTCATCTTTTTTCTTTGGGGCTCTTCTTCTGCGTGTTGTTTTAGTTTTCGCAGCTTCTCCACCAAGCATTGCCTCGTTGTAATCAACAAGCTCCATCATGCACATGTCTGCATTATCACCTAATCTGTTACCAATTTTTAATATTCGTGTATATCCACCCGGACGGTCACCTATTTTTGGGGATACCTCTCTGAACAATTCAGCTACAGCAATCTTATCTTTCAGATAACTGAATACCATTCTCCTTGAGTGTGTTGAATCTTCCTTCGATTTAGTAATAAGCGGTTCAACATAAGTACGAAGAGCTTTAGCTTTGGCTGTTGTTGTTGTTATCCTCTTATGAAGGATAAGTGATGCAGCCATATTTGCAAGCATCGCCTTTCTATGTGAACTTGTTCTTCCTAAATGGTTAATAACTTTTGAATGTCGCATTTCTCTATTTCCTTAACCAGTTTATACTAATCTTTGTCTAACTTATATTTACTTACATCCATACCGAATGAAAGACTCATGGATTCGAGCAACTCATCAAGCTCGGTAAGCGATTTCTTGCCAAAGTTTCTGAATTTAAGAAGATCATTCTTATTAAACTTGACCAGGTCACCAAGCGTTTCAACTTCTGCAGCCTTAAGACAGTTAAGTGCTCTGACTGAAAGGTCGAGGTCTACCAGTTTTGTCTTTAGCAGTTGTCTCATATGCAATACTTCTTCATCAAACTCTTCATTTGCCATTTTCTCATCCGAATCGATAGTAATTTTCTCATCAGAAAAGAGCATAAAGTGATAAATAAGAATCTTTGCTGCCTCTTTGAGAGCTTCTTTCGGATGGATTGACCCATCAGTTTCGATCTCAAAAAGCAGTTTCTCGTAATCAGTTTTCTGCTCAACACGGTAATTCTCAACCGTATATTTCACATTTCGGATAGGAGTGAAAATAGAATCAATAGCAATGAGCCCAAACTCACTTTCAATCGGTTCATTTTCTTCTGCCGGCACATAACCTCTACCTTTATTAATAGTAAGTTCTATTTGCATTTTAACATCTGGTTCCATTCGAAAAAGAACCAGTTCGGGATTTAATACCTCAAAACTACTGAAAGAATCGTTAAGGCTTCCCGCTTTAAATACATCCTGACCACTGATTTTAATTGAGATCTTCTCATTCTCAACATCATCAACAATCCTTTTAAAACGCACCTGTTTAAGGTTCAGTATAATCTCGGTTACGTCCTCCATTACACCAGTTATAGTAGAGAACTCATGATCTATGCCCTCAATCTTAACAGTTGTAATAGTAAAACCCTCGAGTGAAGAGAGTAAAATTCTTCTAAGTGCATTGCCGACAGTAATACCATAGCCAGGTTCAAGCGGACGGAATTCGAATTTTCCGTATTTGTCGTCCGCTTCCAGCATTATTACTTTATCAGGCTTCTGGAATGATAAAATGGCCATAGGATTTATCTTATTTTATTATTTAGAATACAATTCAACAATTAGTTGTTCCTTAATATTTTCAGGAATATCAGTACGTTCAGGTACCATCATAAACTTACCAGCCATCTGTGTGTCATCCCACTCAAGCCAGGAATATTTTGTGCTCATACCGGTTGCTAATGAATCAGTGATAGCCTCAAGAGATTTTGATTTTTCACGAACACCTATAATATCACCCGGTACCAGCTGACATGAAGGTATATTAACTACTTTTCCATTAACAGTGATATGTCTGTGTGAAACGAGTTGTCGTGCTCCAGCTCTTGTTGGAGAAATTCCCATACGATAGACTACGTTATCCAATCGTGATTCGAGGAACTGCAATAACACTTCGCCTGTAACGCCCTTACTTCTTGATGCCTTTTCAAATGTATTTCGAAACTGGCGCTCCAGCATTCCATAGGTATATTTTGCTTTTTGCTTTTCCTTGAGCTGCACGCCATATTCCGAGGTCTTCTTCCTCCTTTTATTCATTCCATGCTGTCCAGGGGGAAAATTCTTCCTTTCCAGGTGCTTATCGGGGCCGTAAATAGGCTCACCGAATTTTCTTGCTATTCTTGTTTTTGGGCCAATATATCTTGCCATTATGGTATAAATTTATATCCTGCAAATTATCAATTCTATAATCTCTTAAACTCTTCTTCTTCCAGGAGCACGGCAACCGTTATGAGGCATTGGTGTTACATCAACAATTTCTGTAACCTCTATTCCAGCATTGTTTATTGATCTGATTGCGGATTCGCGACCTGAACCTGGACCTTTAACGAATACCTTCACTTTACGTAAGCCAAGATCATAAGCCACTTTACCACATTCCTCAGATGCCATTTGAGCGGCATAAGGTGTATTTTTCTTGGATCCCCTGAATCCCATCTTGCCTGCCGATGCCCATGAGATCACTTGACCCGAATTATTTGTCAGAGTAACAATAATATTATTAAATGATGAATGAACATGTGCCTGACCTAAAGGTTCAACCTTAACGACCCGCTTTTTCAATGCTCCAGTCTTCTTTGCCATAATCTATTTATTTAGTAGCTTTTTTCTTGTTTGCAACAGTTTTCTTTCTCCCTTTACGGGTTCTGGCGTTATTTTTAGTGCTCTGCCCTCTTAAGGGTAGACCAATTCTATGACGAACACCACGATAACAGCCAATATCCATAAGCCTTTTGATGTTCATTTGTGTCTCTGAACGGAGTTCCCCCTCAAGCTTATAATTATCGTTCAGAATTCTACGGATAGAATTAATATCCTCATCAGTCCAGTCCTGAACCTTAGCACTTCGATCAACTCCAGCCTCATCGAGTACTTTCTGAGCAATGCTTCTACCTACTCCGTAGATGTAAGTCAGGCCAATTTCGCCTCTTTTATTTCTTGGTAAATCTACACCAACAATACGTGCCATATAAAACTTTTCTTAAATGATGTGCAAAATTAGTTAAATTATCCCTGTCTCTGTTTGAACTTAGGATTTTTCTTATTAATAACGTAAATGCGCCCTTTTCTTCTGACTATTTTACAGCCGGAACTTCGCTTTTTCACAGATGCTCTTACTTTCATTGCATTAAATATTTCTTATTTATACCTGAATGTTATTCTTCCTTTAGTTAAATCATATGGAGACATCTCAACCTTCACTCTGTCACCTGGTAATATCTTTATGTAGTGCATTCTCATCTTTCCAGAGATATGTGAAGTTATGACATGTCCGTTTTCAAGCTCCACCCTGAACATTGCATTAGAAAGGGCTTCGATGATAGTACCGTCCTGTTCAATTGATGGTTGTTTAGCCATATAATTACATTTTATTTAAAACCTTCTCAATAAATTCAAAAGTTGTTAATACATCTGCCTTTCCTTTATCAACAGCAACTGCGTATTCAAAATGTGCTGAAGGCTTGCCGTCTGCAGTCTTAATAGTCCACCCGTCTCTCATTTGTACTGTCTCCTTATTCCCCAAATTAATCATTGGTTCGATACAAATGACCAGACCTTTTTCCATCTTTGGTCCCGATCCTTTTTTTCCCCAGTTAGCTACTTCTGGTTGCTCATGCAATTTCTTGCCAATTCCATGACCAACAAGTTCTCTAACCACAGAATAGCCTCCGCTTTCTGCTTTCATTTGAACTGCGTTAGAGATATCGCCGATCCTGTTGCCTGCAATAGTTTGATGAACACCTTCCTCCAGGGAAGCCCTTGTATAATCGAGCAATCGTCTGACCTCTTCTTTTACCTCTCCAACTGGAAAGGTATATGCACTATCTCCATACCATCCGTTTAATATTACTCCGCAATCAACAGATATAATATCCCCTTCTTTAAGGTTATAGTCAGATGGGATACCGTGAACTACTTCATCGTTAACAGATGTACAGAGTGTATTTGGAAAACCTCCATATCCCTTAAAAGCCGGAGTTGCTCCATTATCGCGGATAAACGATTCGGCTATTTCATCGAGATAGAGAGTAGTAATCCCGGGTTTGATAATTGAAGCAATCTCTGCAAGTGTAAGAGACACCAGCATATTGCTTTCTTTTAAGAACCCAACCTCTTCATCAGTTTTTAAATACAACATCAAAGAACGTTAATCAAATTATATTGCTGTAACTGAACCAGCTCTTCCTTTTATACGACCTGATTTCATCAAGCCATCATAATGACGCATAAGTAAATGACTTTCAATCTGCTGCAGAGTATCAAGAATTACCCCGACAAGAATGAGAAGTGATGTGCCTCCATAAAACTGCGCAAATTGTGGTGTTACACCTGCTTTAACTGCAATTGAAGGTAAAATAGCAACTATAGCCAGGAAGATTGAACCTGGCAATGTGATTCTCGACATAATATTATCGAGAAATTCAACTGTTTTTCTTCCTGGTTTAATACCCGGTATAAACCCTCCGTTTTTCTTCATATCTTCAGCCATTTGCACAGGATTAATTGTAATTGCTGTGTAGAAATAGGTAAAGATAATAATCATAATAGCTGTTACCAGATTATACCAGAATCCGTACATATTTGAGAAGGCAACAACGAAGCCTGATCCCGAATCAGAATATCCGGCAATAATTATTGGCAGCATCATTATTGCCTGTGCAAAGATGATTGGCATAACACCGGCCGCATTTACCTTAAGCGGTATATACTGCCGTACACCACCATATTGCTTATTCCCAACAATCCTCCTGGCATATTGAACAGGAACCCGCCGGGTGCCCTGAACGAGCAGAATTGTACAAAGCACAACTAAAAATAAAAATAATAACTCAACAATAATGGCTATTGCACCTCCAGCGCCATTCATCCTTGTTCCGGATTCAAAAATGAAGCTTTGTGGCATTCGTGCAATAATACCTATCATTATAATAAGGGAAATACCATTCCCGATACCTTTATCTGTAATTTTTTCTCCAAGCCACATTACAAACATAGTACCTGCTGTAAGTATTATAACAGAAGAGATTGTAAAGAATGAACCGGCGAGAATAAACGCCGATGGCGGAAGTTGAGCATGTAAATTAACCAAATATGTAGGAGCCTGTAATATAAGAATTGCAACTGTCAGATATCTGGTGTACTGATTCATTTTACGTCTTCCACTCTCACCCTCTTTCTGCAATTTCTGAAAATAGGGAAATACTATTCCCAGCAATTGGACTACAATGGAAGCAGAGATATAAGGCATGATCCCAAGTGCAAAAATAGAAGCTTGTGAAAAAGCGCCTCCCGAAAACATGTCGAGCAGGCCCATAATACCAGAAGAGGTCTGACTTTTAAGTCCGGCAAGTTGAGAGGGATCAATACCGGGTAGTGTAATATATTTACCTAAACGATATATTAAAATTATACCAAAAGTGTATATTAGTCTTGCCCGAAGATCTTCTATCTTAAAGATGTTTTTTATTGTCTGGATCAGTCTCATGAAATTACAGTATTACAACAGTTCCCTTTTTAGCTTCGATTGCTTCAACGGCAGACTTGCTAAAAGCGTGTGCATGGACTTCAAGTTTCCGCTCAAGAGATCCATTACCCAATATTTTAACAAGAGCATTTTTAGAAGTAAGTCCGGCCATTAAAAGAACCTCAAAATCAATCTTCTCTATATTATGTTTCTCAGCAAGATCCTGAAGGGTACTTATATTAATACCTTTATATTCTTTGCGATTTACATTTTTAAACCCATATTTAGGAACACGTCTCTGAAGAGGCATCTGACCACCTTCAAACCCAATTTTCTTACTATACCCTGATCTGGATTTAGCGCCTTTATGTCCTCTTGTTGAAGTGCCTCCTCTTCCAGAACCTTGTCCACGACCGAGACGCTTGTTCTTATTAATTGATCCTTTAGCAGGTCTTAAGTTACTTAAATCCATAACTTTATATATAAATACGTTTAATACCTTAAATATTTTCAACTTTAACCAAATGTCTCACTTTAACCACCATTCCTAAAATCTGAGGAGTAGCTTCATGTTCAACACTATGGTTTAATTTACGGATACCGAGAGCTTCAAGGGTTCTTTTTTGCCTTTCTGGTCTTCCTATTTTACTTTTCACCTGAGTGATACGAATTTTTGCCATCGTAATGTTCTTTACTAACCGTTAAAAACTTTGTCCATTGAAACACCTCTGTGCTCAGCCACTACAATTGCGTCTCTCAACTCAAGTAATGCAGCAAAAGTTGCTTTCACAAGGTTATGAGGGTTTGATGAGCCTTTTGATTTTGCGAGCACGTTTTTCACACCAACACTCTCAAGTACAGCGCGCATAGCGCCACCTGCCTTAACACCTGTACCATCTGATGCAGGCTTGATGAATACTTTTGCGCCACCAAATTTAGCGAGCTGTTCGTGAGGAATTGTACCATTAATAATAGGAACTTTTATCAAATTTTTCTTTGCATCTTCTATTCCCTTTGCAATAGCTGTTGTTACTTCACTGGCTTTACCCAAACCATATCCAACTATACCATCCTCATTTCCAACCACAACAATTGCTGAGAAACTAAATGTTCGTCCCCCTTTGGTAACTTTAGTTACTCTCTGAATGCTTACAAGTCTATCTTTAAGCTCCAGATCGCTGGTTTTAACTTTTCTTATACCGTTTCCCATAATTCATTAGAATTTTAATCCGCCTTCGCGGGCTGCTTCAGCCAATGATTTTAGTCTGCCATGATATTTATATCCACTTCTGTCGAAAACGACTTTCTCTATACCTTTTTCTTTACATTTTGTAGCAAGAAGCTTTCCTACGAGTTTAGCCTGTTCAATTTTCTTAATACCTGTTATTGCTGCAATCTCCTTTTCTTTAGAGCAGGCCGACAGAAGAGTAACACCATTCAAGTCGTCAACCAACTGAACGTATATCTGCTTATTGCTACGGTATACTGCTAGTCTTGGAGCAAGTGTAGTGCCGTTTATTTTTTTCCGGATCCTCATTCTGATCCTGGATCTTCTTTCCAACTTAGTTAAGGCCATGATTTTTTTCTTTTACCAGATTAATAACACCCTCTAAACACTAGCAGATTTTCCAGCCTTCCTTCTTAGCTGTTCTCCAACAAACTTAATTCCTTTCCCTTTATAAGGTTCAGGTGGACGGAGTGATCTGATCTTTGCGGCAACATGCCCGATAAGTTGTTTATCGATACATGTCAGGGTAATAACCGGATTACTTCTTCTTTCAGTTTTGGTTTCAATTTTAACCTCATCCGGAAGCAGAATATTTACCTCATGAGAAAAGCCAAGGCTCATTTCAAGATTTTGCCCTTTTGCTTCTGCCCGGTAACCAACACCGACTAGTTCAAGTTCTTTCTTATAACCTTCCGATACACCAACCACCATGTTAGCAATCAATGCACGGTATAGGCCATGTAACGATTTATGATTCTTTGATTCTGAGGGTCTCGATAATATGATTTCATTCCCCACCATTTCCACCTTCAGGTCTTTATCGACTGCCTGAGTTAACTCCCCCAAGGGGCCTTTTACACTAACCAAATTAGTGTCACTGATATTTACAGTAACGCCATTAGGCAGGTTTACAGGTAATTTTCCAATTCGTGACATTAAGCTATCCTCCTAATTAATAAACATAACATAATACTTCACCACCAATTTTTTCATTTCTTGCCTCTTTATCGGTCATTAACCCTTTTGAGGTAGAAATAATCGCAATACCCAGTCCATTTAGGACCCTTGGCATCTCCTCAACTCCAATATATTGGCGAAGACCAGGGCGGCTTACTCTTTGTAATTTCTTTATAGCAGGTTTTTTACTCTTCGAATTATATTTAAGAGCAATTTTCAATAACCCCTGAGGTCCTCCATCATCAATAACCTTATAGCTGAGGATATAACCTTTTTCAAACAGAATCCTGGCAACCTCTTTCTTAAGTTTGGATGCTGGTGCCTCCACAACCTTATGACCAGCCATAATGGCATTCCTAATTCTGGTCAGTAAATCCGCAATTGGATCAGTCATCTTCTATTATTTAATATAGTTTATATTTATTTAAATCTACCAACTGGCTTTTTTTATACCCGGTATAAGACCGAATAAGGCCATTTCTCTGAAAGTAATCCTGCTTACTCCGAATTGTCTCATATAACCTTTCGAACGGCCCGTTATTTTACAACGGTTATGCATTCTGTTAGGGTTTGAATTTCTGGGTAAGCGGCTTAATCCGACATAATCACCATCGGCTTTCAGCTGGGCCCTTTTTGCAGCGTATTTTTGAGTCATTCTTGCGCGTTTAACTTCGCGGGCTATCATCGATTCTTTAGCCATATTACTAGTTTTTAATATTTTTAAATGGTAAACCAAAGTGTTTAAGAAGAGCTAGTGCCTCCTCATCAGTATCAGCTGAGGTAACGAATGTTACCTGAAGTCCCATGATTTTAGCAATTTTATCAAGGTCGATTTCAGGGAAAATTATCTGCTCAGTAATTCCTAATGTATAATTGCCTCGTCCATCGAGTTTGGAGTTGATCCCTTTAAAATCTCGGATACGTGGAAGTGCAACCGATATTAGCCTCTCAAGAAATTCAAACATCTTCTCTTTGCGTAATGTTACCATTATTCCGATAGGCATATTCTTTCTCAATTTAAAGTTTGAGATATCTTTTGTTGAATTCCTTTGAATAGCTTTCTGTCCGGCAATATCTGACATCTCCTTAACTCCATATTCAAGTAGTTTCTTGTCGGCAATAGCTTGACCTACTCCTTGACTGAGAACTATTTTCTCTAACTTTGGAACCTGCATAATCGATTTATAACCGAACTCTTTCATTAATGCAGGGACGACCTCGTCTCTATACTTATTTTTTAACGCAGGTGTATACATTACTTAATCTCCTCCCCTGATTTTTTTGAATAACGCACTAATTTACCTTTTTCATTAAGTCTTTTACCTATGCGGGTAGGTTTACCCGATGTAGGATCTACAAGCATAAGATTTGAGACATGTACCGGAGCTTCTTTCTTAATTATACCTCCCTGAGGAGCGTTAGTGTTAGGTTTGGTATGCTTCGACACCAAATTCACACCCTCTACAATAGCTTTGCTTTTTTCTCTGTCAACCTCCAGAACACGGCCTTTCTGACCCTTCGATTCTCCGGTTATTATGGTAACCGAATCTCCCTTTTTTATATGTAATTTCTTCTGCATCGTTGTCTGTTTAAAATATATTACAACACTTCAGGTGCTAATGAAACAATCTTCATGAACTTCTCACGAAGTTCTCTGGCAACCGGGCCGAAAATACGTGTGCCACGTATTTCGTTAAGGTTATTCAACAAAACGACTGCGTTATCATCAAATCTTATATATGATCCATCGGCTCGACGGATCTCTTTTTTTGTTCTGACAACAACTGCTTTACTTACAGTACCTTTTTTAGCCTCACCTGATGGAAGCGCGGACTTAACACTCACAACAATTTTATCACCTACTGTAGCATATCTTCTTTTGCTACCCCCAAGCACCCTGATGCATAATACCTCTTTGGCTCCTGAGTTATCGGCTACTCCTAATCTGCTTTCCTGTTGTATCATGATTACTTAGCTCTTTCGATTATTTCAACTAATCTCCAGGTTTTGTTTTTACTCAGAGGCCTGGTCTCTGAAATGCGTACAGTATCACCAATATTGCATGAATTTGCTTCATCGTGCGCCATTAGGTTTTTTGTTCTGTTTATAAACTTACCATAAATAGGATGTTTCACTTTCCTTTTAACGGCAACGACGATGGATTTGTCCATTTTTGTACTTACAACAACTCCTGTTCGTTCTTTTCTAAGATTCCTTTCCATTGCTGATCTGGCTATTAGATTTCTTACTCAACTCTCTTGTACGCAATTCGGTTAGAAGACGTGCAATCGTATGTTTCACCTCATGAACCTTCTGAGGGTTATCAAGAGGAGTGATTGCATGATTAAGCTTCATACGAACGAGCATTGTTCTCTCAGTATCAATTCTCTCGAGAAGATCTGGGCTACTTAATTCCTTTATTTCTGAAATTTTCATCTCTATCAAAGTATTATTCCTGTACGTAATCGCGTCTTACAATAAATTTTGTTGATATTGGAAGTTTTTGAGCTCCAAGACGAAGAGCCTCTTTTGCAACTTCATAAGATACACCTTCCGCTTCAAATAGAATCCGGCCAGGAGTTATTGGCACTACAAAACCTTCGGGAGCACCTTTCCCTTTACCCATACGTACTTCAGCAGGTTTCTTTGTAATAGGTTTATCTGGAAAAACCCTTATCCATAACTGGCCCTCACGCTTCATATAACGAGTTACGGCCTGTCTGGCTGCTTCGATCTGCCTTCCTGTCAGCCAGGTCTCTTCCAGTGCTTTGATACCAAATGACCCAAATGCCAACTGGTGGCCTCTTTGTGAATTACCTTTCATAGTCCCCTTCTGGGCTCTCCTGTATTTGGTTCTTTTCGGTTGTAACATTGCCAGAATATTGTTAAAATAGTTTACTACTCTAAGTCTCTTATTTTTTTGATCTTCTTTTCAGACTCTTGTTCTTTGCATTTCTTGCCCCTATATTCGGACTAAGGTCTCTTTTTCCAAAAACCTCACCGTTGCATATCCATACTTTAATTCCAACAAGGCCAACTTTAGTATGAGCTTCAGCCAAAGCATAATCTATATCAGCACGAAAAGTATGCAGAGGTATACGACCCTCCTTATATGTTTCACTTCTTGCCATTTCAGCACCTCCCAAACGACCTGAAATCTGTATTTTTATCCCTTCCGCTCCCATTCGCATTGTAGAAGCAATTGACATTTTAATTGCACGACGGAAGGAGATTTTACCTTCCAACTGACGAGCGATATTATTTCCAACGATGTTAGCATCCAATTCGGGACGTTTTACTTCAAAGATGTTAATCTGAACCTCTTTCTTTGTTATTTTCTTAAGTTCTTCCTTCAATTTGTCAACTTCCTGGCCGCCTTTACCAATAATTATACCCGGACGGGCAGTATTAACTGTTACAGTAATAAGTTTCAGCGTTCTTTCAATTATAATCCTGGAAATGCTGGCTTTTGCGAGCCTGGCATTCAGATATTCTCTGATCTTACTATCTTCAATCAGTTTGCCGGAAAAGTCTTTTCCACCAAACCAGTTTGAATCCCATCCTTTGATTATACCTAATCTGTTACCTATTGGATTTGCTTTTTGTCCCATCTGTTCTAATTTGATGCTTTTTCAACTTCAATATGCTTACTGTCAAGTACGAGAGTTACGTGGTTTGATCTTTTTCTTACCCTGTATGCTCTTCCCTGTGGTGCTGTCTGAAGTCTTTTTAATGAACGTCCTCCATCGACATGTATCAACTTAA
>Ga0307377_10004278_pt1 | contig 15669 bp, 8 predicted proteins | sample TR3MG_FD_202535 | JGI IMG/M metagenome (GOLD analysis project Ga0307377, IMG submission 202535) | Soil microbial communities from Risofladan, Vaasa, Finland - TR-3 | ecosystem: Environmental > Terrestrial > Soil > Coastal area > Acid sulfate soil | place: Finland: Risofladan, Vaasa | collected... | reverse complement strand
GAAAATCTGGATGCGCTGATTCTCCCGGTCTCCGACGTACACGCGGCCTTGCTTGTCGATCACGATGGCGTGCGGCAACTCGAACTGTCCGGGCGCATTCCCGAATGTCCCCCAGCTCTTCAGATAACGGCCGGTCTTGTCGAACTTAACGATGCGTGAATTGCCGTACCCGTCGGCGATGTAGATGTTGCCGTCGCGATCAAAGGCGATATCCGTCGGCCGGTTGAAGAGCCAGTCGGCATCTGATCATCTGTTCCAATTCCATCTGAAACGACTCGCGCTACGGTCGATCCTGCTCTCTCTGCGGGCGCATATTTTTCCCCAGGTTATGCGACGGATTGAGGTTTTTTCTCAGATAATTATAGCACCATGGTGCGATATATATCATTGATTCCAAATTCAGTTACAGGGTTATTCAGGATCGACTAAAGTATGTCTCGGTTCTGCAGTTCGTCGTTATTCACCGGCCACTCGACAGTTGCCAGTTGAGCAACGTTCGACTTGCCTTCGGCATGGACTGATACTTTGCATCCCCAAGAAGTTGTCCTGATTTCTTAAGCGGGCTCTCTTTCCGTTGCTCCTGGAATGCCACCACCATCGGTCATAAAACAGGTGTGACAATCCAACACGAATCCTTACCGTAGGTGAGAGTGGAATCGCTTCGCACTACAACACGTCGCCAAAGATGCGGGCTGGTCCGGCGCAAAACGATTCGGAACTGATACGCGTTAAATGGTTGATTTGATTGGCTCATGCTGCCAAGCATAGAAGCCGGTCAGCCCAACCAGAAAGGGATTTACTGCGCCCCCGTTTTTTTAGAGATTCGTTTAAACCCACTCTTGCGGCGAGCGCAAACCATGCTGGGCGCGGCCAGCTAAAAATAGTATAGGACGATTCCGTAGCCTACGCCTGCTTCATCTTTTGTGCTTGCCACCTGGAAAGCCATAAACTTTCCATCCGTGGACACGACCGGATTTGAAGCCTTCCAGCCCTCGTAGTCGTTGAAGTGGGTTAGGCGCACGAAGTTCTTGCCGGTTCCATCAAGCCGCAGTTTCCAGATATCAATATTATGCGAGCCGTGCTGACCGCCTAACTCATCCACCTGCCGGTCCCCTTCCACGCAAGTGTACTTGCCGTCCGGGAAAATGCCTTCGCACTCGTTGTAAGTTCCGGGTGTCTTTGAAAAGTTAGTCACTTTACCGGTCTTTAGATCGATTCCCATCACCGAAGCCAAACCTTTTGGCTCATAACAGGTAAAGGTCATCTTGGTATCGTTTTCGTAGAAGTCCTGCGCTTCCAGAACGCAGTTTGTACTGTGGCTTTCATAGACGGTCTTCTTGTTGATTAGCCTTGGGACGCCGCCAGAGAGATCCACATCCGCTACCTCTAACCTGGAATAGCCTCTCGGCATATCCGGAAACTGCGCGGGTGTCTCTGCAAACGCAATCTTCATGCTCTTCTTAGAAACAGCCGCGCCTTCGCTCATTTTGTTTCCCAATGAGATGGGTTTAGAGCCCGGCTTTTTGCTGAGATACCACAATTCGTTGTCCCTGGTACGGCTGGTGTGGATATCGATAAACTTTGCCGGGCCGATCAGTAGGTAATCTCCATTGGAGAAATGCATAACGCGAAGAAACGCCGAACCGGGAACATTGCACGTCAGACAGCGGGTGATGCGCGTCTTAAGATCGATGACAAATGCATCGCCAAAACTCTTGTCCATAAATGCGATCCGTTTGTTATCTGGGGAGATGTCGGCGCGCTCCCCAAAATGAGTGAGCACTTCCATATTCTTGGGCAGTGAATCCAGCGGGCTCCCCTGCTTGCGTTGAGCATACAAAGGCAGGGTAAGTAGCGTAAGCATAAGTAAGAATTTCATGAAAAGGTTTCCTCCTTCACCGGGTGAGCCGCTCGAAGCAGCTTTTGCGGGATGGCTAATGCCATTCCAGTTTGCCTGGATCACTCTGCCTGGACGGCAACCAACGTCACAGGCTCGTCTGGTCCAATCGCCGAACTTCGTAACTACTGAATTCCACGCCAGCAGATCAAAGATCCCTTTTTGAAAGGGCGTAATACGGTTGATTAGAAAGTACAGAATTAAAAGCTGGATATAGCCAAGCTGAATCCGTTCCGCGCCGCAGTTCGAAATAATATTGCAAGGGGAAGGGAGAGTCGGTGTAATTTCCCGGAATTGCGGCGCTGTATCCATCGTGACCGCGTTCCATTTCGACCGACAGCCAGCGTTCCGCCTGGTTAACATGACGGTAAAGCAAATAGACAGATGAAGGCGCATCATGCGCGGTCGGAAGGATCATCGATAGGGAGAGAGGCGCCCCAGGGTGAAATTCCGAAGGCGGCGTATGGATGCAACGGACAGAAGGCCGGTTCGGTCTGCCCGTTGCGGATCGAATCGCTGCCGCGTTGCTTTTTGCTGACCTTGCAGGCGCGGATGAAGTCTGTATCTTCTCTCGCATGGCCGCAACATCCTTGTCGATTGCTGGAAGCCGGTCGCTCCAGTGCCCGCTCCGTATGGGAACATCCCCATAGGTGATATTTGAGCGATAGACGTGGTTGGCTCGCGCTGCCATCGCTGCCCATGCCGCGCGCGCCTTATTGTATTGGGCCAGTGCAAGTCTCCCGGCCTCGGGATCGCCGGTCTGCTGATAGATCTCAAACAAAACCCCACTGCGCAACTTACCCGCGAAAAAACGCCCCAAGCCATTTTGAATCAGAACGTCTTCCTCCATTCGCCGGAACTCCGGCGAGGCATGGGAGGTTGCCTTTGCGCGCGCGTCGGCCAAGGCCTGAGTAGACGACGCCGTGAAGTCCTCCAGCCACTGGGCGACTTCTACGGGTGAATATTTGGGATTGGGCCGCAGGGCTAGCAGATCCGCGACATATTCGACAATAGTCGAAAAGAGCTGTGGATCGAGAGGACTTACCGTTCCGAAACACTTTGGACTGGGCGTATCGCCATATGGCGATGGCTCGCTACCGAGGACGATCGGCATATTCGTGTTGATCTCGGGCCAAAACGAATGATTCGATGCGGAGGGGAGATGGGCGCTGGTCACCAGCGGGAGAACGCGGCTGGCATTCGCCACGGCGGTTTCGACCGAGTTCGCGCCGTGACCAAAATCGCGCCTCAGATATCTGCGCCAGCTCTCCGGGTCGGCTTCGGGATCGTAGAGAAGCCGACCCCATACACGGTAGTAGTATTCGAACTTTTGCCAGTCTGCCTTCGGATTGAGCGATGCGTCGGCGTAGGCACAGCGGCCGCCTGGCAGCCCGGAACCTTCGCGTCCTTTGAAAGTCAAGGGCTCACAGAGTTCAAGCCCAGCGGCGCCACAGAAGTGGGAGGTTCGTCCAAAGGCGGCCGACATCTCGGGATCGCCCGAAAGTAGGTGACGCTGTGTCCCCGGCCACAAGCGGTACAACACCTCATAGCGGGCTCCCTGGCGGAAGAAGTCGGCGTACCCATAGCGCGTAAAAAGGCGCGCACCGCCACTGACGCCGTACAGGCTCGAATTGTAGATATTGTCAGCCCGTGGTATCTCGAGTTTCCGGATGTCTGCCTGGTTATAGCCAAGGCTCTGATGTTCCGCGGAATACTTTGCTCCTAGTTTGACCGGCATGCCGGTATCCGCCGCCAAGTCGATCATGGTTTGATTGACTCCTTTGGCGTGCATGTCGATTTCAATTTTGCGACCGCAGCCAGAGATGGCTTCAAAGAGAGTTCGCCAGAATGGATAGCTGCCTTCGGGGATGCCACTCTCGCCGTGAACCCGAAGCGTAAGCCCTTGAATCTCCGGGCAATCCTTCAGAACAATTGCCAGTGCATCGCGGCAATACGCAGCATGCGTTTGTGGCGTAAGACCTTCGATGCGGTGATGCGCGCGAGGGCTGTCAGTCCATTGATAGGCATGAGTCCAAATACCCAACTGGAATTCAAGCCCACGGGCTCCAGTTTCGGCAGCGATAAACCGCAACATCTCAAGATTCCTATCCCGTTCTTCAGTCGGGAGTGGAACTGGGTTTGGAAGTTCTTTCCCTTCTTCGCTGGCGAGCCGAACGACTCGGACATTGTACCCAGGGACATCGACAAGGTAGGGATAAGGAAACTGGAAGTAGTCGCCGGTCACGTGACTGGGAAAATCGTATCCAAATCCAAAGGCGAAATTGAACCGGTTAAACCTGCTTATCGCGAGCGCATCCAGGTATTCCCGCCAGAATTCCTTGTCGTAATACCACGCCTTATCCTCGACTCCACTGCAGAAAGCCCGGGCAACACTCCTGACCCTATTAGCCGGCTTCTCTTCCACTGCTTGGTGGAGGTGCAAGGCGAGTGCCGGATCACGGTTGAATTTGACCCGCTCCGCCAACTCCAAAAGACCATAAATGAACCCTCTCGGATCGGTGCCGGCAACCAAAATCGCGGGCGCTCCCAACAAGCGCCCAGGCGCCATGCGGATACTCTCGGGGCCTCCGTCGGACGCTGCGTGCACCCAGCCTTTTGCCATGCCTGAGGTGGCACCCGCCACCAAGACGAACAAAGTCGAGCCTTCAGCCTGACTGGGGGACGAGGCTATCTGGCAAGCCGCGCCATTTGCCTCAAGGGCTTTCTGGAGTTCCCCGGCGGCCCACTTCACAGGAGCGCTCGACGCTACCGGATTGTCCGCGTCGATTATGATCGCCACTCGGCGGCTGGAATCGGCAAAAGCGCTATGAGTGAGGCCGAATGCTGTCGCGGTGCCGGCGAGTTTGAGGAAATTCCGGCGGTGAATTGTTGAAATCGACTCAAGTGACATAATTTTGCGCCCTCCTTCAAATATGGCGCGTATTTTGTTCCTGTTTAAGCTCGGGCGCCCGCGCCCCGTTCCTGATGGTTAAAAGCGATATCAGCGATCCCATCGCCCACCCCTGCTTCACCCTTGGTGTCCGTTCCAGCTCGGTATCGTTATCGTAGAAGTCCTGCGCTTAAAGCACTGCTAGTGCTGTGGCTTTCATAGATGGTCTTTTTGTCGACGAGCCAAGGCGCGCCGATAGCAGGGAAACAGGTGAAAGCGTGAATCGTGCGTGAAGGACTTTAAACTTCACGCACGATATGAGTTTGAGATCGATCTGGTACCACGACCGGGAGATTGTGGAATACAATCTACTCCCGCGAATCCCTCAGGTCCCTATTTTGGGACCTGGGTGAGTATGTTTCTACACGGCCGCGGCACTAGAAGGTAAACTTGAAAGCCCCCTGCAGAATGCGCTGCTCATCCGTCGGCGCGCTTGTGATCCGTCCGAAGTTCGAGGACGAGATGCTGGCAGTCGGGCCGCTCAAATTTGGATGGTTCAGAATGTTGAAGCCGTCTACGCGCGCTGTAAGCATCAACCGCTCTCTGACATGGAAGTTCCTAGAAATCGCCGCATCAACGTTGACGTAACTCGGGCCGCGCAAGCTGTCTTTTCCGGCGTCTCCGAATGTTCCCAACGGGTTCGCCTTGTATAGTTGCGGATTCACGTACTGATACAGCTTGGCGTTACGCGCCGTGCCTGTGTATATAGTCGAGGAGACGACGTTGGGCCGGTCCTGCCCGACACCCGTAAGCGAATTGTCCTTTCCTGTGGTGGGGTTCACCGGCAAGCCGGTCTGATAGCGCATCAAGGGTGCGATTTGCCAGTCGCTAAGGAGATGGGATACTAGACCGCCATGCCCAAACTTGCTGATGGCGACGAGGCTGCCATTGATGAGGTTCGTAGAATCGTAGGTGCAAGGGCCGTAATCACCACCCGGATTGGAGGGATCCTGGAAGACGCCGGTGCCCAGGGAAGTGACGGGAGCAAGACCCATGCATTTCGACCAAGTGTAATTGGCTAGGACTGTGTAGTTGCTCGCAAAGCGGTGCTCGACGGACGTAAGCATGCCGTTGTAGTTCGCATTCACTCCGTCGTCGAGATACGTCATCTGAGAATAATATCGGCCCGCACTGGGATTCGCCAGGGAAAGGACCCGCCTTGTCTGGGTGTTGCTGGTGGTCGAGCAGGCCGTATTTCCACATGTGCCAGGAATATAAACGGCTGGGTTAATTTCATTCCCGAGCCACAGGTGGATCGTTTTATTGCCCAAATAGGAGAGCGAAAAAATCCAGTCCTTGCCGAACTGATGCTGCACGCCGACATTCCAGGTGAATAGGGTCGGCGGCCGGATATTCGTCGGCAAAAATGTATCCGACGCGGCCAATGGGAAGGCGACATCCTTAGGCGGCGGACTGGGCAGCGGGAAGGGATTGCCGCCACTGATTGTGCCCCAAGGGTTACTGAATTGGTATGGACCGCTGGTGTTCGTAATCTGTGGGCCAAATGGCGCATTTTGCGCGACGACCCGGTAGGTAAGAAAGGTTCCGGGAGAATCGTAGAGAACGGCGCCGCCGACGCGGAAGGTCGTCCTGCCCTCGCCATCCAGATTGTAGACAATACCCAGACGAGGAGAGAGGTTCAGAAGCTTGTCGTGGGTGAATCCCTTGGGTACGCCTTTGTCGCCATAGAAGAATTGTCCTGGAGGCGCGTTGACAAAGACCTTGCTGACCTGACCTGCGTCGAAGGCTGACCTGGAAAACACGCTGCCGCGATTGAAGTAGTCCTGCGGAAACAGCGTTGGCTCCCAGCGCAAGCCGAAGTTGATCACTAACTTGGGGGTCATCTGAAACGTATCCTGGGCATAGAGCCCAATTACAGTCTGCCGGAGAGCATTTAGTTGCGGAAGGCTCTGGCTGAAAGAATTCATATTGCCAGTAAGGAAGTCCAGCAGCGAGTCACCGCTATATTGGCCGTTGAAGTTAAATGCTCCGTTGTCTTGGTAGTGATTGTTCTGGTTGTCCTGGGTGCGGATGACGTCCGCTCCGAAGGCAATCTGGTGCTTGCCCCACAAGATATCTACATCGTCAGCCTCCTGGTAGGAGGTAATGTTGAATGTTCCCAGTGCGCCGGTCCCACTGCCCACATTAAAGCCGCCGTTGCTGACAGTGAGTTGTAGGAAATTCGGAGTCCCCTGATAGATGTTGGTGACACCCAATTTAGCGGCATTAACGCCAGCCGCGTTCGGACCGCGATCATCGCGTCTGCGCCCTAGCGTGAAATGGAAGGAGTTTACTGTCGACGCGCTCACAGTGTAGGTATCGCCCAAGACAAAGGTCTGGGCTCGTTCCGAGTTCCCCGGCAACGCCGTCACCAGGATATCGTGAGGATCGAAATAGGCGGCGAGATTGTAGCCATCCAGAAAGTACCGGCCGTAAAGGGCATGCTTCGCGCTGATTATCCAATCGACGCGTCCAATGTATTGCTGCTCATTCGAATGGACGGGCGTGCCCCACTGTACTCTTCCGCATTGATCTGTTGGCTGAGGCAGGTATTTCGCTAGGGCAAGCGCCGCGGAATCGAAGCGCTTAGGATCGATCTGATAGTTGGTCAAAGGGAGGCCAGTTGCCGGATCGTAGATCTTGCGAGGGCCTTTCGATTGACATGCTGGATCGGTTTCGAGAGCGGTAAAGTCGCCCGCAAGGGCCGCCGCGGTGGGGACAAACGCAGTATTGTTGGTCGGGTCCTGACGGATATTCGATTGCTGAAAACCACCGAAAAAGAACAGCTTGTCGCGGATGATCTTGCCTCCGAGCGTGCCTCCAAACTGGTTTCTCTTCAGGCTGTCCTGTTTGTTGGCGAAATAATTGATCGCGTTCACAGATCCGTTGCGGACGAATTCAAAAAGATCGCCGTGCAATTGATTCGATCCCGACTTTGTGACCGCGTTGACAACTCCACCGGGGTGCAGGCCATTCCGCGCCGGTAGACTGCTGGTCTCTACACTGAACTCCGCCAAGGCGTCGGGAAACGGGAAAGGCATGTTTACGCTGGTGAAGCTGTCGTTATTATCTCCGCCATCCAGCAAATAGTTGGTGGCATCGCCCGCGCTGCCTGCAATAGAGATGGATTGGGAACTGAAGAAGCTTTTGCTGCCTGTATTCGTTCCGTCGTTGTGATTGACCGAAGCCCCAGAGATAGTAATGAGCTGTGTCGGATCGCGGCCATTGAGTGGCAGCTCGACGATGCGCTTCTGATCGACGACCTGTGAAATGCTGTTCTGCTGCGTCTGCACCATGGCGGCATTCGCCTGTACTTCGACCTGTTGGGTTACTTGGCCTACTGTCAGGGTCACATTGATTTGCGCGGCCTGGTTCACTTGCAAGATAATGCCGCTTTGTTTATAGCTTTGAAACCCAGGCGCAGTTGCTTGCAGCGTATAGGGGCCAATTGGCAGACCCGGCATGGTATAGATGCCCACCCCATTGGTTACGGCGTTGTGGACTATCCCTGTATCCACCGCGGTCATTTTGACTTGGGCTCCGCTCACCACCGCGCCTGAAGAATCGACAACACGGCCAGTCACCGAAGCGACGGAAACCGCCTGTGCATGAAGTACTGGGACGTTGCCCAATACAAGCAATGCCAGAAGTATGCTCCAAGCTGCAACAAGCTTTCTTGAATCGTGTGACATGAGACGCCTCCTCAGACAACGCTGCTGCATTAACGCGAGAAGATTAGTCATATGGTCTTACCATTGTCAAGACAAATTTCGCGAAGACAAGGAGCGGGTCGGCACCAGATGTAATCCGGTTCAGACACCTGTTATTTCAACCGTGAGAATTAGTGATTCCATGATGGGCCGTGCTTTTCCTGAAAAAGATAAACCGGCCGGCTATTCCGCTGCAATCGCGTAGCGCAAATGCGGCGCAATTCTGCCGTCCCGGTGGTCAGTGGCTGCAGTTTACAAGCTTTGGACAAGCTTTTGATCGTCGACGTGACCAGTCTGGCCGGACCGCAAGTTCTCCTGCACTTCAATAGCGGCAAGCGCCGCAAGATTGACTATGTCAGCGGTAGAGGAGTCCCTCTGGAGCACATGGACAGGTCTGGCAAGTCCCATCAGGATAGGACCGATCAACTGTGCTCCACCCATGGATGCAAGGAGCTTATAGGCGATGTTACCAGCATCCAGACTTGGGAAGACCAGAATGTTTGCCCCACCGCGAAGCGGACTAAATGGGTAGGTCTCTTCAATAAGTTCTGGTCTGACTGCGGTGTCCGCCTGCATTTCACCATCGACCAGAAGTTCAGGCCGCCTCTTTCGGATGATTTCGACTGCCAGGCGCACTCTTTCCGAATCTTCATGCCTACTGCTTCCGAAGTTGGAGAACGACAGCAGCGCTATCCGAGGCTCAACGTCGAATCGGCGGGCAGTGTTTGCCGCGCAAATCGCGATCTCTGCCAGATCCTCAGACGAGGGATGAATATTCACTGTGCAATCCGCCAAGAAGTAGAGCTTGTTTCGAGGTGTGATGGCCAAGTACAAACCGCATACTTTGCGCACATCCGCCTGCAAAGGAATTACCTGTAACAATGGTCGAATAGTGTCCGGATAGTGGGTTGTTAGACCAGTAACAAGAGCATCCGCATCTCCGAGCTGTACCATCAAAGCGCCTAAGATGTTGCAGTCCCTTACAAGCCCTTCCGCTTCACTGCGCGTGACTCCTTTCCGCTGTCTCAATCGAAAAAACTCCTCGACGTAAGACGGCAACCTAGGAGGTGTTTTGGCGTCGACAATCTCCAACGCTGAGAGATCCAGGCGAAGGCTAACAGCGCGCTCGCGAATGTTTTTCGCATCTCCGAGGAGTACGGGCCTTGCAATCTCCTCGTCGACAAGTATGCGGCAGGCACGAAGAACAGTCAGGTTCTCACCCTCAGGAAACACGATACGACAGGGTTGCGTCCGTGCTTTTTGAATGAGAACTCTTGTTACGCCCGGATTGTTGCCTAGCCGATCCTCCAGACTATGACGGTATTCCTCCAGGTCAAGGCTCACCCGCGCTACTCCTGATTGCATCGCGGCTTCAACGACTGCTGCCGCTACGCAAACAACCACCCGGGAATCGAACGGTTTTGGAATGATGTATTCTGGGCCGAACCTAAGGTCATCAACCCCGTAAATTCCGCATACGGATTCAGGAACATTCTGCTTCGCCAGTTCGGCGAGGGTTCGGGTCGCAGCCAGCATCATCTCCTCGTTGATTCTGGTGGCGCGTGAATCGAGTGCTCCGCGGAAGATTCCTGGGAAACCAAGGACATTATTCACCTGGTTCGGGAAGTCTGACCTGCCGGTAGCGACAATTGCATCGGGCCTTGCCGCCAGTGCTGCTGTATAGGAAATCTCAGGATTTGGGTTTGCCAAGGCAAAGATAAGTGGGCTGGGCGCCATAGGTTGCAGCATTTCCGCTGTTACACAATCTGCTATCGAAAGACCGATAAAAGCATCGGCATCGACCAGCGCCTCAGAGAGCGTGCGAGCATTTGTCTTTCGCAGGAACCGCGCTTTTTGAGGATTGATCCCCTCCTGACGCCCTTCATAGAGAACTCCCTTGGAGTCGCACATCAGGATGTTTTCGCGAAGCGCCCCGAGGCGGATAAAGTGCTCCGCACATGCAATCGCACCAGCACCCGCTCCATTGACAACGATCCGAGCACGATTGATCTTTTTCCCCGCCACCTCTAAACCATTGAGCAATGCGGCACCGGAGATGATCGCTGTGCCGTGCTGATCATCGTGAAAAACAGGAATTTTCAGCGTCCTTTGCAACTCTTGCTCAATAATAAAGCATTCGGGTGCTTTGATGTCCTCCAGGTTGATTCCACCGAACGTCGGCTCTAACATCTGGCATGCACGGATGACATCCTGAGGATCATTCGCTGCCAACTCAAGATCAAATACATCGACGTCTGCGAAACGTTTGAAGAGGACTGCCTTCCCCTCCATAACTGGTTTTCCCGCCGCCGGACCAATGTTTCCTAATCCCAGAACAGCGGTTCCATTGGAAACCACAGCAACGAGATTCGACTTTGCCGTGTACTTGTAAACGAGATCCGGATCCCTGTGAATTGCCAGACAAGGAGCGGCCACCCCCGGGGTGTAGGCCAAACTTAGATCCCGCTGTGTAAGACAAGGCTTGGTCGCGGTGATTGAGATCTTCCCCGGAGGGTTAGAAGAATGGTATTCGAATGTATCTTCGTCGCGGATCATAATAATTTTGCTTTCCACGCGGACTTGGAGTCTCGCGAAAATTCGGTCTGCTCCCGGCTGGGATATGGATGGCCGATCCCGAGAAGCCAAATCGAAAGTTGAAAGTTAAAAGTTGCAATGTGGATCAAGAATGCGTACCACATAGGTAGCCAGAATCGCATTCAGACCTCGCGACCCCGAAGTGAACTATCTCCTGTCTCGTTCGAGAGAATACGCGCATATGCCGGAACAGTCAGGAACTCCGTAAAGCGAGGCGAACAAATCAGATCGCGCATCAGCGAGGCTGCCTGAACATACGCCTCATAGCGCGCCGCATCGACCGCCCCTTTGGCCCGCGCCAATTCCTCCTCAATGTAGCGGTCGCAGATCTCCGCGGTCAGCGTTCGGCCATCTTCGAGCACGGCACCGTGATTGACCCACTGCCAGAGTTGTGCCCTGCTGATCTCCGCAGTGGCTGCATCCTCCATCAGGTTAAACAAAGGAACGCAGCCGTTGCCGCGCAGCCACGATTCCACGTAGCCAAGCCCAACGGCGATGTTCCACTTCACGCCGGCCTCGGTCGGAATACCTGTCGGTGGGCGCAGTAAATCCTCGCTTGTGCAGGTAAAGTCGGTCAACTGCTTGTCAATCTGGTTGGGCTGCGGCATCAGACGGTTAAACACTTCCATGGCGATGGGCACTAGGCCAGGATGGGCGACCCAGGTTCCGTCGTGGCCGTCTGTCGCCTCGCGCTCCTTGTCCGCGCGAACTCCGGCCAGCGCCCGCTCGTTCGCTTCAGAGTCGTTCCTTATCGGAATCAGCGCGCTCATGCCTCCCATCGCACTCACGTTGCGACGATGGCAGGTCTTGATGGCCAGCTTAGAATAGCTGCGCATGAAGTGAGTGGACATAGTAATCTGTGAGCGATCGGGAAGCACAAGCGACTTATCACCGGCAAACTTCTTGATATAGGAAAATATATAGTCCCAACGTCCGCAGTTCAGGCCTGCGGAATGATCCTTTAGTTCCCATAGAATCTCATCCATTTCAAACGTCGCCAAAATGGTCTCGATGAGCACGGTTCCTTTGATCGAGCCGGCGGGAATCCCGAGTTGACTCTCTGCCGCGACGAAGACATCGTTCCAAAGCCGTGCCTCGAGATGGCTTTCAAGCTTGGGCAAATAAAAGTAGGGGCCGGTGTTGCGCGCCAGCAGTTCCCTGGCATTGTGAAAGGCATACAGCGCGAAGTCAAAGATAGAAGCGCTCATTGGCTCGCCATCCACCAACACGTGCTGTTCAACCAGGTGCCAACCACGAGCGCGCACAAACAGGACAGCTGGGTTTTCTACAAGTTGGTAGTGCTTGCCTGTTACCGGATCGTCATAGGTAATGGTCCGGCGCACAGCGTCATACAGATTGATTTGACCTTCCATCACGTTGTTCCAGGTCGGCGTCGTGGAGTCTTCAAAGTCAGCCATGAACACCTTCGCGCCCGAATTGAGCGCGTTGATGATCATCTTCCGATCCACAGGCCCCGTAATCTCCACCCGGCGATCCAGAATATCGGTAGGCAGCGGAGCCACAACCCACTCCGCATCGCGGAGGGCTTTCGTTTCCGTAAGGAAATTTGGCTTTTCGCCGGCGTCCAGTCGCTTCTGCCGCTCGTGGCGGGCGTCGAGCAATGCCTTGCGGCGGCCGTTAAAGGTGCGCTGCAAATCAACGACGAAGACAACTGCCTCTGGCGTCAGGATTTCTGCGTATGTATCCGTGATCGGAGCGAGAAACTCCACTTTGGGAAGATCGATGGAACGGGGCATAGTCAAAACTCCCTGATCGTAAGAACGACCTGATCACGGTAATGGTCCGACCTTCAACCTGTCAAACCAATTGTAAAATTAACAGCCCTTTTCATCCAAAACGCAGCGATACGCCGCCCGCCGCCGAGAAGCACACTTTCACCAGGGAACCCGCCGAAGCAACGGTATTGCCCGTCCAGCTCCCGGTCGTGATCCAGCCCCCGCGCTTCAGGCCGCCGGTGCGCGCCACACCCTCGTTGGCCAGGTAGAGCACCAGCCGCAACAGATCCGTACCGCCGGTGTTTGAGCCGTTGCGCTCCATCCGGATGCTTCCGTCCACCAACAGCGGAACGGATTCCTTTGCAAAATCAATCTCTCCGGAACCGCCGGTCCATGCACAAAGCCGCCGTGCATCTGCAAATCGCCGATCATCTTGAATCGCGCCACCTTAGCCGGGTTAACAACGCCGGCCTCGAACTCCTCAATCGCCGGATGGCAGCTTGCAATTGCGCCAATGATCTCCTCGCTCGTGTACGCTGTCGCTCGTGGCGGCAGGTCTTTCCCAAGTTGGAATGAAATCTCGGCTTCCAGTCTGCACCAGCGGTGCCGCGGTACTGCGAACACGCTGCGGCGTTGTTGCATGGATCGAGTCTCGGCCGAGTTTTCCCATAACCCGGATGAATTAAGCGGCGATATTTAAGCGACAGACAAAGTCCGGGCGGCCCGCGTCGAGCATTCGATTGAGGACGGTCACGCCGACAGCCGCTTCGGCCTGCTGACCAGAGAAGGTGCGCGCCCCTAGACCAGGACCAATGATGGCCTTGTATCAGCCCATCGCGGTTTCAATCAGAGCGCGTTGCCCACAGTCGGTCTCCTCTTGCCAGCCCAGCCTTCCTCGAGCTGCAACCAAAAGAATGTGCTGGTCTCGCTGCGATGGGTTGTGCTCGGCCTCGGCTCCAAGCACCGCTGTGAGGTGGGGCGGAATGTTCACGCGGATGTCTTCGCCGTGTGCGGCCACTACCTCGTAGGTCGGCATCCCATCATAAGCCCCGTCAGCTGTGACACTGGCGATTGTCCCTTCTATCTGATCCAGTAGCGGTGCCACTTGCGAGGGATCTCCAACATCGTTCCCGGTCAGAGTCGAAGCCATGATCATTCCAGTGTGGGCCTCAACAGCCAGGTGTAGCTTTTTCCAAGTGCGACGCGCTTTTGCGCCATGTTTCTTCTGAAGCCACTCACCGGCTCCGAAGACTTTCAACCCCGTGCTGTCGATCAACAGGTGTATCGGCCCATCAGTGAGGACACAGCCTTTGCAGATTGACTCAATGGTCCTGGCCCTTCGGCTTAAAGTGCTGTGGTCAGGCGCGCTCAGCGGCACATCCAGCAGAACGAAGATGGAGGCCATCAGCCCCTCGGTCTGACGCAATGCCAAGTAAAATACCAGGCGCAACATCATGCTCGCCTCGATTGCAAGCTTGGAGTAGCTGGATTGTCCGCCGGGGGTTGTCCGACGCGCCGCCTGCCAACCATACAGTACTTCTGGAGTCAACCATAAGGTCAAACTGCCTCGACGCCGAAGACCTGCATCGTACTCCGTCCAGTTCTTCACCCGGAACTTCATCTTGGGGATGTGGTGCCGGCGAGAGGCGTTGTGCTTGTTCGGCATGGAAGGGGCAGCCTTTCAGTAATCGCTCCCAGACTACCCGGTCTTGAACCTTATCAGCCGTGGTTAAAGTCGGCGTTTGTCGCGACACAAGTATGGGGTCAAAACGTCTAAGAAGTATGGCGATGGGCAGGCGGGAAGATCAGCAAAAGCAGGAGCCTTTATGGATTGCGCACACGGAGTTGGCGTCGGCTCCGGGGCATCCGTTTTACGAGAAGCTGAGTGAATTGCTGGAGGCAGAACGCTTCGATTCCTTCGTCGAAGGAGTAAGCGCAAGGTTCTACGCAGAGAAGTTCGGGCGTCCATCGCTGCTGCCCGGCATTTATTTTCGTTCGCTATTGATTGGATATTTTGAAGGCATCGAAGCGGAGCGCGGCATCGCCTGGCGGGTAGCTGACTCGCTGGGACTGCGGCGGTTTCTGGGCATTGCCTTGACGGAAGCAACGCCAGACCACTCGACCCTGTCGCGAACCCGCAGGCTGATCGACCTGGAAGCTCACCAACAAGTATTCGCTTGTGTGCTGAGTCTGCTGGCTGATCGGGGATTATACAGGGCAAGCGGATCGGCATCGACGCCACCACGCTGGAAGCCAACGCCGCGATGAAATCCCTTGTGCGGCGCGACACTGGCGAGAGTTACAACGAGTTTCTAACTGGACTGGCCAAGGCGTCGGGCATCGAGACGCCGACGCGCGAAGATCTGGCGCGGCTGAACCGCAAGCGCGAGAAGCGCACCTCGAACAAGGAATGGATGAGTCCCACCGACGGTGACGCGCGGATCGCGAAGATGAAGGACGGCAGAACGCATCTCGCCCACAAGGCCGAACACGCGGTGGACATGGAATCGGGCGCGGTGGTTGCCATTACCTTGCAGGCCGCCGACCTGGGCGACACTACGACCGTGCATCAAACCCTGGCCGAGGCGGGCTTGGCGGTGGCCGAGTTAGTCGTACGCGAGGTGGAGTTCCACCCCGAAGAAGAACCAAAAGTCAATGTAAACGGAATTGAAGAGTTGGTGGCGGACAAGGGATATCACAGCGGGGCGGTTCTTGAGCAGGTGAAGGAACTCGAAGTGAGCACGTACATTCCCGAGAGGAAGCAGGCTGGCAAACGAAATT
>Ga0307377_10004277_pt1 | contig 15674 bp, 7 predicted proteins | sample TR3MG_FD_202535 | JGI IMG/M metagenome (GOLD analysis project Ga0307377, IMG submission 202535) | Soil microbial communities from Risofladan, Vaasa, Finland - TR-3 | ecosystem: Environmental > Terrestrial > Soil > Coastal area > Acid sulfate soil | place: Finland: Risofladan, Vaasa | collected... | reverse complement strand
TATTATCTCTCGTAGAGAAAATCATCACGGCATCTTTGTTTGTCTTGACATCCTCAAACACTCCCTTAAGTTCTGCGGCTGTAAGATTAAGTGTAGTCTCATATTCAAGAGTAGGACTTCCTGAATCCTTAACATAATCTTCTGCGACAAGCTCTATATCCACTTTCTTATTATCGCTTTTAATCGTAAGAAGATTTCCTTTCTTGGCAAGAGATACCTCATCACCAAACCTACTAAGAACTTGTATTACCTTATTCATCTCATTGATACCAACTTTACCTATGGCACTATAATCGGTGAACGCTGCAGAGTCAAGCCTTGCCATTACTCTGGCATGTTGTGATTCAGAATTGGCATTAAAAACAATTCCTCTTTCACTAAAATCCAATATTCCTTCTGTTATCTGCTGCTCTCCTTCCATAGTTATCTTCTTCAAGAATCTTTTCAAAACATTTTTGTTTATTATCATATTTGGTTTCCCCCATATTTATCTGATATACCTATATATAAACCTTTCGATTACCATTTCCCTTTCTTGCCGTTGTTCCAACATTTAAGGAATGTTTTCTTCTGTACTCTCTTAAGCTGTATCTCTTCGCTCTTGATTACATCATCAAATGTTTTATTCATATTCACACTTCTTGTTATCCTCTGATGAAGATTCGCTGCATCCCTAATCAATACCTTCTGTCTGACTATATCTTTTTCATCTGTAAGATATTTCAATTCTAATCTTAACCGTTGTCTTCTCATCCCTAAAAATTTTAAAAGCTTTTCATTAACGCTTCCCATTCTTTTACCTCAACATCGTGTCCTTCTTCTTTAAGTATCCGCATCCTATTATAACTCGCCTGCCTGAAAAAATCAATATCATCTACGAAATCAATATATCTTGCGTTTTCCTTTCCTTCCAGCTTACGAAGGACTCTCCCCAATATCTGAATAGTCTTGACATCTCCTTTATTAGCAGCAGCATTTATAACAATATCCAGAACAGGTATATCCAATCCTTCAGACGCAATTCCTATTGTTGCTATCAAAACATCCAACTTTCCACGGGTAAATTGCTCAAACATTTCTGCTCGTTCTTCCTTGCCTATACTACCGTGAAGATATCTGCTACCAGGAATAGCTTCTTCAAGCTCTTTCCCGTGGTCCACAAGCTTGACAAGAATAAGTATCTTCTTGCCACGATATTTATCTGCTAATCTTTCTATGACAGAATTCCTTTCAGTATTACTACTTATATATCCATGATAATATTCAGCATAATCTTTTGTAGGATTAACCTTCATATCATTAAGAATCGTCTTGGTCCTCTGTTTAAACTCATCCGTCATAAATCCTTTTATGAAAGAGATAGTAGGTTTCATAAGCCACCCCTCTCTAATCAATCTCTTACTACTCAGGTCATATGCACGGAACCCCATCACAGCATTTATCATCAAGTCATTCCCATCATCACGAAATGCTGTACCACTCATACCTAATCGATACTCTGTGTTATTAAAATGATGTGATAATCTCCAATATGATTTCGCAGCTACCTTATGGCATTCGTCGAATATAACAAACCGTATTGTATTCAGATATTTACTATACTTACCAAGATGCTTATACAAGGTCTGTATTGTAGCTACAGTCACGTCTTGTATATTATCTTCACCATGCCCTATCTGCCCTATAGGAATCCCTAATGCCTTCTCCATACGCTCCTTAGTCTGCTTTAGAAGTTCTACCTTATCTACGATGAAGAGTGTCTTGACTCCTAATCTCCTGATACATTCTATAGAGATTTCGGTTTTTCCGCCGCCTGTTCCTACTTCAAGAAGAGCATGCTTCTCTTTCATCACTACATCAACAGCCTCATTCTGATAGTCACGAAGCACTATTCCATTCAAGAACTTATCAGGCATCTCAACATTTGTATTATCAAACTCCCTGTAATCCTTTATCCCTATCTCTACAGTGTTTTCTTTCAGCTTCCCATAATTATTCAATGTGTTAATAAGCCCATTCTTGAAACCTATCGGTAGCTTCCGGTTATTATAATCCCAGAATTTTATTGTAGTATTCGCATGTGGATTATTCTTCTTTATAAAATACGCACTCTTGAGTTCATATGAAAACTTCTTATCAAGAGCCTTATGAAGTGTTCCTGTTATCGGGCCTTCAACCTGTAGATGGTTTCCTAGAAGATGTATATTGTATTTGAGCTTGCCTCCTTTGGATTCACATATAACTTTATGAGGACAGAAGAAGAAACAATGGTCGCACATCTCTGGAGTTTTGTTAGAAGATGTCACTATTTCCATGCGCTGTTGGATATCAGTGTGCCATTTTTCACTTTGTTCGATATCCTTCTCCGTCGGGTGCACAACCAAAGTTCCCTTTGTCCCCGTATACTTAAGATAGAAGACACCAGCATCTGCAAGAAGTCTTCCAAACTTCCTTTTGTAAAGGTATGAATAAAACATAAGTTGCATCGTGTATTCTTCTTCATTCTCTTTTGAGCGAGTAGATGATTTCCAATCCCATATCTTATCTTCTTTTGTATTAACTACATCAAGATACCCGAGGACATCCTTAAAGAATATCTTCATCTCGACGCTTGTGGTATCTACCTTTAGATTTATACCGTTTACGCACATTAGCCAATATTCAGATTTCTTCTTTTCAGTTTCTATAAAATCCACACTGTCCTTAAGCCACTTTGCTGTATCAAGCTTATTCACCTTCCATAATAATTCGAACTTCTTCTTAGCAGCATCCATAGTAGTCAGCTTATTGGCATACCATTCTTCAAGAACCTTATGAATGACATTACCTGCGTGAGCATAAGACATATCAGATATCACAGGAACCTTTTTCACATAGGAATAAAACCATGCCCTTGGGCACTTATGGAACATATTGTTTTGGCTGAACGATGTACGTCTACTCATCTTCTTTCTCCATTGTAAATAAAAAGAAAAAAATTATGGATTGACAAACGAGCCAACCATATTCTTGATTACTTCTTCTTCCGTTGTAGGATTCTTGAAGCCCTTTGCTTCAATTATCGCCTTCGGAGTGCTGTTCAAGAATGAAAGGAACTCTCTTAAAGAAACTTCATTGATATCCTTTCCTTTGTAATCAGCATATGCTCCCAACAGTGCACTGGCCTGACTCTTCCTATCACGAGTTATGGTAGGATGAGAATACTTGTCTACTCCACCTTCCTCTCGTTTGAAGACACGGATTCCATTATAGAACTCCTGCTGACCATCGACATCATAATACAAGATAAAACTACAGAATTTGAACTCCTTATCTCCTGCTCGTGTCTTTGACCATTCTCTTTCCCTTGGGGGAAGAATTATATCTGCCTTCTTTATAGTCACTGTCTGCCCATCAAGTCCTTTCCTTGGTGGGGCTTTTACTCCTTCAGGGGCATTCTTCCAATCATATGCCACTCCTGGTGCACCAGCCGCAATCAAATCATCAGTCGTTTCAGGGACCTCTGCGAACTCGTCTGTTGCTTCTGTTGTAGGTGGACCACCATGCACGTCAAGGTCCTCAAATTCATTCTTTTCCTCTTCCATATATTACACCTCGTAGTTTATACGTCAAGGAAAAGTTATAATAAACTCCTATATAAGTCTTTCTATTCTCAAATCTTATCTATAAAACTTATAGTTTCGAATCTATATTTATCTACCTTCTTATTGTCTCTCTTTTGTTTATCGGTTGTTCTCTGCCGATACTCCTCGACACCCACTCTCATTGCCTCAGAAATTCCTGGTGTTGTCCTTCTTAATTGAGGAGTAGAACCTGCACTTCTAGCCATATTATCTTGCATACGAGTAAGACGTTTGAAGCCCATAGCATCTTGACGCATAGTGTTTCGTGGCTGGCAATCCTTGCTATCTATAACACCATCCATATCACTATCTTTGCCTCGCTTTTTCTTCCCTAACATGTTCCGTATTACTTTGTTTGCCGCCATCGTTTCTACCATATCTTGTTTTTTATATTTATATCAAAAAATGAAATATTTCTTTTTCTTTGAGAAGGAACAGGTTGCACAGTTAAATCTTTTTTGACATTCACTTTTTGAAGACCAATATCAGTATAAACCTTATTCTGCACCCAATCTCTATCTCGAGCAGAATAATTTATTCCTGGTTTAGACACAAATCCTGGAAGTTTTATACCCAGATTATCTCCATAAACAGCTTTGCTATATAGATTTGCTGCTATCTCTCTAGGAATCTGGTCTGAAGTATACCCATGTCTTTTAATATAACTTGAATTAAAAATAGAATCGTCTCTAGGCGGAGCAGTTTTATCTAATATAGCATTATCCACCTTATTTGAATAAAATATTTTTTGGGGAAAGGCGCCTGTCTTTCTTCTTATATCTGTCACAAACTTTTTTTCTTTCATATACTCTTTTAATCCTCCACTAATAGTTTCCTGTAAAACAGTTGATTTTTTTCTTTCAAGTGTTTTTGCATGCCCAAATTCATGAAGCGCTACTTCACGATACTCTTGCTCTGATGGATATATATTTTTGCTCATAGTAACTACTCCTTTATCATAAAACCCTCGTGCAGAAATATTCCCGCTTCTTAATGGAATACCAGATTGATTATAAATATCCCTATAATTTCTTTCCCAATAATCTTGCACACCTTTTTTATTTTGATATACTGTTCCTCTTTTATCACGCCATCCAGAACCAGGTCTACTTGTTGAAGAAGCAATTCTTTGTTGTTCTATTTTTTCTTTAGCTTTTTCTTCTGCTATCTTCAACACATCTCTAGAACCATCTGGTCTTAGTGTTCTTCTTATTATTAATCTATCTGTAGCTCTTTTAGCTGCTGGCGAACTCATCTTATGAAGACTCACATTATAATCAGTCCTAGTTGGATGAGGTGTTGGTATAGGAGCAATTCTTTTTACATTAGGTACTGGTCTTCTTCTTGGTTCAAGTAATCTCTTTGATACCTTTCGCTTTGGAATTATCTTTTGGACATTCCTAACCACGAAACTTTTTGCTTTATCTAATATCTTTGCCATTGTTTCTACCATATCTTGTTTTTTATATTCTTTCCTAAAACACTTGTAGATGTACCCACTCTTTGTCTCCTTTCCCAATCTTGTGCTCTTTTTTTCCTAGCTGCATCAACTCTAGAACGTTGTATTCTCTCTATCATCATCCCACTTGAGCCTTGCATAAATTTGTCTATTCCTACCTGGTTAACTTTTTTGGCCCTGTCTGATACTAATCTTTCCTGAACAGGACTCCTAAGTAATGACGCCGGTTTAACTGAATAATCAGGACCAATCGAAACTGGTTTTAATCCTATATCCGAATATACCTTATTCTCTATCCAAACTTTATCCTTATCGGTATATCTCATTTTATATGGATTATTAGATGAAGCAGGTTCCACTGCTGTTCTATATAAAGTAGCAGCTATTTCACTAGAAGAAGCTTTTGGTCCTATATTAAATGCTTCGGATTTCAAACTATTACCAACTATATGAGGAGTACCTTCTCTATTGCGTTCATAAACATTCATTTGAAATTCCTTGCTACCTGGTTTATTTATAGTTTGACTATGACCAAATTCATGTAATACAACACCAGAAAAGTGAGGACTACTTTTTGCACTTTCAAGTGGCATAACTATTTCTCCTCTTCTTATACTATATAACCCAGCAGCTTTTTTAAACCTATCAGCCTTACCGATAACTATAGGGACTTTCTTCTCCTGTAATATTTTCAACGAATTTTCATCCCAATATCTTTTAAGTGCTGGGCTTGCTCCTTGGTACACATTTCCTTTATCGTCTCTCCATCCTCTACCTGGAGTACTAACCCAACGAGAATCTCTTGCTTTTCTTTCTTGTTGTACTATAGCTTCTTGTATTTTTCGCGGAAGGATTGCTTCTTGTATAAATTTATCAGGACTACGCCTAATAATTATTGGTTGTGGTTGTGTAGTCTTAATTGGTGTAGCCAGTACTGATGTACGTCGTTGTTGTGTTGCTCTACCAGTAGCTAAAGGAGTAGACGTATTTCTCTTTTGAGTATATGCAGTACCACCCACATCCTTTGCCATCCTCTTTGTCATATCAGCTACAGACATTCTTTGAACTGGCTTGATTTGAACAGAGCGCACCTGCGGAACAGGTCGCCTTCGTGGTTCTGTGATTGGTCTGGATTTAGGAGTAAACTTCTTCTTGATTGCCCCTCCTATCCTTCTGAATATGTTTGCCATTTTGTACCTCTACGGTCTATCTCCGTCATCTTCATCTCCCATTTCATCATCACGTTCATCCAACTGTCTATCAACTTCGTCTTCTTCATTATCTTGAACTATATCTTCTTCTACGATATCTTCGTCTTCCTGCGGCATAGGAACCATCTGACTATCTATTAATGCTTGCTGGAACACAGGGTCTGACCGTGGGTCTGTATGTACATATTGAAATGTTGGTTCAGGCGTAAATGTTGGTTCAGGCGTAGGTATTGGTTCAGGCGTAAATGTTGGTTCAGGCGTAGGTATTGGTTCAGGCGTAAATGTTGGTTCAGGCGTAGGTATTGGTTCAGGCATCCTCTCTTCTGGTTTAGGAGCAGGCGGCGATACTAAATTTCCAAAGATTTTTTTTTCTCTATTTGTGTTTAAAGAACTTTCAATTTTATCACTAAGATAATATTCATCATAATCATCTAAATCAAAAAACTCATTCTGTCTCCTTATCGCTCTGAACTCGTTCCTAAAGTTCTCGATAACACCTTCTTTATCATCTTCTGATGTATAGGTGTGATACTCTTTAAGAGAATCTTGATATAAATCAAACCATTCATCTAAAACATCTTTAGTTTTTTTATAATGTTTTTCTTCTTCATATTCTCTGTCTTCTTCGTTATCAAACTCCCAGTCGACTGTATCTTCCGAAGCCTTTTCATGATAAGCATCCTTGAACTCTTCAATCCATTTATCATCAGAAGAAGCTTTTTGTTTTTTATATACATCATAGCTTTCTTTAAGGGGTTTTTGTGACATATCATATGCCGCAGCTCTGTCTAAAGGGGTTATTACTTTATCTCCAAGAAATAAATCATATACCTGTAATTGTTTCGGTGTCTTGAATTTATATTCATCAAATGTATGTTCCGTTCTAGTTGTTTCTATAAAATCTAAATCTTCTTTTTTATAAACATTTTTAACACCATCATCAAATTTAACACTCATCCAACCAGTATCTGACTTGTATGTTATTACTCCTGGCCCGTCATTTTGGTGCGCAAACTCAGATGCACGATTAATTAAAACTCTGCTGCCAATAACTCCGCCGCCAATACTTGAATCAGAACCGGAAAGAGAACCGCCAAACAACCTAAATATTTTTGCGTCTGCATTTGATACACTACCACCAGTTGTACTTTTTATAGTTTCTTGCTTAATATATTCTTTTACAAACGGTTGTTTTATAGGCGCAAGTGCTTCCATCAGTTTTTGCGCAGTATTTAATCCACGTTGTATACCTTCACCTCTAGATAATGTTTTTATATCCTTTTTTGTAAACCCTTCAGGAATCTTTACTGTTTCATAGCCAACTTCAGAACTGGATTCAAGGATTGACGAATCATCACCTTTTCGTATTCCTTTCAAAAGAACCACTTTATCCTCCTCTGGAGCACGAGTCGAATCTAATATATATTCTTTGCCAGTCAATCCTTGTACCACATTTTTCAATTTTCCTGCCCTTCCTATAGAATAAACTACGCTAGCCCCATGCTGTGTTGTAGTAGCAAGTTGACCTTTTCCTATTCTTTGTTTAATAAAATCTTTCTCAAGGTCTTCATCGGTAACTCCTAAAGCACTTATCCAATATTCGCCTTCTGTCCCTACATAATCAGGAAAAATTACGGTTTTAGGAAATAATTTTTCACTTTTCTTAAAACCAAGACTACGAGGAGTGTTTTCATAAAGATACGGAATTCCTTGTTTTGGGTCTTCTGCATCTCCTGACAATCCAAATGTTGTTTTTTGAAGCTTATTGTCTGTAAACAACACATACTTGTACCCAAGGTCATTCTTAAGATGCATATAAGCATCCTTCATAGCAGCAGTCTCAAGAAACCCCAACTCTCTTTTTTCAAGTATACCACCAGCTATATCTGATTGCACTTCTTCAATAACAAATGTCTTGTCATTTATAGGCGCTCCTCTCACCCAAGCAAGTGTAACCCCTTTATCTCCAGCTGCAGGATGACTGGAATTGTATTGATGTGATAATATTGCTCTTCTGTCTCCATCAATTATACCATACTTATCTAAAACTTTATTTACATTTTTAGTAGGAACATCATATCTAAAAACTATGTTTTTTCTGAACCCCCTCTGCCCTCCTGAAGTATATTCAGCAAGATTCCTAACAGCATATCTATCAAACGTCGAATCTTCAGGGTCGTAATATGCTTCTGCTTCCATAACATCTCTTTCTGACAATCCTTTTGGATTCTTTTTTATCAGTTCCTTGATGATAGGCCTATTCAAAAAATTTGTTTTTTTCAGTTCTTCGGGTTTTATGAAATCCTTATTGTTCTTCTCCATATATATTGCCAAATCAAGAAGAATAGGGTTATCAAATTTTCCTTTTACAATCGGTTCCTTATCTTGAGGATATTTTCTTTTAATGTTTTCATTGTATATTCTAACACCGTCTTCACCAAATATAGTTTCTGCTTCTTCCACATCTTGTACTCTATTCAAAATATATGCTTTATCCGTAGTTTTGTTTCTTCCTTCCCATCCCTTATAATCATTTACCGCCATGAATAAAAATGCTTTCTTTCCTATTTTTCTTTTTTCTGGAGTAGTAAAAAGTAATGCTCTTGGGTCTTTTTTGGCAGCAACTATAACTCCCAATGGATGTTCTTTTTTTGCCAAAATCGTAGGAATATAGTTCGATGCTTCTTCTCTCTTCGATTCTATATCGCGGGTTTCATTATCAAATGTAATAAAAGGATTTGTATAAACTGCAGTTTGCTTTTCTTCATCTGTTGGATATGACAAATATTTTATTCCTAAAGGATATCTCCTTAATATATCTTTACGAAGAGTACCCTTTAGCTCTTGGACTCTAGAAAAAGCACTAATTTTTTCATCTATATCTCCTTCAATATCTTCTACCTTCCTATATGCACTAATAGTTTTTTTTAACGTTTCTGGGTCGGGCGACTCTAAATTTAATGATAGTACTCGTGTTTTTGTTAAATATGGGACATCAGTACTATCATAAACACTCTCATCTATTGCTCCTGGAAAACGTGCTAAATAAGGCACCATTGGGTCCACAGGAGTACCAGCTGTAAACTGAAGAGTATTTCCTTCTATCATTCCTCCTCTTGATGCAATTTCTTCAAATGATTTTTTCTCTGCTAGGCCTATCCTATCTGGAGACCAGAAAATACTTTCAATCGGAGGCCTATTTATTTCTTTTATAAACACCGGCTCTTCTTTTTCAGAAAAGGTATTTGATATAAGAACATCACGAGCAGTCTCTATAAGAGTATCATCTCTCAATTCTATATCTTTAGCTTTTTGTCCTTTATTTATTCTAAAACTGTCTCCTTCATTCTTAAACGATTTTGCCACTATGGCATACTCTGGCTTACGCGCAAATTGATTTCTCCAATATTTTTTCTCTCTCCGAGTTACACCAGGACCAAACTCCACTCCAATATCCTCTAGCTTTTTCCAATATAGTTTGCCGCCATCCTTGTCTGGGTCTTCTGGCCCACAATCATATTTATCAGGAAAACTATCACCATCAGTATCAGGTTCTATTATACGCTCTACATCTTTCTCCATTTCATCCTTGTCCGCCCATTCATCTTGTTTCTCTTGTGAGGCTTTAGGGATGCCCTTATCTCCTGTTTCAATAACACCGATATCTCCTACATCAGATTTGAGTTCTTCTTTCCTAATAGCAGTATCTTTCGTGATACCAACCGCTTTTGCCCAATCCTTGAACCCGCCCTTTTCTTCAACTGGTTTTATTTCTTCTGGAAGAGGCTCTAATTCTTTCGGTCCTCTTCTTGCTTTTTCGATACCTGCTGCTTCAACGGCTTCCGGCCAACTACCAAAGGCTTTAGTATAATGATAATATCCAGGAACTTCTGGGTCTGACTGAACATCAGTCATGCTCACTGGTCGCCCAATAGCTCTTTCTTTTTCCTGTAAAAAAGTAACCAAATCTTCTTTACTATAATCTCTATGTCCTTTGATTACTCCCATAGGAACAGCAGAAGGCCTTCCTCTACCAATCGTAACTACTCCACCCTCTTTAGCCGCTTGTTGCCATCCTCCTGCAAAGGTGCTCTTATATGCATCAATAGATGGAAGCACAGGGTCATCAGCTATATCTCCACGTCTGAGTGGGCGACTAACATCTTGCCATTTTCCTTGAAGCCCACTTATTAATTCTTCTTTGCTGTATTCTTTAGCTTTCGGTCCTCGTTGTCTTAGAGAAGCACGCGGAAGAACCTGTGAAGGAAGTCCGCCAAATCTTTCTTGATAGATACTGTAATCTGGCACATTAGGGTCACTCATAAAATCTATCGGTTGAACCGGACGCCCAAGTTCTTTTTCTTGTTCTTTAGCATATGTGACTAAATCTGCTTTTGTATATTTTCTATCCCCACGTCCTATGACTTGCATTCTTGTTGTAGGAGAAACAATATCATATTTATCTGAAGTCCAAAACAATTTTACTCTTTCTTTTTGTCTTCCTGGTTTTACTTGTGTTATATCTTGAAGTCCTATTAATGCATCTCCGTTTTCTGGTGCTACATCAAATTCTTTTCTTCGAATTGCTTTTATTCCACGAGACATAGCTGCATGTTCTTTTTGCGCTTCTTTCGCTTTTACTTTCTGATACGGGCTTAGAAGAGTTTTAAATCTCCATGATTTAATAGCAACATCTCCTCCTTTTGCTCTTTTAACTTTCTGTTCTAATTCTGCTTTCTTTTCCAATAATTCTGCTCGTCTTTCATCACTCAAATCATATTTTAAATCATTCTCTATCTGTTCAATTTCATCCATTTTTGCCTGTCGGCCTCTACTTACATATGCTCTATCCTGTTCATCAGGGTCATCAGGATTACAATCATACTCATCAGGAGTTCCTTCTCCATCAGTATCTCGTTCCATAATTCTGTGGGTGTCTCGTTCCACTTCATTCATATCTTTCCATTCTTGCTGCTTCGCTTCTGAAGCACCTTTGTTAAACATCCCATATGCTGCAGGAGGAAGCCTTCTGTCTGGAACCTCATATTGATACGGCTCTCCGTAATTATCTGCTCCTGTCTTATCTCTACTTTCTATCAAAGTTCCATAATCAGAATGCGCCGTCATAAAATCAGCATCAGAAAATTCTTTCGTGTCTATAATTTTATGTTTCAGTCTCCCTCTCTGTTTTCCAGCAAGATTAAGGTCAAATCTATCATCTGCTTCTTCTTTTTTTGTAGTAACAACAAAAACACTTGGGCTAACCATAGGTTTTTGTATATCAGAAACTCTTTGGTTTATCTCTTTTTTAGAAAACGGATTTGGGTACATCTGCCCGATACCTATATTCTTTTCAGGTATCTGTTTACTATCAATCAATCTACCTATGACAGTATCTTGCTTATCTTTATTCTCTGGTTCACAATCATATTTATCTGGAACATTATCTCTGTCTGTATCTATTCTAGTAATTCTTTCTGTCGTCTTTTTTGCAATAGGCATCTCTTTCCATTCTTGCTGTTTCTCTAAAGATGCTCCTTTTCCTATAACATAAGAATCTCGTTCTTTATGTAACGATACTAATTCCTGATTTAGTGCTTCTTTTTTATTAACAACTACTGGGCCAAGCACGTGTGCTCTTTTTTCTATCTGTCTTTTTTTCCACTGTATCTTATTTGATATTAAACCATACTTGTCTCTATCTGTTATTTTTAATCCGGATGTATCATCTTGCCTCATCGCATTACGAGGCTGACAATCTTTAGAATTTATGACTCCATCGCCATCCCAATCATTTCTTTTAGGCAATATCTGTTTTAATCCAAACCTATTACTAGCAGGGCGAACCATCTTATTAGTCATGTTTGGCATATAAGCTGTATCACTAGGCGTTCCTGTTGTAACCTTTCCTCCTTTGACTTGCTTCCAATACATCTCTCCGCCCTGGCGCTTTGGGTTGTTCGGAGCGCAATCCAAAAAATTAGGAACCTTATCTCCATCATTATCTTTCATAAGATTGTTTAAAGGATTTATAGGTGCCGTCTTCGTCATGCTTCCCATGCCCATATTCATCTTCGGCATCTTTGGCATACTACCCATACTACCCATACTACCCATACTTGACATCTTTGGCATAGCGCCCATCTTTGGAAAGCCTTTAGGACTACTCTTGTTCTTGCCCATCATCTTCTTTAAACTATTATCGATGTTCATTTGTCTTCCTCATCATATGCTTCCGGTATATGATATGCTGCTGCTTCTTCCTGCTGCCCTTCGAGCATATCTATCTCCCCATTATTATCATCATCTAAATCAACAGCGCTATCATCAAAGAACTCTCCGACATTATCATATTCTGCATAATCATGTTTTTGCCGTTCTTCTTCTGGACCTTCGTTTCTGAATTGTTTTCTTTGAGCCTGAATCTCTTGCCATTCTGTAAGTTGCCACGGCGGTTCCTTATCTTTATCTAAATTAGCTACTGCCTGAAAATCACCAACCTTATATCTATGAAGGTCTTGTTTTTGAAGTGCTCCTCCATCCACAATCACAGCTTCACCATGACGCTCTCCCCAAGAGCTTCGTCTCTGTAAATCTCCAATAGATACATTAAAACTCAAAAGGTCTTGCCTATCTATCTTTTCTAAGACATCTTGATATTTAGTCATATGATATGCTTCATCAACTGAAGATAAAGGCTTAAGTATTTTAGTGACCCTAGAAACATCTTTTGCTGGAGGGTTCACTTTTTCAACAATAACATAATCCTTGCCTTCTTCATATACTTTCAATTCATCGAGATAATCAAGGTTTTGCTCTGCCGCATTTTGAGATAAACCACCTGGATTCTTTGCAACCTTCACAACGACTCCTTGACCTGGAAGCTCGTATACTTTCCTATCTCTTCCTTGTCCTATAACCGGAAGCCTCTTAAGATTTCTTCCGCCAAATCTTTGCGCTGCTGTCAGGTCTTCTGATTTTCTAGCAGTCTTCAAAGGTCGTCTCGGTTCTCTTTCGTCATATACTCCTTTTGATTTTAATGTATTGATATAATCGTTTCTAGTTTGTAAATCCATTTGTGTTTGCGGAAAAGCGCTTGCAAATCGTCCTTTCCATTGTTCTTTATATCCGCCAGAACCTTTTCCAAACCGCTTAGTAAAAAATTCTTCAAACACATCATCAGACCTCCAACTATCAGGTGCTGGTAATGAAACAGGAATATATTTTTCTCCTTTAAGATACGCTGCATATGCTCTGTGTCTCCCTTCGTGGTCGCCTGCGTCATATCCAACAAAAGGAATAGTCACTTTTGTAGAAGGAGAAAGTATATGGTCGCCTAATTTATTTATAGGTTCCAGCTTTTGTGTTTCACTGTCTCCATATACATCCATCCACGATTTATCGCTTTCGTCTCTAAAAGGGTCTGTGTTTGTTCTTTTCAGATAATCTTTAGGTGTAATCCATTTCACATGATGCCCTTCTTTCCTCGCTTGAGGAATATTCCAATCCTGTTTGTCAGGGTCATCAGGTCCGCAATCATATTCATCTGGAACATTATCGCCGTCAGTATCTGACTCTATGATTCTTTCTACATCCTTTTCAGTCTCTGACATATCTTTCCATTCTTGCTGTTTCGCAAGCGATGCTCCTTCAATTAGTTCTTCGGTTGGTTCTTTTGCTTGTTCGGCAACATCTTCAATTGTATCTTTAAAACTTTCATTTTTAGATTTTATTATTGCATTCCTAAAAATTTGATATGTGCTTCTTGTTTTTTGTCCTTCTTCAGATTGTGCATATTTTGTCCTACTTTCTTTAAGTAATTCTTTTGAACTCTCTTTGTTGCGCCATCTAGCACCACATTGTCTGCTCATTTCTTTTCCTCTTTCTGTCCTTAGATATGCTTTATTTCTTATCTTTTCTTTTTCAAGAAACTCTGGGTTATTTCTATATTCTTTAAATTGGTTCTTTAATCGTTGTCTGTTTTCTGGCACACTTTTCCATATCTTTTGTCTATCTCCTTTTATTAGAATGTCTCCTTTTTTTTCTTCTGCTTCTTTGACAAGCATTGAACTAGATTTTTTCATATTTAATGGTAGTCCTGCTGTAATTAAAGCATTATTCCAAGAACCACCAAGTTCGGTTGCATAAGTACTTGGAACTGGCAATGTTTTATCTGCCTCTATCTCGTCTGCTTTTGGGCTTCTGCCATGTTTTTTAAAAAAGTTTTGCAATGATTCAATTTTTTCTTCTCTTGAAAGTATTATAGGTGCCCGATTTTTTTTTTGGTGTGGATTAGATAATCCATATCTATCAGTTATTATTCCAACTGAAATATTATTCTGCAATAACTCATGCACTTCTTCCTTCTTTTCTTCGGGAACCTGTTCCATTAGCCAGTAAGGATAAGCTTTTCTTTCATTCCAAGGTATTGGCGCAGAGTCCTGCTCATCTTCATTCTCTGGTTCACAATCATATTCATCAGGAACATTATCTCTATCTGTATCTATTCTAGTAATTCTTTCTGTCGTCTTTTTTGCAATAGGCATATCTTTCCATTCTTCTTGTTTCGCAAGCGATGCGCCATCTGCAAACATCTGCTGGAAGGAATAATCAACTTTTTCCTGTGGTGCTTTTATATCCCGCTCTCTTGGAAGATTGCTTGCATCTATAGCTCTTTTTTCTGCAGGTATTTGTGAATACAACCTACCCGCATTGGCTTGTATTTTACTATCAACGTCTGTGTCCGGTGGCGACGTTATCGCATCAAGTGCTGCAACTTCTTCATATGTTTCTTTATCTATAGCATCCTCTTCAAGATATTTTGTAGGATTATTGAAATATTCGGTTCTATGTTGTAATTCATGCGCTATTATTTTGTCTGCAACGTCTATGTTAGTTCGAATTGGCGCACCTGAAGAAGATTTAGGAGGAAATATATTATCGGGTGTTAATATTATTACATCTCCTCTACCTTTATAATCTTGAATATTTTCTTTAAATAATTTAATATTTTCAGGATTCGGTGGTGCAAAATATCCAGAAAATCCTTTAGGCCCTTCTTGCATAAGAAAAGTACCCCCTTCAGCTTTCTTTATAAATTCAGGACGTTTTTCAAAAATTTTTCGTAAATGTTTTTTTTCTTTGCGACTACCCTCTGTGTAAATATTTTTTTTCTTAAGCTCTTTCCAATACATCTCTCCTCCCTGACGTTTTGGATTGTTAGGAGCACAGTCTAAAAAATTAGGAACCTTATCTCCATCGTTATCTCTCATAAGATTCCTTATGGGATTCTTAAATGCCGTCTTCGTCATACCGCCCATACCCATATTCATCTTCGGCATCTTTGGCATACTACCCATACTACCCATACTACCCATACTA
>Ga0307377_10004276_pt1 | contig 15676 bp, 15 predicted proteins | sample TR3MG_FD_202535 | JGI IMG/M metagenome (GOLD analysis project Ga0307377, IMG submission 202535) | Soil microbial communities from Risofladan, Vaasa, Finland - TR-3 | ecosystem: Environmental > Terrestrial > Soil > Coastal area > Acid sulfate soil | place: Finland: Risofladan, Vaasa | collected... | reverse complement strand
AGCAAGTACCAGAATACGAACCCATTCCTGAACCTGAGCCTGAACCAGAATACGAACCTATTCTAGAACCAGAATCAGAACCTGAATACGAACCTACGCCTGAGCCTGAACTAGTATACGAACCTACCCCTGAGCTTGAGCCTGAACCAGAATACGAACCCATTCCTGAACCTGAGCCTGAACCAGAATATGAACCTGAACCAATATATGAACCTGAACCAGAATACGAAACTACTCTTGAACCTGAGCCTGAACCAGAATACAAACCCATTCTAGAACCAGAACCAGAACCTGAATACGAACCCGTTCCAGAACCTGAGCCTGAACCTGAATACGAACCCATTCTAGAACCAGAATCAGAACCTGAATACGAACCTACTCCTGAACTTGAGCCTGAACCAGAATATGAACCTACTCCTGAACCTGAGCTTGAACCAGAATACGAACCTACTCCAGAACCTGAACCAGAATACGAACCTACTCCTGAACTTGAGCCTGAACCAGAATATGAACCTACTCCTGAGCTTGAGCCTGAACCAGAATACGAACCCATTCCTGAACCTAAGCCTGAACCAGAATATCAACCTACTCCTGAACCTGAGCTTGAACCAGAATACGAACCTACTCCAGAAGCTGAACCAGAATATGAACCTACTCCTGAGCCAGAAGCTGAACCAGAATACGAAGCTACCCCAGAACCTGAGCCCGAACTAGAATACGAACCTATTCCTGAACCTGAACCTGAACCAGTATATGAACCTGAACCAGTATATGAGCCTGAACCAATATATGAACCTGAACCAATATATGAACCTGAACCAGTATACGAACCAACACCTGAGCCTCAGCCAGAGCCAGTATATGAATCAACGCCAGAACCAGAATTATTTTACGAAGCCATTCCAGAACCAGAGCCTGAACCATTATATGAACCTGAACCAGTATATGAACCAACGCCTGAGCCTAAACTAGTATACGAACCTACGATAGAGCCTCAGCCAGAGCCAGTGTATGAACCAACGCCTGAGCCTGAACCATTTTATGAACCAACCCCCGAGCTAGTAGAGGAGTCTACACCTGAATCAAAACATGAAGCAGTCTCAGAACCTTTTAATAAGCCTAAGTCCGAAGATAATGAGGAAAATGAGGGCGATAATGAAATGAAATCCTCAGAAGAATACTAAATTTTATTTCATCGTCTGAATTAGATATTTTTTAATTTTAATTTTTCTTTATGTTACTTACAATCTACTTTATTTAATCAAATAAAAGTATCTAAGTTTTAACATTTGATAAAAAATGTTAGAAAAAAATCATTATTTTAGGAAATTGCATTTAAATCTGATAACTAAATATTACCAGATTCTATTGACTTCTTTTTCTTTCAAAAATACGGACTGTTTTCAATGCTCGTTTCAATAACGCACTTGTAGTCCTTGAAGGCTACTTCGGAAAACGCTTATGCAAAATTTTTAACTTCCATCAACTAATTTAGTTGGTGAAATTAAATTAGAAAGTAGTTAAAAATATATAGAAGATATGTTAAATAGTGGCTCAAAAAAGTGAATATTTTCTTTTTTACAACCAATTATTTAAATGAAGAGATTTATTTAGTGATATTTATATTTATATGAATATCCTGAATGGAGAAAAGATTTAAATAGAAGAATCAATATTTTATTAATAATTAATAAATCTTAACATTCAATTAAGATATTATAGTATTTCATTGAATAAGAAATGTATTAAAACCTAATTGACGAGGTGGCTAATTCGATATGACGGATTAGCATGTCAGTAATATATCAAAGGCAAAGAAAAAAAAAGAAGAAATATCCTCGAAACAGAATAAGTAGAAAAGTGCTCCATAAACAAAGAATAAGGAAAAAAGTATTTAAATCTCGAGGGTGGAAACTCAATTATCCAGAGTTATTCGAATATTCCGATAGGTTTCCTTATATTATCCGAAAGAAACAGTAATAAATAATAATTTTATTTTTTTTATTCCTTGTAAGTCGATTATTCATGCGGTAGTAGAGATACTAAAGAGATTATTAAGATTAACCCACATATGAAAATCAATGCTTGCACGATGGATTTTTTTAAATCCTTCTCTTTTATCAATTCAGGCATGAGTTCTGTGCTTGCTATATATAAAAAACCACCACCCGAGAATGCTAAGAAAAACAGATTAAAGAGTTCTAGAGTGTCTGATAAGATAAATGCTGCTAATCCACCTAATAAGGCAATCATTCCACTGATAAAATTAAACAATAGTGCTTTCTTCTTTGAAAATCCACCATATAAAAGTATTCCGAAATCGCCTATCTCTTGAGGAAACTCGTGAAACACAACAGCCAGCGTGATAATAATTCCATTTCTAGTTCCACTTAAAAAAGCAACCATTATGATTATCCCATCCAAAAAGTTATGAAGTCCATCCCCGATTAAATTAAGAAGAGCAAAACTTTTAACACCATTGCTTCGTGACAATGAATAATCTTCACCCTCTCCTATACCGGTAGAACACACTAAATGGTTTTCTTTTTCATGTGCATGTCCATGAAACCAATAAATGAAACGTTCAATAACAAAAAATATCACAAAACCAAAAATAATAAATACGAAAACTAAGTTTTCAGCAATTCCTGCTCCACTTGAATTCAATTCCTCTAAATGGTGAATAGATTCGGGAATTAAATCGAATAACGCAGATGCCAGAATTGTGCCTGTTGCAAACGCCACTAGAATGAAAAGGATTCCATCTAATGTCTTTTCCCTAATAGAAATCATAAATAATCCAATTAAACTGAAACATCCAATAATAAATATCATTAAAAAGCCTATAATGACTTCCATCTTTATATATACCTCAGTTTTATTTTTTATTCTGCTATATTGTAATTTAACCTCAAATATGTTGTAATGGACAAAATGAACTAGTAATAAAATAACTATAGATTCTAATTATTATAAAGTTGATTAATGAAAATACAATCCTTACAATTTAGAAACACTCCCAGGTATAGATTACAGAAAAGATCATATCTCTTAATTTCTGGTTAACAACCAAGTACTAATCTTTTAAAATAATAATAAAAAATAAAAAGTGGAAATTCTAAATAAACCTAAGTTTTAGTAAATAAAATTAAGATTCTTATGCGCATAATAATATTTAAGAAAAATAGACAAGGTAGAAGTACTATATATCTAATTATGATTTCGCTGCTTTTGATCCAATTTTATAATTTTACTTCGTCCGGGATAGCAGCTGACCCAGTAAGAACGGATATTTCCGTTCATGTAGCGAACGATATGATAAATAATAACACGACATATCCTAGCTTGCTTGTTTTAGACGTAAGGACAGTTGAAGAATATAATACAAATCATCTGTATAATGCTACTTTAATCCCCGTTGATGAAATTGCTAGTAGGTTAAGTGAACTCGAATCTTATAATGATACGGAGATAATAGTATATTGTAAAAGTGGAAGTAGAAGCCTACAAGCTAGCAACATATTAGTAGCTAACAACTTTTCGAAGGTTTATAATATGTTAGGGGGAATTACTGCTTGGATAGATGCGGGTTACGATTATTGGTTAAATGAGGAAGTAATGAACATCGATTTCGCATTACCCGTATTTCTTGTTTCTATTATAGGAATAATATTTGCTCTAATTCTCTTTTCTAAGAGGAGATGGAAGTAAGTGAGAACTTATTAGTACTTACTTTATCAAACTCACGATTAATAAAGCTTATAAAACTAAAAAACCTTGATGACATATGAAAACAACAATATACTACTTTACTGGAACAGGTAATTCGTTGAAAATTGCGAAAATTCTATCAGATAAGCTAAAAGAATGTGAACTTGTACCTATTGCGAAGGTTTGGGAGGATGATAACCTTGCTTCGTCGAGCGAAAAAGTTGGTTTTATTTTTCCTCTTTATTATGCAGGATTACCTAAAATTGTCTATGATTTCTTAAGCAAAATAGAACTCGCTAAATCCAATTATTTCTTTTCTGTTATAACTTATGCTGGAGATATTAACACCACACCTTTACAGCAAATTGAGACAATTTTAAATACGAAATCGAAAACACTGAGTGCTGGATTTCATATATTAATGCCTAACAACTATATCTTAGGTTACGATGTCCACTCGGAAGCACGCCAAAAAGAATATTTTGAAGAAGCAAATAAAAACATAGAAACTATTCGTAAAACCGTTGAAAAAAATGAAAAAAATCTAGGGAAAGAAATCTTTGAGAAACGAAGAATTAAGAGCGAGAAATTTAATAAAGACTTTCGCGAAAATGTTTATGGATCTGACAAATCTTTCTACGCTGAAGACACATGTACTAGTTGCGGAATATGTGTAAATATATGCCCGGTAAATAATATCGTTCTTGTAGAGGATATACCTCAATGGCAACATAAATGCCAGCAATGCTTAGCTTGCATTAATTTTTGTCCTGAAAAATGTATTCAATTTGGGAATAAAACGTTAAAAACTCAGCGGTATCACCATCCCGAAATAACAGTTAAAGATTTAGTCAACCAGAAAAATTGATTATTTCTCTAAATTTTTCTTTTGTTTCTTTAATTTCGGAAAAAACATTGGGACTTTTTCTCTATAATCTTCATATTCTTTTCCAAATTCTTTAATTAACTCTTGTTCTTCTTTCCAAGCGACCAAATAATTTAGTAGAAGTACTAATGGTGTAGAAATTAAAGAAAATAACGCAGAAAATAGAAGAGAAATTCCAATATGTGCCAACATTCCACCAAAGTATTGTGGATGTCTAATTAAAGAATAGATTTTAGTGGAAACGATCTTTTCAGTTCTATGCGTTTCTGCCACTCTAAGCGTAGTTTCCTTTACGCTTGCAAGACCTAACCAAGCGCCTATAAATATAAAAGGTACCGAAAGTAGAAGATGAAACACATACAATGGATAATTTATAATGGGAATGTTAATTACGAAAGTTTGAAGAATAGGAATAGTAAAATTAGGTTGTGGTGAAATCCAAACTCCAAACCAAAAGGCAAAAAATCCCCAACCTGAAAAGAGCCCCATTAATCCGGTAATCTTATCACCTTTTTCCTTTCCATATTTTCTTTGAAATTTCAAGTGTTCTACGGATAAAAAGTGAAGTGGTACCATAATAACCATGCCAAAGATAGAAATTATAAACCAAAGATACATCATACTAAACTCCGATTATCTTAAAAATAGAAAATCATCTTTCCTACGCATTTTTTTTGAGAATATAGCAAACAATCATCAAAACTAGGTTCAAGTTTATATTTAATTCCTAATACATCTAGCCAACAGCCAATACGATATAGCAAACCGCATTCATATTTCTCTTTTACGCCAATTCTTTTCATACCCTCATAGGCAAAACATTTATTCATCTCCCAATGCAATAAGTTCTTAGCAGGGAAACTGTAATTAAAATCCATAAAATCTCCTTTTATTACACTAAATCCATCATCGAAAAATTTTTTCAGCTGGTCGAAAGTTTCTATCTTAAGCTTTTCATCTCCTAAAGCTTTTAATACTCTTTGAACTTCAATAACGGATAGAGATTTTATTGCAGCTTTATTTAATCTGTTTGCTTTTTCAATTCCTAACGTTTTGACGCAGGTATAAAACCAAGAACCATCATGAGTCATCCAACACTTAACGAGAAGTTCTTTTAATTGACGCTTATTGAGTTGATCAAATAAATTCATATCAATAGTTCCCTATAATTAATTCCTATTTAATTAACATTTAAGACCGCTTGAATAAAAGATTATTTAATTTCGAAGTCTAAAAATAAATAACAAGGCGCTTTTTAGCTATTCAATCTCAATCTTTTAATGTTTCGGGAAAGATATGTTAAAGTAGCTAAAAAAGCGAACCCACATATTATAATAAAAACAAATACTGCGTATATGTTGACTTCGACAACAAAACCCGATATGATTGGGGTTACCCCGAAACCAATTCCTATTATAATTTCATTTATAGTTGAATATCTCGCCGTATTCTTAGCAGTTCCATAATCGAGCATGATTTTCATTGATGTTCCGTGTATTAATCCAAAAAATAGACCTGCAACTGCGAATATTATTGCGATGTACCAGATAGAACCAACAGAAAAAATAATAAATGATATTATAGTAACGGAAATCAAACTGATAAAAACGGAAATTTTTCGCTTATATATATTCATCACATTAATCCAAGTTAAGCCAATAAGTTGAGCCAATTGTATCCCACCTTGGACAAGGTAAGTTGAATGTGATTCTAATGAGTATAATTTTAAAAAAACGGGATAAGTAAATAGGAAAATTGATTTTGTTATCGATAAGAAAATTATTCCGATCCACGAGAATAAAATAGGATAAATCATCATAGAGTAATTTGAATTTGTTTTAGAGATCATTTTAAAATCTTCTTCATATACGGGATTTTCTAAATGGATTTCTAATTCTTCTTTTAGAATATGGATTTTGGAATCTTTATTTATAAAAAAACTAATTGGGATCAGTAAAAACGACAGAGACCAGGAAAAAATCATAGCAGAATAATCGTTCCAAGAAAAACTCCATATATAACCAATGAGAAGCCCAAAGATAAAACCAAAATTCCAAGAAAAATTAAAATTTCTAAAATCCCTTTTTGCTCTTTCAGAACTGCTTATCTTCTGCCATTTGCTTAACAGATTCATGCAATTTGGCCAATAGAGCCCTGTGGCTAATCCTAATAATGCTCGACATAAGATTAAAAACCACGGTTCAAAGTATATAATTTGAGCTCCAGTTAAAATGGGTGTTAAAATGCAAGACAATATGAGGGCCTTACGGATTCCTATCTTTGAAGTAATAAATTGCCCAAGAATAGGAGCAAAAATATAAGCGAGTGCTCCAGCAGAAGATATAATTCCTAGAGTGCTTTCGCTAATATCCACAATAAAATAAAGGTAATTGTAAAGCGCTCTTTCAAAAATGGATACAGATATTAATCTTATGAACGCAAGCCAGAATATCGGCCAAGCCCGATAAGGTTGTGAGGTCTGTTCTATCTTAATTTGCATTTTTTGATAAAAAGGAAATTTTTTCGAGAGTGACTTACGTTATTTTTTCTAAGTTTTCTTAAAAAATGGCGCTTTGCTCAAATATTTTCTTAAATGATGATTAATGGATTAAAAATAGAAAAAAAAGAAGTTCAAATTATTAAGTACGATTTATTTTTACTCCCATTTCATCCCTATCAAGTTATAACTATCAGAAACACCTATCAAAACTTCACTCTGAATGCGAAAACCTTCAATTTGGTGAAACGGCATAAAATATTTACCAATTTCCATAAAGGCATCTTCTGCTTTTTCCTTCTCAGTATAAATTAAATGATATTGCTTCATACCGTCATTTCCAGCGTAAGTATTGAAAACACGCCATTTTTTCACATATGGTATTTCTCTCGGCTGTTTTAAAATCAATTTCGCCATTTCAATTGATTTATCATTGGGATAATGTACAGTTATCATATTGATCATTCTTTTTTCACCTCATTAATAGAGTTCAAATGTTTTGAATTTCAAAACATTGTATATGTATTCTTAATTATTCTTTAAAATTTACCATTTTTGTCAAAAAAAAAAGATTGGATGGCAACAGAAATACAATCGGATATAAATTTTAATCACTTCTAAGAAGGTAAATTAAAAATAACCTACACAATAATCTCAAATAATAAAAATTGGACTAAAAATCATTTTTTAACTGTTAATGTTGTTTTATTATTATATAGTTTAAATTCGAATTATTATTCGCGTGAAAAATGTATGTCTGACACCAATTTTAATTATTGTCCCAATTGTGGTAAGAAAATACAAAAATCTAATAGTAAAAAGGTTAATTTTTGTTGTTTTTGTGGGCATAAATTAAAAACCAAAGATAGAACATCACAGGAAAATATTCGATGCACTATTTGTCACGAATTTATCTGGCATAGAAGCACTCGAATTATTAAATGCTCATTCTGTGGTAGCAAATTTCATTATTCATGCGTGCATGATTGGTTAACAAGATATAATGCCTGTCCAATGTGTCAAAATGTATTTTTAAATCCATCTTTAAGGATTTCAAATAAAAAGTAATTTATTTTTGTAGCAGACAAGTGCTTCTTCATTCTCACGATTTTTTGGAATTATTGACAAAAATGAAAAACTTAAAAAGAAACTAAAACCTAAGTAGGATAATCCAATTTAACTAAAACCTTGTATAACCATATTATAAATTACATTTAATAGAAAGGTGAAAAATATGCCATATTTATTTACTTATAATATATTCCCCCCTGATCAAGCAGAAGCAATATCGAAAATTTATTTAGAACATATAAAGGAAGAACGAGCTGCTATGAGACCTTTAGCTAAAGAAATAATACCTAACGCTGTAAAAGCAACTATAGACGGTATGAGTGTGATTAGTGTTTTTGATGTAAAGGAAGGAAAGCTAGAAGAATGCCTAGCATTACAACAAAAACTACTACTTGCTTATCATGTGATACCAAGGTATAAATATAAAATGGAAGTTCGATTTAAAGTAACGGAAGCCATAGAGATGTTAGGGATGAAGATACCAGAATAAATAAATAATAACTGGAAACTCTCTTTTTTTTTATTTTTTAAGTAAATCAAATTTAATTAAGACGGGTTTAACAAATAAAAGCAATTATCAGAAATAGGACATAGTTCACATTTAGGTTTATTTTTAGAGCAGATTTTATATCCAAAATCAAGGATCGCCCAGTACATATATTTGAAATCGATTTTTGGTAATAATTTGTCTAATTCTGTATAGATAGTCTCAATTTTAACTTTTACATTTTGAGGTTTAAAAACTCTCTGAATAAATCTTTTTATATTAACATCAAAGAAAAGAGTTCTATGATTTAATCCAAAACAAACAAAAGCGTTACTCACATATTCAGCAATTCCATTAATTTTTCTTAATATTTCAGGATCGTGAGGAATTTCTCCTTCGTAATCTGTTACGATCATATAACTTAATTCTTTTAATATTTTAGCTCGTTTGTTGGACAAGCCTAATCCTTTAATGTCTGATTGTAAGTCTGAAATTTCTGCATTATAAATGGTGGGAAAGTCTTTATATTTTGTAAAAAAATCGCTATAAATGTTATTAACATTTAGAGCAATTGTCTTTTGTAGTAATATTTCAGTAATCAATATTTGGTAAAGAGATCTTGATTTTCTCCAAGGATAATCTCGTTTGTTCTTCTTATACCAATCTAAAATTTTTTCCCTAACCAGAGTATATTTATCTTCTCTATTCATTTCAAATCTAGGTTAAGATACCATGATGGTTCCTAAAAATTTTCAATTCAACGTTTTAGTTATTAATTAAATATTAATTTCATTTTATTCTTATAGTTGATTTATTCATCCAGCAATGCCTTTTTCAACATCACAATGTCTGAAAAAAAGAAGATTCTAATAGATTTGTTCTGTGGAGCGGGTGGTTTATCATTAGGTTTCGAAATGGCGAATTTTAGGATTGAATTAGCGATAGAATTAGAAGAAAATTATTATAGAGCTTATAAAAGAAATCATTCTGAAACTCTATCAATAAATAAAGATATAACTGTATTATACTGCGAGGAATTTTCTGATAAATATCTTAAAAACAAAGAAATAGACGGAATAATTGGAGGTCCTCCATGCATAGGTTTTTCTACGGTTGGAAATAGAAGACCCGACGATCCTCGTAACATGTTAATATTTTATTTTATTAAATGGGTTAAATACTTTAAACCGAAATTTTTCGTTATGGAAAATGTTCCTGGAATTCTTTCTATGGGGAAAGGAAAAGTAGTAGAAAAAATTGTTAAATTCTACAAAGAAATAGGATATAATTGTAAAATGGAAATATTGTTAGCAGCAGATTACGGAGTCCCACAATTACGGCAGAGAGTATTTTTTATAGGAACTCGAGGTAAATCGGTTTATTCTTTAAAAATCCAAAAGACTAACAAAAAGAATAGTGCAATGAAATCTGATTTAGGGAAAAATGCGTTACCTTCTTATTTGACTGTTCGAGACGCGCTATCTGATATTCTTAAAATAAATCCCCTTACAAAACAGCGGGTCGAGGACTCAACAATAAACTATAACGGACTGCCATTAACTCAATATCAAGAGTATTTAAGGGAAAACTCTGACGAATTGTATGACCATTTTGCCCCAAATCATAGTGAAATCGTGAAAAGAAGAATATCCCATATCGACCAAGGGATGAATCATAGTTCTTTACCGAAGGAACTTCAACTCAAAGGGGGGTATCCGAACATTTATGGGAGACTTCATTTAGATTATCCCGCAGATACAATTACGGGAAACTGCGGTTGTATAAGTGCGCCGGGGAGATTTATTCATCCAATTCAAAACAGAGCGATTTCTATTAGAGAAGCAGCTAGATTGCAGTCCTTTCCAGACAGATATAAGTTTTACGGAACCATGAGAGACAAATACAAACAAGTTGGTAACGCAGTACCGCCCTTAATGGCTTATGCATTGGCTAAATCAATAAAAAATATGTTAAAACCAGACTAAATGAATCAATGAATACCAAATATTATATGAAAATAAAGTTTATTCCATACTTTCGGTGTTAGATTTATATATTTTTAAAGTTAATTTGGAAAATACATCATCTACTTTGGTGCCATTTTTCGCGCTTGTTTCTAGATATTCGCTTGCGGAAACTTGTTGTTGGATGTGACTAACTTCATCTAAATTAATTGTTCTATTTTCTGAAGTTAAGAGATCTAGCTTGTTTCCAACGAGTATATTTGGAACGATTCCGATTTTACCTTCCACTTCTTCTTTCCAAGTTAATATGCTATTTAGAGTGTCTTTCCTCGTCAAATCGAATGCATACACGATTCCTCTCGCACCTTTATAGAAAGCGTATCGAACCCATTTAAAACGAGGTTGACCTGCTAAGTCCCAGACTTGTAAGGTAATCAACTGTTCAATTTCGGGTAATTTAACATATTTTACAAAAAAATTTGACCCAATTGTTCTTTGGGCGTCTGGTACGAATCTCCTTTTCAAGTATTGGTTAAGAATAGTAGTTTTTCCTACTTCCGAATCACCTACAATACAGATTTTAAAAAAGTATTTGTTTAACCCTACCATTTTTAATGTCTTAACCGTTGTTAATACCTAAAAAAGTGAATTTAAACTTATATTTTTGTATTATAGAGTATTAGGTAATAATCAATGAAAATTGATGAGTTCATTTTAAAATCCTAAATATTAATAATATGAAATCTATTATATTTCAAGTAGGGTTAATTTTTGAAAAAAAAAAGAGGTTTTCTTAATCATGAGTAAAAATTTAAAGGATTTAATAGATCACGCTGAAGATGAAGAAAAAACACATGCTCAATTAGAAAAAACGATTGAAAGTTTAGAACTGAAGATAGCAAAATTAGAAACGAAGTTAAAAGATAAAAAGGAATCTTCCAAACTAAAATATCTAAAACCTAAAAAGGAAAATCTTGAATCCGAAGAGAAAAATATTTTAAAGGATTTAATTAGCTCACAAAAACAGGAGCTGGCTCAAAACCAACAGGAGAATGAGGTACTTCAGCAAAATATTGAAAATTATAAGCAGGAATTAAAAAACATTAAAGATAGTCGAAATGATTCTGTGAAAGATCAAATAATAGTGAAAACTCAAAATTCTCTTAATAATTTGATCGAAGATTACGGGAGATTGGAAAACACGAACATATCCCTTAAAAAAGAAATTTCCAACATAGAAAACGAAAACAAGCAACTTTTAGAAAATACCAAGAATATTCAAACTGAAAGTTCCAATTTAGCACAAATTGAGAGCGAATTAAAGAATTTAAAAAAGCAGTTAAATGATTTGGAGAGAGAAAAAAAATTACTTGAAGAAATTAATTCTACTTTTCAAAATAAAGAAATTTCAGTCGAAGAATTAGACAAAACAATAAAGGTTTTAAAAAGTAATAATCTCGAATTCAAAAAAGAAAATCAAAAATTATCTAAAATAATAGATACTATTAAAGCTGAAAACTATCGTTTAGCGAAATTTGAGGAGAAAGTTTTTTATTTAGAGAAAAAAATTATTGGTTTTCAAAAAGAAAATGAAAAGTTAAAGCAAAAAGATGCTATACTTCTTGCAAAAACGATCAATGTTATGGAAAAAGAAAGCAGAGAACATCTAGCACCTGCAGATAATTTAGAAACTAGTGAAAAGAATTTTAAAAAAAAAGAAGATATAATACTTGAGAAATCAAAAGAAGTTGTACAAAGTGCAGAGCTTCAATTAAAAACCAGTAGAGATTTTATTACAACTGAAAATATTGATCAGATGCCAAAATCAGCGGAACCTGAAGTTTTAAGTTTTGAAGAAGGCGTTCCAACCAAAACTAATGAAGAAACTGGTTATCGTAAAAAAATCTGTCCGAACTGTGGAAATACAAATAATGCTAAAATACGCGAGATTGATGATAAAACGCGAGAAATTTTTCCAGGCTTTTATTCGAAAAAATATAGGTGTGGACAATGTGCTACAGAGTGGCGATAAGGACTATTTCTTTATAAATGATAGTTTTTTGGGTAAAATCATACTCTAATGATTTTATCATAACTTATTAATCATTTCTCCTATTTTCTTGGTAAATTTTTTCAAATAACTTAATGCCATCGCTATAAATATGAGATCTTTCTATTCTGTGAAGCTTAATGGCTTCTGGGGCGCAACTTACTGTACATACTCCACAACCATAACACTTTTTAGGATTTACTTTGGCTTTCTCTTTCTTTATAGTAACAGCTTTAAATGGGCATCTTTTAGCACACAGAGCACAGCCCGTGCATAAATGACGATCGACTTTTGCGATGTAGTTTGATTTGGCTGTACAATTTTCATTTTTATCCTCAAATCGTGTCATTCCTCTTAAAAGAGCGCAGCAACATGCACAACAGCAGCAAATTACTTGGTGATTTGGACTTTTAGTGTTTGCAACTGTAAAAACTAATCCATTTTTTGATAATTTCTTTACCAGGTTATGAGCTTCTTCACGAGAAATTTCTCGTCCTTCTCCTCTTCGTAAAAAATATTCTCCAAACAAACCAACTTGAAAACAAGATTCTGAAATTGAAAATTTATCCTTACACTCTCTTACTCCTAATATTTCTGTTCTATTACGACAAGGACAATCGGTCACTACAATTGGACCGATACACGTATCTAATATTCCATGTATCTCTTCAGCATTGGATATTACAGATTTATGATCAATTGACTTGTCTATAGGAACTATTCTAGTAATAGGAGTACCAGCGTCAGAAGATTCGTATCGTTTGTAAAATTTCTCTTCAATGAAGAATCGATGATAAAGCTCAGCTCCTTTCTTACCAAGCCTTTCAAATGTTTTTGAGTTTTTGAATCCCATATTCAAAAGATGTGCCATCGCTAAGAAGTAGGAATAACCGCCGATATCTTGAATGATACCCGAATCGGTCATTTCTTCTAGAATTTCTTTAATCTCTTCCTTGCTTTTTCCAATGTTCCCTGCAATTCGATTAATGGATTGAGGTTTAACAGTTAAGTATTGAGCAACTTCTGCCTCTTCAGGGGTAAATAATAATTTGATATACGCTCTAAATGCTTCTGATATACCTCCATCAACAATAGGGACATCGTTAGGGTATTCACGCATATTTTGCAAAATTCTTTCGTAAGGATCTGTAATTTCTTCTGCTGTCATACCTGATTTAGCTTCAAAATTGTAATAACAAATTTAAAAAATTAATTTACTTGATTGTATAAAAATTCTCTTATTTTAATATCTTTTTATGAAGAAATATAAGCATTAAAAGCCTTAATATTCTCTATATTTCATATATATTTTATTTATATTATCGTATTTTAAAGTGGTAAAGATTTAAGATGTCGGGATTAGTACTTCTTCCAGGATTAATTGGTTATATATTGACTGGTTTAACCATAGTTCATGCACTAAAGGACGCTAAAAAGAATCGAATTCAGCGTATACTGATGTTAGCAACTATATTTATTTTTACGGTATTTATAGAACTATTAGGAGTTATTACTGGTGCTTTTTCTTATGCGACAGAATTGATTATGATTCTTGATAGGGTCCCGTTGTCTATTACTTTATCCTGGGTAGGTATTATTTACAGTTCTATGATAATAAGTGAACGTTTAAAACTTTCATTATGGCAACGAATACTTACAACTACACTAATTGCACTTAGTCTTGATTGGGGTATGGATCCAATTGCTGTGGAAACTGGTGCTTGGATGTTTGGAGGTGGAGAATACTTCAATATCCCTGCTTTTAATTTTTTTGGTTGGTTTTTTATTCCAATAGCGTTTTTAGTACCTTATGGTTTAAGTTGGGAGAAAGATCGCAAAAAACTAAGGTTATTGAATGTTGCTGAAGTTGATGCTAGACACTCATTACTACGAAGATTATATACAGTATTGCTAATAATTCCAATAGGATTGGGAATACTAATGTTAGCAGAATCGTTCACTAGAATCCTCCTTATATTTAATTTGTCTGTAGTATTTTTAGTGGTATGGATGATATTTACCATCGTATGGTCTTCTGGAATCATAATCTGGAAGAATGAAAACTTAAAACGCACTAAATGGTTTGATCTAATCCCACCAAGCAATTTATTAGTAATCGCTTATTTCTACGCAATTTCTAGTTTCATTCTTGGTCTTTTCACGTTGGGATTATTAATGCTAATAACAGCTTTACCTTATCTACTTGCTTTTATTTTTACATTGCGAAAGAATCGATTTATCGAGGAATCCATTTAGGTACTTTTTCCTTGTATTCTAAATATTTTTGTCCAAATAATTCTTCTAGTTGTTTTTCTTCAAAGGTAGCCAATTTATCGTAAATAACAATTATTACAATCCATATCGCTATACTAATCAAGGAAATCGATAGAAATATACACGCAAGATAAATTAAGAGAACACCAAAATACATCGGATGTCTTACATGCCCAAGTATTCCGTCCGTTATGAGTTCGTCCTTATTTTCTGGGTGCCGAAATAAAACGTTATGTGAAGCGCGAATAAACGCTAAAGCTACGGTGATAAAAATAATAAACAAGATAAGTCTAACTATCCAAGAAACAAAACTATTCAATACTGTTGAAAACGAGAAAACTAGTGAATCTAAAATCCATATTATAGTGAAAACAATAATAGAAAGTCCTTGTTTTAGATGAGAATGTGGTGCCTCGATTCCCAACCTATGTTCATGATTATGGCTCATTTTTAATCGTCTTAAGTCTTATAGTTATTACTATTTAATGACTAACAATTAATTTATTGATTGTTAAATAATATTAACAATTAAATGTTAATTTATATTACAAAAATTAGTCACGCCTAATAATAATTTTCTATAGACCAGTTATTGCTAAAAATATCTAAAATCATAAAGAAGTGAGTATTTATCGGATACATTAAGTATATAGTTAACCAAGTAAGAAAACCAAGGGGATTATTCGGCAAAAGAATCGCAAGGAAGATGAACATTTCACACGCTTCGTTAGCAGAG
>Ga0307377_10004275_pt1 | contig 15676 bp, 13 predicted proteins | sample TR3MG_FD_202535 | JGI IMG/M metagenome (GOLD analysis project Ga0307377, IMG submission 202535) | Soil microbial communities from Risofladan, Vaasa, Finland - TR-3 | ecosystem: Environmental > Terrestrial > Soil > Coastal area > Acid sulfate soil | place: Finland: Risofladan, Vaasa | collected... | reverse complement strand
ATGGATGGCCGCACCTTTGAGGTGCAGGGAAATCGAAGGGGGCTGGCGACGCTGCTGTTCATGGGCCAATCAACAGGGGAAATCCCATGCGGACAAGGTGCGCTTCTGCCGGGCATCGCGCAAGCCGCTGCAGGAAACGGCTGCAAACGCCTTGCCGGGCGGACACTGTCCGCCGCTCTTGCCGCTTTTTGCGGGCACGTTGCACAGCGCCGGCAACCGCTGCCCGGCCTTCACGTTATGATTCCCCCCTCATTCGGGAACCTCGGACACCCCGATTCCCGTGGGAACGGCTTTTGTAGGAGCGCGCTTGCGCGCGATGCTCTTGCTCCGACCAAGCAAAGAGCATCGCGCGCAAGCGCGCTCCTACAGGGTGCGCTCCTACGGGTGTCATGGGCCGGTCCATTGAGGTGTCCATCACGCGGGGGTCGCCTGTTGAACCATCTGAGCATCATCCTTCCGGCCAAGAACGAGGCACCCGCGCTCGCGGCGCTGCTGCCGCGACTGCGCGCGGCATACCCGGATGCCGAGATCGTCGTGGTCGACGACGGCTCCACCGACGACACCCGCGGCATCTGCGGCAGCAACCGTGTGCAATGCCTGTCCTCCCCGTATTCGATGGGCAACGGCGCCGCGATCAAGCGCGGCGCGCGTGCCGCCACCGGCGACATCCTCGTGTTCATGGACGGCGACGGCCAGCACGATCCGGCTGACGTCGGCCGCCTGCTGGAGCGGTTGAACCAGGGCTACGACATGGTGGTCGGCGCGCGCGACTGGGGCAGCCAGGCGGGCGTGGGCCGCGGCCTCGCCAACAGCTTCTACAACTGGCTGGCCACGCGCATGACAGGCCATCCGGTGGCCGATCTCACCTCCGGCTTCCGCGCCGTGCGCGCGGGCAAGTTCCGCGAATTCCTGCACCTGCTGCCGAACGGTTTCAGCTACCCCACCACCAGCACCATGGCCTTCTTCCGCAGCGCCTACCCGGTGGCCTACGTGCCGATCAAGGCCGCCCAGCGCATCGGCAGGAGCCACATCAGGCCGCTGCGCGACGGCGTGCGCTTCCTGCTGATCATCTTCAAGATCGCCACGCTGTATTCGCCGCTGAAGCTGTTCGTGCCGGCCAGCGCGGTGTTCTTCCTGCTGGGGCTGGGCAATTACGCATGGACCTTCATCCACGAAGGCCGCCTCACCAACATGAGCACGCTGTTGTGGAGTGCGGCGGTGATCGTGTTCCTGATCGGCCTGGTCTCCGAGCAGATCACGGCGCTGACGTATCGGCGCGATGCGTGATCGCAGCACGGGCATGGCCGACTTTTATTGGTCTAGACTGGTACCGGCAAGTTAACCGGCGAGGACTCGCATGCGACTGGACGCACAGCACATCGAACGCTTGAAACGCCTGGCGGTCGAGGAAGCCGGGCAGCACGCGCGACTGCGCCTGTTCGGCTCGCGCCTGGACGACGCTGCGACCGGCGGCGATGTCGATCTGCTGCTGGAGTCGAGCACGCCGGTGGCGGAGCCGGCTGTGCTGGTAGCCCGCATGGCCGCTCGCGCCAGCCGCGTGCTCGGCGGGCGCAAGGTGGACGTGGTATTGACCGCGCCGAATCTGAAACGCCTGCCCATTCACGAAGCCGCCTTGCGGCGCGGCGTCGTGTTGTGATGCTCGACAATGGCCTGCTGAACCGGCTGCATTTTCTCGCGCGCAGCGCAGATTCATCGTCATGTGTGCGCTGCTGTGGAGCGCGGCGGTGATCGTGTTCCTGATCGGGCTGGTGTCCAATCAGATCACGGCGCAGACGTATCGCTGGGATGGGTGCTTGCCTTGGCGCTCCCAACCAATTTCAGCAAACAATAGGCAGTCATGAGCCGCAAAGTCGCCCATAACGTCCTATGGAACGTGACCGGCACACTGGCTTCGCTTGCCGTGGGGTTGATCGCGCTGCCGGTGCTGCTGCGTGCCATGGGTGCGGCACGGCTTGGCATATTTACCCTGGCGCTGGGGCTGATCGGCTTTTCCGGCCTGCTTGATCTGGGCTTGGGTCGTGCGCTCACGCAAACCGTATCGAGTGCACTTGGAAGTGGGCGATCGCGGGCGGCGGTGGCTGCCTTGGTGTGGCACGTGCTGCGTCTGCTTGTGGGCTTTGGCCTGACCTGGCTGCTGCTGCTGTGGTGGATCGTGCCGCTGGTGGTGCAGGACCTATTTCAGCTGCAGGGCGGGTTGGCTGCCGAGACGATCCTCGGCTTGCGCGCAGTGGCTCTTTCCATGCCTTTCGCGCTGGTCGCTACGGGTGCCATGGGCGCGCTGGAGGGATTGCAGGAGTTCCGTCGCGTCAGCACTCAGCGTGCTGCACTGAGCATCGTGCAGTTTGGTCTGCCCGCACTGGTGGCGCTGTGGCACCCGGACGTGGGCTGGGTGATCGCCGCGCTGGCGTCCAGTCGAGTGTTGAGTGCGGCGGTGTGGGTGCGCGGTCTGCGTCGCGTGCTGCCGCGGCTGCCTGGGGATCGCCACCAACGCGAAGACCTGCATCACTTGCTGCGCTTCGGTGGCTGGCTTTCGGTAAGTAACCTGATCGGTCCGCTGATGGTCTACGCCGATCGCTTCTATCTCGCCACCCTGTTTCCGCCGGCGGCGCTGGCGTATTACACGGTGCCATATGACAGCCTGTTTCGCGTCACTGCCTTACCGGTGACTGCCCTCGGCGCGGTGTTTCCGGCCTTGGCCGAAGCGCAAGGAGAGCCCGCACGCGTCGCGCCATTGCTGCGTTTTTCCATCCGCGCACTGGTGGTGCTGATGCTGCCGCCGCTACTGCTGGCATCCATCTTCGCGCTGCCGTTGCTCACGCTGTGGCTGGGGCCGGTGTTCGCGCAGCAGTCCGCGCGCATTTTTCAGTGGTTGGTACTCGGCGTGTTCATAAACAGCACCGCGCACGTGCCGTATGCGTTGCTGCAGGCGCACGGCCGCGCCGATCTCACCGCCAAGCTGCACGTGCTGGAGCTGCCGCTGTTCGCCGTGCTGCTGGTGTGGGCTGTCGCGAGATGGGGTGTCGAAGGCGCGGCGCTGGCGTGGATGCTGCGCGTGGCGCTGGACTCCGGCCTGCTCTACGCGTCGGCGTTGTGGCTGTTGCCACCGTTACGTATCGCGATGTGGCATGGCGCTGCGTTGGCGCTGATCGCTGCCGCCGTGCTCTGTGTCCCACTGATCACTGCAAACCCACGCGCGCTCAGCCTGCTCGCCCTTGGGGCATGCGGTGCCTGTGGTGTGCTGGCCCTGCGACTGTTGCAGCAGTGGCGTTTAACCCAACCTATGAGCATCCAACCATGAGCATTTGCGCATGGCCAGCCGAAGAACTTGAGTTCGTCCCTAACTGCCCAGTTTGCGGCAGCCCTGATCGCAGTCCGCTCTACAAAGGGATGACCGACCGTGTATTTGGCGTTGCCGATGGCGCTTGGGATTTGTACCGTTGCGCAGATTGCGCGTCGGGATGGTTAGATCCGAGACCCAGTCCTGAAAGCATAGGCAGAGCGTATGAAAACTATTACACGCACGTTTCTGAAGATGATGTATCCATGCAGCCCAAGAGCGCTCTGGTTCGCCAGTTGCATGCTTGGCAGAACGATTACAAGAATGCCCGCTATGGCTTGAGGCGCAAGCCAGCCAGTTTTGGTGGACGATGGCTTGTCCCGCTCATACCATCACTGCGCGCAAAAGCTGACGCACAATGTCGCCACATGATCCGCCCTCCCATTGGTGGTGGACGTTTGCTGGATGTCGGGTTCGGGAGTGGCGCGTTTCTTGAGGTCGCAGGTGAAATGGGTTGGAACGCCGAGGGTATCGACTTCGATCCAAAGGCTGTCGAACTTGCAAAGGCACGAGGACTCAATGTTTCCTGCGTTTCTGCTGCAAATTTGACCAAGCAGGAAAATGAATACGACGTCATTACGTTAAGTCACGTGATTGAACATGTTTATGATCCTGTGCCGTTGTTAAGTGATCTGTATCGCTTACTCAAGCCGGGTGGAGTGCTTTGGTTGGAGACGCCTAATCTTGAAAGCTGTGGAGCACAGCGGTTTGGCGCGAATTGGCGTGGCCTGGAAATACCGCGTCACCTCCTTTTGTTCAATGCTAGGTCACTTAGGCGAGTTGTTTCGCAAGTTGGTTTTAATAAAATCAGTCAGCATTGGCATGCCATGGTTCTTTTTTCGATTTATACGGAAAGTAATGCGATTGCAGATGGGAAAAGTGCAATCGAGGCGAGTCCACAGATTTTGCCTTCACTCGTTGCTGTTATAGACGAATTGCGTGAAATGTTGCGACCCGCGCGACGCGAATTTCTCACATTCACGGCCTGCAAATAAACGCTATGCAGCTATCCGACAATAGCCGTGTTTTTGCCGTGGTTGTTGCTTTCCAGCCTGACACTGTGGTTTTACGTGCCCTCCTAGAGACACTGCTTGCGCAAACTACAGGTGTGTTGGTGGTTGACAACACAGCGGCAGACGATCGACGTGTAGAGTCGCTTTATGCGGCATTTCCACAGAAGGCACTTCAACTCATCCGCTTGGGCAGCAATTTCGGTATTGCGCACGCGTTGAATGTCGGTATCGACGCGGCGCTCTCAGCGGGAGCCACCCATGTACTGCTCAGCGATCAGGACAGTCTGCCTGCGTCCGACATGGTGAAAGGATTGCTGCGTGCATTGGCTGAATTGACCGAGTTAGGGCACAACATGGGAGGAGTCGGCCCGACCTATACCGACATACACACTCAAAAGACATATCCTTTCAAAGCCATCATTCGAGGAAAGTTTTTTCCGGGTGAGGTCGTTGCGGACAAGCAACGACCTCTTGTCGAAGCGTTGTCGTTGATCACATCCGGCACACTTATTCCTGCCGTTGCACTTGAGACTGTCGGGTTGATGCGTGCAGATTTTTTTATTGATCGTGTGGACACAGAGTGGTGCTTGAGAGCGCGCTCTCACGGCTACAAGATTTTCGGAACGATATACGCAACCATGTATCAGCGCATGGGCGAGCATTCGCTGACCGTTTGGTATGGAACCTGGCGACAAGTCAGTGCCTACAGCCCGATTCGAATTTACTATCAAATCCGAAATTCTATGTATATGTGGCGGCTGAATTATGTTTCCCTTCGCTGGAAGATCAGAAGCACATGGTACGCCATGGGCGTCGCCTATTCGAATATCCTGTTTGGGAATCAAAAAACCTTCGCCCTGCGTATGGCATGGCGTGGATTCCGTGATGGGCTCGTAGGGAGAATGGGTCCTTATCGTGGCCAAAAATAATTGGTTCGCGAGCAAGGGCTTGGTGACGTATAGCTTATGCAGGGTGGTGTGGTGCGGCTGAGGTCATGGCCCCGTTTTTTGCACAGCGAGCACTCGTTGCAGCGCTGGGCATAGTTGCTGCGTGATGGTTTGCACCGAAAGCCTCTCGCGATAGAGTGCTTTGCCACGCTGGCCAATGGCGGGTAGTGCTTCGCGATGTGCAACGGCCCAACGCAGAACAGCGGCGAGTGACGAAGCGTCCGCCTGTGGCACCAACAGGCAGTTGTCCTTGTCGATGAATCCGCAATCCTCATCGATGGCGCCGATGACCGTAGCTTTGCCCAGCGCCAAGCCTTGCGATGTTTTGCTGGTGATCACACGCCGCGCTTGGGGCGTGCCGCCGAACGGTCCGCCGAGGCATAGGTCGGCGCACGGAATTTCGCTGCCAACCAAACCATCCAACGGAACCCAGCGGCGGTGGCTGTATTGTGTGACGCCATGCGCGGCGCACAGGTGTTGCAAGCGCTGCGCCTGTCGGGCGCTACCGCCGATGAAATCGAAGCGGATGGGCAAGTCGGTTAATTGCGCTGCGGCGGCAACGATTACATCGACGCCGTGCAGGGGCAGCATCGAGCCGTAGAACAGCACTTTGAAGGGCGCATTCGCGGCAGCAGACGCTGCGGACGAATCGGTTGGCGCGGATGCTTCCATTGCCCCCACGGGAATGGCCAGCACCTTGTCCTGCGACAAGCCAAAATGCGCAACATAGAATTCCACATGTTTCTGCGTGTCAGTGAGCACCAGATCGGCACGTTGCAGAATGCCGCGTTCGAAGTGGCCTAATAGGGGGGCCAGTAACTTCCCAAACAATCCGGCTATGTTTTCCTCACGCAAGGCAGCAGACGGCGACATCAGCGCATCGAACACCAGCGGCTTGCCACGCGTGAGCCAGCGCACCGGCCAGAACATCTCGTGACCGCGAAATCCCAGCACGTAAATATCGGGTGTGTGTGTCTTGCGCAATTGAAGCAGAGCGCGCCAAGTTTCGAGATAGCGCTTTATTCCGGTGCTACGGTTGCGAGCCACGAGCAACTCGATGCCAGCGCAGTTGCCGAGCGCGCGCACCAAGCTTTCGCTGCGGATGTAGTCAGGGGCGCGGTAGGCGAGTATGTAGGCGAGTTGGCTCGACTGTTTGGGGCCACTGACTGCAGTGCGGAAGTTATCCTGTGTGTGGTGCATCCGCGACATGGGTTATTCATGCTCCGCAGCAATATTTGGTAAAGGTCGGGGTGATCGCGGTTTTCGGCGATCTTCGATCCCTCGACAACCGGGCACGTTACGAAATGTCGAAAGAATAGCCTGCGCCGTATCGCCAAAGGCCCGGTTGTGCCTCACTGCAAACCCGGCAGCCTGCGCAGCTCGGCGAGGCTACCGTTGAGTCGGCCACCGATATTCAAGGTGGTCAGTTGCCGGATCGCCCTGTCGGCATCGACCTTGCGGCCCAGTGCGGCCAGCATGCGGATCAGGGTGATCTGATAAGCCGGCTCGGCAGGACTGGCTTTGACCGCATCTTCGGTCATGCGCAGGCCCAGCTCGTGGTCGCCGAGTATGTTCCATGCGTAGTCGCCATACATGGCAAGCAGGCGGGCATCGGGATCGGCGTGCGAGAGCGCGGCCATGAACGCTTCCGTCATGCGCGCCTTGGGCAGGTCGCAGCGATGTTCACGTACGCATTGGGTCAGTGCGGCCAGCGAGCTTTCGTCCTGCACGGTAGATTTTCGGGCCTTGAGTTTGCCAATCAGGCTGTCCCACCACGCATCCTTGATGGGCAGATGCATGCGCGCATTCATGAAGATCAGCGCCTGCTCGGGCAGGATCGAGGCATCCGGCAATGTTGCGGCCTTTTCCAGCGGGGCGTAGGCGAGCCGGGTGAAGGGCGAGCCCGGGTCGTAATGCGAATAAACGATATAGGTGCGCCCCAGTTCGTATTCGGCACGTGGCGATTGGGGCGCCCTAGCGGCCAGATCTGCGGCCAGCCGCAGCGGATTGCCCCAAGCGTAGGCAGTGAGCGCGGTCAATGTCGTCCAGCTCAGCAGCAAGCCGGCCAGCAGCACGTAGCGGGGCAGGGCGAATGGCAAGGCGTCATGGGTCGCGGCCTGATCCGTGAGAGCGGCTTCTGTAGGAGCGACTTCAGTCGCGATGCCTTTTGTCGTACCACGGCAGGGCATCGCGACTGAAGTCGCTCCTACAAAATATCGAGATGGCGCCGCCAGCAGCGGCACTACCGCCAGCAGCAGGCCGAAGCTGGCGAAATAATTGCGATGCTCGTAGATCAGCTCCAGTGGAATGATGGTGCCGGTGAGCAACTGGCAGCCGAGAAACAACGCGATGCCGAGCGCGGCCAGCGGCCGACGCGGGCGCAGCCACAGCATCAGCACGACGAGTCCTGCAAGAAACGCGATACTGGCCAGCGTGGTCCACGGCGCCAGCAGCCCGGTCGAGATAGGGAAATCGTCGTGATAGAACGACAGCGCATGCGGTGTCGGCAACAACGTCCAGACGATGTAGTCGACAACGATGCGCGCTTCACTGAGCAGGCGCGTGCCCAGCGTGAAATCGCGCGTGGCCCAGGTTTCCGGTTGCAGGATGCCGGGCAGCAGCCATGCCAGGCCAAGCACCAAGGGCAGCGCCAACACCACGAGGAACAGGGCAATCACACGCCGATCAAGTCGTTCCTGGTTCGTATCCTGTGGGAGCGGCTTCAGCCGCGATGCTCTGGTGTCAAATTTCGGCGAACCTTTCTCCTGTACCTCGCATCGAGGTGCAGATCTGAAGCGAAACACCGCCCATTCGATCAGCAGCGCATACAACGGCAGCATCACGGCCGTTTCCTTGGCCAGAATGCCCACTGCAGCGGGAATGGTGACGCCGATCAGGCAGAGCAGAAAGCCGCCGGAAGCGGCAGGAAGGCGGCCTCGCCTCATACCTCCCTCGCGCTCGGCGGAAGGGGCGGAGGTGGCAAATCCGAGCATGCGGCGCCGGCCGGCGACGTAGCCGATCAGGCCCGCCAGCACGAACAGGTTGGCCATGCTCTCCATGCGCTGCACCACATACAGCACGCCGGTCAGGTTGATCGGCAGCAGCAGCCAGCCCGCCGCGATCAATGCAGCGACGATGCCGACTTGAGTTCGCTGCCTCTCTGTGGGATTGGCTTCTGTGGGAGCGGCTTTAGCCGCGATGCCTTTGTCTGTTGTCTGGTCGGCCCCAATCGCGGCTGAAGCCGCTCCCACAAGAGCCGCTCCCGCAGCCCTGCTCGGCAATGAGGGAGCCCCCCGTCTGAAAAGGTCGCATAGCAGCAACGCCCTTGCCAGCAGAAACACCAGCAATCCATTCAACAGATGGATGACCAGATTGGTCAGCTTCATCCAGTACGGATCGAGCCCGGTGGCGAGATAGTTGGCTGCAAAACTCAGCGAGGCCAGCGGCCGCTTGAACTCACTGGCCGGCGACGACAGTGCCGCACGCACCAGCGATGGCAGGCTCGCATCATGCGGTTGCACGCCGTGGTTGTCGACGATGTTGGGGTAGTCGTCGAACAGGTAGCCGCCGGACAGGCCGGGCCAGTAGACCGCCATGGTCATGATCGTTGCGACGAGCAGCAGCCACCAGCCGGCGTGGCGTCGGCCTTTGGTGCTTGACGCAGTGGATCGTTCGCTCATTGACTGCTGGCAACCTTGGTCTTGGCATCGTGCTGCAGTGTATCGCGCAAGTGGGCGATCTCCCTGGGCCAGTAATCCTGCCGCCGCAAAACCCAGGCATGCAGCCATGGCATGCCGAACCCCGGTTTCACTTCCCGGTTGCGCACGGTCTCGTAGTACTCCAGATGCGCCAACCCCTCGCGTGGGTAACCGGCGGAACCCAGCAGGGCGGCTTGTTCCAGCGCGACAGCCGGACGCCCGTCTTGATCCAGCGCTGCATTGAAATCGTGCAAGGTCATTGTCGGGTCGTGTCGCGCCAGGGCAATGCGGCCCTTCAGATAAAGCAGATCCTGATGGCGGCCATAGACATCGATCAGCTTGCCATTGGCGAGCCCTGCATCGAGCAGGCTGTCGAGGGCATTCAGATCGAGGCCGCGGCATTGGCCGGAAACTGCCTTGGGGATACTCCCGTCAAACCAGTGCGTCAGCAGGCTGCCCGGATCGCGCGTGTTCGATATCGCGTAACGTGCTTGGGCAAGGTCGTTCGGCCCCAGCGCACCCAGCATGCAGTGCGCGCCGATCAGGTTGAAGGCCAGCTGCACTTCATTGGGGTTCGTACGCAGCAGGGTTTCCAGGCGGGCGATGGCCGGTCGTGGCTGACCGGCAGCCATTTCCAGCAAGGCGGCATTGGCCTGCGCGCGCGGCGAGTCGGGGTTGAGCGTGGCCCACAGCTCTCCCTGCTCATGAGTGTTGCCCCATAACTGCGCGCGGGCATGGGTCATCAGCGCCAACCCCGACAGCAGCACCATAGCCAGCAAGGCCCTGGCTGCATCGACCTGTCGCGGCGTGAGTGGCTGTTGCCGGAGCATCGCGACTGAAGTCGCTCCCACAACCAAGCGAAGCCCCTGTGGGAGCGACTTCAGTCGCGATGCTCTTGCTGTCAGCTGCTTGCCCTGGCGCACCCCACAAAGCCACAGCGCCAGCGGCCAAAACATCAGCATGGCCGGCAAGTAATTGCGGTGCTCGAAATAAAGCTCCAGCGGGATCGTCGAGGATTCCAGGGACTGACCGACAAAGTAGAACAGGATCGCCAGCGCGAGCGCTGGCCAGCGTCGCCGCAGCCACCATGCACCAGCGATCAATCCCAGCACGGCCAGCAGGGCCGGCAGCGTCGTGGCAGGCGACCACAGCGACAGCGAAGCCTTGATCTGGTCATTGAACAGCCCTGGCGTGAAGGGCCGCGGCAGCCACAACAGGTCGAGATAATCCATCAACACCCGCGGCTCGGTCAGCAGCCGCTGGCCCATCGTCCATGGCCGCAGCGCCGACACGCCATGCACGAAACCGTTCCACGCCGAATCCAGCAGATAGCCCGCCACCAGTGCCGCCGGCAGCCAGCCGAACACCGCCATCGCCCACGCATACACCCGCCGCTCCCGATCCTCTGTGGGAGCGACTTCAGTCGCGATGCTCTCGCTTGCTCCACCAGCACCCTCCATGGCAGGTGCGACTTCAGCTTCTGTCCGTGATCGTTGGAGAAAAGCATAGGGCAGTCCCCACCCTGCGGCATGGCGCAGCAACACATACTCGATCACCAGCGCCAGCGCCGGCAACAAAATGCCATTGGCCTTGCTGAGCACACCGAGCACGGTGCAACCGCCCAGCCCGAACACGATCCAGAACAGGCCACTTGCGGTTTGCCCGCGTTGCAGGGCGCGCCGACCGCGCAGCCACAACAGCAGGCCGATCAGAGTGAAGGTGGCCGGCAGCATCGCCTCGCGCTGCACGATATACAAGGTGGTCGAGACCAGCAGCGGATGCAGCAGCCAGAAGGCGGCGCCGAGCACGGCGGCCATCTCGATGCGGCGTTGCGCGATCCGGCCGAAAGCATCAAGGCCCAGTCGTCGCAGCAGCGTGGCCAGCAGCACGCCGTTGAGCAGGTGTAGGATCAGGCTGGTGCGTTTGAACGGGTACGGATCAGCCGGCCAGTTGTGCGCGTCAAGCAGAAACGACAATAGCGTCAGCGGACGTCCGGTGGGATCTGCAACGCCCGAGGTGAGATAGCGCCAGACGGTAGGCCAATGATCGACCGGGCCGCTGGCGCCTAGTGCGGGGAGGTTGGCGAAGTCGTCGAATAGAAAACCGCCTTTCAGACCCGGCAAATAGATGACGGCTCCCAAGAGTGCTAGCGCCAGCAAAGCGAGCAACATCAGCATTGAAGAGCGCTTGCGCATCGGGTATTCCGGAAATAGAGAAGGGCCGCAAATTGCGGCCCTTCAGCATAGCCAAATTACTAAAAATTACGGACGGCAGGACGTAGGCAGATATTTCGACGGCACGGTGGCCGACTTGCAAGTCCAGCTGATGCTTCCCGCATTTGTGATCGGCGAGATCAGCAAGGTGTCGCCCGTCGGAATTTTTGCACTAGCTTTGGGACCACCATAGGCTGCAGTGATCAGGCCGGCGGTTGAAACAGTTACTGAGCTCACGTAATTACCGCTGATGCTTGCCGCAGCCGCCAAGCCCATTGAGGCATTACCACCGGTGTTGGTCAGTGTGCCCTTGTTGCTGTAGAACTCTGCCACTGCGGTCTTGGCGCCGTCGGCAAGCACGGCACCTTCCGACACCTGCGTACGAACCAGATAGTCCTGATACGCCGGAATCGCGATGGCTGCCAAGATAGCGATGATCGCGACCACGATCATGAGTTCGATCAGGGTAAAGCCTTTCTGCATACTCTTCATGGTGGTTCCTCTGTCTTTGGTTAGCTAACCGTGGTGATGCCCCCTGAGCTCCAGTCCCTCATCCCCCTAGGTTGGGATCGGACTCCGTACTCATGGTCAGGAACGACCAGGAAGCTCGTGTGAAATCTAGCAGATTATGTGCCACCTGCGTGGCAGAGACATTTCTGCATATCCGCCAGCGACCTGATTGTGCCTCTCGTCACAAATGCGGACAAGCCCGGTGGTCATGCCGCTTGCGACGTCATGCGCGACGGCGGCTCCGCCGCAACGGCGGCTGCCATTTTATGGCAAATAGTGACGTTTCTTGTCAGTTTATGCATCTTCCGCATCGCTGCCAGACTTGTCAGTCCCGTGATTAGCTGCGGCAGGACGTGGGCAGATACTTGCTATCCAGCGTGCTGGGTATGCATGTCCAGGTGATGCTGCCTGCATGACTGACGGGCGACAGCACCAGGTACTTGCTGCTGCTGGTGATGTGGCTGTTGGCTTTGGGGCCGTCGTAGAGCACCTTGATCACGCCGCTGGTCACATCCACACTGGAAACATAGCTGCCTGTGATCGACGCAGCCTTGGACAGGCCGGCACTCTGGTTGTTGGGTGGGAACCTGCCCGTGTTGGAGACGAAGTCCCACACCGCGGCCTTGGCACCACTGGCCAATACCGCGCCCTCGGACACCTGCGCGCGGATCAGGTAGTCCTGATAGGCCGGGATGCCGATTGCGGCAAGGATGGCGATGATCGCCACGACGATCATCAACTCGATCAACGTAAAACCGGCAGATAGGCGCTGGCGCAACATGGTGGACTCCCCTTGGATTCGGGAGCGCAATCAAGTTTTATACCAATCAATGCTGCAACACCCTGCCCAGGGTACGAATGTGTGCGTTGCCGCGGCGGTGGGTCGCGAGTCTGGGAGGCAGGTCACAAGTGGGCGGGTTTGGCGATTTGCCTTTGCGAGGAGTTCGCTTTCGAGGTCAACGATGGATTCGGGTTCGACCTGAGCGCGCAATGGCACTCCCGTGACGTGATGGTAGCCTCCGCCCATGTTTGACGCGAATCGATCAGACTTCCACCACAAAGCAGCATTCGGAGCCATGAATCTAAAGAAGATACTTGCCACGCCTATCCGTATTCCCGGCCGCCTGGTCATCGTTGCAATGACCGTTTTGGTATTGGCCGCTGGCATTCTGGGGCTAGCTGGTGCTGGGTTGTCAGCACCGCATTTCGTGTTGGATAGGGATCAGAGAAGTGTTGACCCGATTGCCTATCCCCCATGGCGCAGTGCAAGCGATTGGCTGGCGCGGCGAAAGTACGCCGTGTTGACCTTCGATGACGGCCCGTACGGTGGCGGGGTGGATGAACGCATTTTGGAAACGCTTCGGCGGCATCATGCCCATGCGATATTTTTCCTGGTGTGCAGCCACATAAACCCTGCCACGAACCATGTGCCCGGTGAGCTCACGCAAGCGGGTGATCTCATCGGCAACCATAGTTACAACCACCCGCATCTCAACCAGCTCAAGGCAGCCGGCTTGCAGCGGCAGATCGAAGGGTGCAGTGCGCGGATCGCCGCATTGACGGGACATCGGCCGCGTTTGTTTCGTCCACCATTTGGCGAGACGTCACCCGGTGTTTTGCGGGCCGTGCAGTCGGCACGCATGCAGCAAGTGCTATGGAACGCCAACAGCGAAGACAGCTGGCTGAAGCATCCGGATCAGATTCTGTATTGGAGCCAGGAGCAAACCGACAATGGTTCGATTCTGCTCATGCACGACAATCCAACGACTGCTGCCGCGCTCGATCGTGTACTGACGGAGTTGGAGAAGCGCGGGTTTCGGTTCGTGTTGCCGACGGAACATCTGCAGGCGGGTCGTGTGGGCAATCGGGATTTGCAAGGCGCGAGGGGATGATCAAGCCACATTTGATGTCCGCGCTGCTTCCTGCATCGGACCAGCGCCATGTCGCGCTTGATTCGCGCGGCGGTGTTTGAGAGCGTCGCGACTGAAGTCGCTCCCACAAACTGCGCCGTGCCATACGGTATCTGTGGGAGCGGCTTCAGCCGCGATGCTCTGGGCTTTCGTGTTCGGGTCAAAGTCAAAGGCATCGCGACTGAAGTCGCTCCCACAACGGGCTTGGTATTTCCGGGCCGGGAAACTTGGTGGGCGATCGCTCAGACTTGCGGTTGATCCAGGTGGCGGGCAAAGGCTTCGAAGTCGCCGAGATGCTGGGTGGCGATGGCGTGCACGATGGCCCAGTCGATCGCGCTGTAGTTGTGTACGGCGATGTTGCGGAAACCGACGGTTTTCTTCAGTCGCAGCGCCAGCCCGGCGGGGAGGCGACCCGCGCCGGCCAGTTGATCGAATGCCTGTCCCATGGTGTCGGGTACGGGTTGCCCCAGGCCTGACAGTGTGTGCAGTGCGAGATCGACGCAGATCTGCACGGCGCGGCTCAGGTTGAGTACCACGATGTCCTGCAAGTCGGGATCGCCTGCCAGCGTGGCAACGTCGGCGGGGCAGCGCTCTCGTACCCGATCGAGGCAACGTCGCAGCGAGTCGAGTTTGCGCGCAACGATCAGCCGATCCATGCCCGTTTCCTCTCTTCCAACGTGCGTTCGACATACGGCATGAAGTCCTCCATGGCGTAGACGTGCCGCTGCATGAGCGGGGCCAGATCGGCCGCTTCGCCGCGAATCCGTTGACCATGTTTGAGAATCTGCCCCAGCAGGGGTTCGCCGACGGTACGCAGATCAACCAGGTCGACGGGCCGCCCTGTCATGGCGGCGATGTCGGCGATCAGCTGCATTTTCTGCTCGACGTCAAGCGGTGTGGGCAGTTGCACAGCCAGGTCGATATCGCTGTCGCGACGCGCTTCGCCACGCGCGATCGAGCCGAACACGATGGCAAGTTTGATCTGCGGATACTTCGCCAGCGCAGCTTGTAATTGTTGGATAGACACGGCCGCATGCCTGATGGTGACCTGACTAGCATAGAGCGTAGCTCAGCCAGGTTGGGCGTGCCTGGGCGCACAGTCTCGAACTTGAGGGGATATCCCCCCGGAACCGCCGATGGTGCGACGCAGTGCCCGTAGGAGCGCACCCTGTGCGCGATTGCCCTTGATCGGGGCGACGGTAAAAGCTTTCGCGCACAGGGTGCGCTCCACAGCGGCACTCGGTGACGCCAATGCTTGCCTGCGACCGATTTGGCGCTTACCGTCACTGCTTTGATCAGCCAAGGGGAACACTCATGAAACCTCTGCTTGCCGCGCTTCTGCTTGCGTTGGTGGCCGCGCCAGCGATGGCGCACGACGTGGTGAATACCGCGTTCGTGCCGAACCGCGCGCCGCACCCGTTCAATGTGCGCGATCTGGTGATGATGGATCGGGTCAGCGATCCGCAGTTGTCGCCGGATGGCCGCTATGCCGCGTTTAGCGTGCGCAGCACCGACTATGCCGCCAACAAGGGCGTCAACGCGGTCTACGTGCTGGACCTGGCGCAGGGCGGCAAGCCGGTGAAGGTGGTGGACAAGGGTGGTTCGGCGCGCTGGTCGGCGGATGGGCGCAGCCTGTATTTCGTGGCGCCCGCCAAGGGGGTGGCGCAGTTGTGGCGGCTGGATCTGGGCGGCAAGGGTGGTTTGAACCTCGGCAGGCATGCGGCGCCGGTACAGGTCAGCCACACACCGCTGGATATCGACGATTACAAGCTGTCGCCGGACGGCAAGCGCGTGCTGCTGTCGTACCAGGTGTTCACCGATTGCGCCACGCTGGCCTGCACCGAGCGGCGCATCAAGGCGCGCGCCGGCGACAAGGCCAGCGGCACGCTTTATCACAAGCTGTTCGTGCGGCATTGGGATACCTGGGCCAATGGCCGGCGCAACCAGCTATTTGCCGCGCGCTTCGACGACAAGGGTCAGCTGCCGGCGGAGCCGACGCTGCTGAGCCGCGGCATCGATGGCGACGT
>Ga0307377_10004274_pt1 | contig 15677 bp, 16 predicted proteins | sample TR3MG_FD_202535 | JGI IMG/M metagenome (GOLD analysis project Ga0307377, IMG submission 202535) | Soil microbial communities from Risofladan, Vaasa, Finland - TR-3 | ecosystem: Environmental > Terrestrial > Soil > Coastal area > Acid sulfate soil | place: Finland: Risofladan, Vaasa | collected... | reverse complement strand
TTTTTGATTTACTACTTGACATTTATAATCTAATTCTATTGTGTGGGCGCCTGATGTTAAATTTACTATGTCAAATCCTGCGGCAAGGTGTCTTTGGTCGGTACCACTGTCGGTTGAGGGTCCTCCGCCTACGAGGGGCAAGCTTACTCCTGTTCCAGCGGAGTCACCTGGCTCTTGGTCGTGTTCCATTATTGTAGTAGTATTGTCTATTTGTACTCTAGCTTGAAAATTATTGTTTCCGTCATTTAGAGACCATGTGTAGCTCCATGATATTTTGTACAAGCCAGTAGAGGGTACCGTTGTAGAGAGCGTAAGGTAAGGGGAGTAAGTAGTAGCTTGGTTTATTACGCCAGCCGAGGTACTTACATAGTCTTTGAAGGTCGAGGAGGAGGGAGCGACGGGAACCCAGTTTGTTCCATTATAAGTTAGAACATTGCCTGATGCAGGGGCGTCGGTCGTTAAGTCTACATCGTCGTGATTGCCGAGCGTGGTTTCGTGCGCATTAATTGCGGTCGTAATGGCTGCTTGGTCGTTTAGAGGGCTAAAGTCTACTGTAAAAGTGGAGGCGTCGTCTCTAGTAAAAGTTACGATGCCTGTTGTAGCGTTTAGAGAACCTGATACTATTTGGGCTAGGTTAGTATCATCAAGGAATTGATTTAGATCGACGTTAGTGGTCGTTCCGTCTTCGTTAACGTAGGATAGTATTTTTGTGCCGTTATCGAAGGAGAGGCTGGTCGTAGTTTCGGCTGCTTGAACGGCTGTGGTAAAGTCTGAGATTGTGGAGGCGGTTTGGGTTCCGGTATGATTTGCTCTATTTCTATTGTTCGTGTCTCGAACGTTTAATTCTGTTGTTGTTTCAAAGTCGGCAATATCTGCTGGTTGTACGGGTGCGCCAGACGACGTAATGAAGTTAGCATTATTGTTTAGATCAGCAGTGTTAATATTGGCAGATTGAACTGTAAATAGTAAAGCTTCGGTTGCTCCTGCGTTTATAACTGATATGGCTAGTTTAGAATCTGCAGAAGCTATTTTATTGTTTAGGGGCTCTGCTAGTTGATCGGAGCTGGTTACTTTTACGGTGCCGTCTGAGAGGGTGCCGGTAACGTCAACTTTTAGTCTGTTGTTAGTTTTTAAATTATCTACAAAGTCTCGTTGTATAAAGGAGCCTTGTATTAAGCCAATACCTTGTGCCGGAGTTAAATCGAAGCTGCCATCATTTACGACTAAAGTTCCGTCTGCGATTAGAAGTATAATATCTTCGGAAGCAGCATATAAATCATAGTCTTGCGCGCTTATTGTTAGTTGACTAGATAGCGGTACTACTTGTCCGGTGTCCGATATTGTCACTGCTAAGGCGGTAGTATTTTTTATTATTTTTGCCATTATGTATTGCTCCCTGAAAGCTGAAGACCTACGACTATGTTTTTTGCTGATCCTGAGGCTAGTAGAACAGCCAGTTGACGTCCTGATGTTGCAGCTATGTCTAAGGTAGAGCTGTCGCCGGTTCTAGAAGCGGTTACAGATAAAGTAGTTAATAGGGTTAAATTGATAGAATCGCCTTCGTGCTCGTAAATTTCTAAAGTATAAGTAGCTACGTTTTCGCTTGCTGAGAATATGCGGACTATTTTTGGGTCTGTGAAGGTAATGGCGCGACCTGCTTTATTGCTGGGTACGCCTTCGTTTGATAGCCAGGTGTTGGAGATGTTGCCGGATCGACCCCAGCTGAAGCCTGGAGAAGCGGAGGTTGCGACACTAGTTGCTAGTTCGTCTATGCCTTCTTGAACATCGATTGCGGTTAGACCTGACGTAGAGTTGTCGTAAGGTACATTAGCGGCAGTTAAATCTAGTTCTTCGTTGAAATCTAGTTCTGCGCCGTTTCGTTCAGTAATGAGGACTTTTACGTCATCAGCCATTGGTTTTCCTAGTAAAAAGGAGGCGTTGCCGCCCCCCTAAACTTAAGCGTTTTTCTTAACAAATTCTACTGTGGCTAGTAGATCTGTTGCGTTTTTGGCGATTCCTGCTTGCCATACGTACTGTCCAGAACCTGATGGAATAGTAGTAGTGAGAGCTGAGCCATCCCAGTAGTACTTTGTACCAAAGGTTGCGCCAGTTATTACTCCTGCAACTAATTCGTCCCATCGAGCGTATTTTACGGTGCCAGCAGCTGCTACAGTTTCTAGTGCGATTCCTACGCATCGATTAGCTACGCCGATAGGCATTGGAAGAACAGTGTCTGCTGCGCTGTAGTATAGTAAATCGCCTTTAGTTACTCCGCCTGCTCCAACAGTAGCTGTTTCGCCAGTGGATACTGAAGCAAGCTCGTATACTTCTGCTAGGGCAGCTTCTACGTTTGTAGCAGTGTAGTTGCCGGCTGAATCTTCGATACCTACTAGAGAAGCGCCTTCGCTTGTTGAGGTAGAAGCTAGGTCTCCCCATTTAAGGTCAAGTTTTTCTAGGGCAGCATATACAGCGTCATTATCTGCTAATACGTTGTTTTCTGCAAAGCCAAAGGTGCTAGAAGTTAATCCGCCGATTTGGGCTTCTAACTCGTTTAGAACTGATTCTAGATCGGTTCCTGCGTAGTAAGAAGAAGCGTCTTCGATACCTACGATTGCAGCGCCTTCTCCGGTAGTAGTAGAGGCTAGTTTGCTGGCTTCAAAAGCTTTGTCGTCTGCGGCGTCGATAGTAAAAACAGTAGCAAAGTCGATTGCTAGGTTGTCTGAACCGTCGTCTACAAGTCCGTTTCCAGCAAAATCTGCAGGTTCTACTGCTAGTTCTCCTGAGGAAAATTTTAACCCACCTGAGGTAAGCAAGTCAACGCTGATTGTGGAACCAGTGATGTCGATGCCGTCTCCGCCGATAAACGTGTTTACAGGTAGAAGTCCAAAGACCATGTCGCTAGATCCAACGGTTAAAGGATCGTTAGAAGTAACGGTGAATACTTGGTCAGCGTGAACTGTACCTTCTGAGACACCTACAGTCATCATTGCTGTAACTTCGCTGTCCTCATCGGCGTCTAGGGATCTAGTCATTGCAGCGGCTGCGCCGTTAAAGATGTAGATACCATTTTGGGCAAGAGTAGTTTGATCTTTTACAAGAACTCTATCGCCTGAGGTCAAGGTAACGCCGTCGATAGCTGCTGGGGCAGAAGCAAGGTTCAAGTTAGCTGTAGAAGCTACACGAACTGATTCTTTCCAGTCGATGCCGTTGATAGCATTGGTTAGCTGTCGCAAGTTTACAGCGTCTTGGTCGGCTGTACCGTCTGCTAAGCTAGTAAGCTTAAAGTTGCCCATTGATTGAGCGCCTGTAAAAGCTCGTGTTCCATCTACTAGGATGTACTGAGTGTGGTCGTCGTCTGCTAGACCGCTTAGAGCTCCGTGATCAATAGATCCGAAGTTAATCATGCTTGAGTCGATTAGTCCAGCTGCATCTAGTACAATTGGTTTTCCAGCATCGCCTACTCCGGCAGATGAATTGACGTGATCTGATTCCTCAAATACACCGGGGCTTTCAATGTAGTCGCCGTTAGCGTCTACGTAAATCATTTTTTGAGACATATTAGTCCTCCCTTATTATTAAGCCAGTTTCGGGGTTGAACCCCCATGCTCCGTCTAGCTCATATTTTTCCGCGAGTTGCTTGTTGAACTCTTGAGTTTCTTCTTTCTTACTGTTTAACTTTAATTGCTCGTCAGCTAGTTTTCTTTTGTCTTCCTCTACTGCTTTAGCTAGCAGCTCATTTTTAAGTCCATAAATTTGTTTTTGAAGTTCTTTTATTACTATGTCTTTTTTTAGCTCTGTGGTTTTAGCAAGAATTAAAGCTTTTTCGGATTGCATTAATTCCATTTTAAGCAATTCATGAGCTTCTAAATGCTGTTCGCTAGGGCTAGATTCTACTGTTTCGTCTAGTTTAATGCTGTCGTCGTCCATAGTTATGTCCCTTTGTTATGCTCTTTTTACTATTCGTTCCAATTGTAGTACTATTCTAGTTGTCGTGTAGGCAGTGCCTATTTTTATCACGTAGGAGCCAGATGTCGTGGGAGCCGTTAACGTTAAAGCTCCTGGTGTAGCATCGCTTAGAAAATAATTTGTATTGGTTGTGAGACCTGCTAGAATAGCGCTAGTGAAGCCTGAAACTTGAACATCGCAGGTTGTAGCGTCTGATTTGGCTACGCATATGCCTACCGCTTTTGAGTTTACAAAGGAGTCAGCTTGTGCGTTAACTATGGTGCTACCGCTGATTCGGACAATGTTTCCAACCGCTACAGATGCGTCGCACGTAAGCGAGGGGATCGTGTTGTCCCCTGATACTGCGCTTGGCGTCCCGTGATCGTTTACAATTATTGCTGATTGTATTGGATTGTTGGCGCCTGGCTTCTGTGAGTTTTTGCATTCTCCCATTAGACAGTTCCATTTTTAGTCATTTAGACTTTTAAGTTAAATACCGCTGATATAATGGCTGCTAATGCTGCTCCTATGCCTAAAAACTTTATTACTCCGCGTAGTTGGTCTACGTGGCTTTTAATTGGTTTTAGTTCTTCTAAAAAAGAGTGATGTTGCTTTTCTAGTAGATCGGTTCTACGCATATGCTCTTCGAGATTAGCTTCTTGTTTTACGAGCGTTACGTCGACTTTGTCTAGTCTGGTATCTAGCTTGTCTATCTTTTTATCGATATTTATTAATATTTTGTTCATTTCGTTCCTCGGCAGAGCTTTTTGTGCTATATGCCTTTGCAAGTAACATGCACTTTAAGTGTGTTTGTTGTGCCGGATGTTGCTTGATGCACGATTCGAAGCCATTTGTAGAACAGTTCTGGGACCTGTGCAACAGCGTTAGTTGCGTTGGTTACTGTAACTGTAGGGGAGGCTAGGGCGACCCAGTTTTCCATGTCGTTGCTTACTTGGAATTCGACAGTTCCGGAAACGGTGCCGGTGGCTATTACTTGAATAGATGCTCCGTAGACGTTGGTAGTGTCAATTATTTCTGAGGTTATGTCAGTTGTAGAGACGTCTACTTCGTCTATTACTATGTCGTTAAGTACTCTTGGCATGACGGATCCTTATTGTTTAAGCCATTTTTCTAGCATGTTTCTTTTTTTAGATTTTTTTGTTTCGCTTTCTGATTTGTCTTTTTGATCACGACGCTCCATTATGCCTTCCATGCGAGCTCTGCGTTCTTCAGCTGACAAAGGATTATAAAATTTGCTTTTGCTTCTTTCTGAATCTGCTTCATCCATTTTTTTGCTTTTGATAGCTTTTTTTCTTCTATTAGAAACCATTTTGCTGAATGATCCAAACATGCTTGATTTTTTTTCGTCTTCCATTTTAAATTCCTTATGTTTATTTTGTTATTGTTTATTCGCCAAATAATCTTGTCATAAATTTGCTTCTTTTGGGACGTTCGGTTTCATCGGTTTCGTCTTCGCTTTTGTCTGAACTTTTGTCGGTTGGATTACTTGAGTCTTTTTTTGATAAAGCTTCTTTTGCTTTTTTCTTTGCTGCTTCTTTTAAAGCTTTTTTTCTTCTTGCTTTAATTCCGTCAGCGATGTCTGATCCTACATCGTCTAGAGCTTTTCCTAGTCCAGAGCCGGCATCGCCGTCAGATCCGTATCCAAATCCTCTTCCTTTTTTATCTCCAGTTACCATTTTATCTTCCTTTTGGTTATTAGTCTAATTTAGTGATTTTTACGCAAGCGTATACTTCATTTTCTACAGTAAAGATAGAATTTATTGACTGTCCAAATCCTGTAGTAGCTTTAGTCGTTTGACATTGATGCTGTAGTTCGAAGGTGGCTGCTGCCGTTAAAGTAAAAGCTGCTTTTAAACTATTTGTAGTTGTAAATTCGGAGCTACCAGAAACGGTATGGAGGTTTAATCCAGATACTGTAGTGGAGCTAGTTATATTTCTTAATCGCAGCTGACTTCTGTTTACGTTTCCTACTGCTGCTTCTGCTTCTATTGTATATTTACCGGATGGAAGTGTGAATTGATTGGTAGCCAAGCTTACAATTTCGCTGTCTCCTTCTACTGTGTTTAGGTCTCTGGTTTGCCAGGCGCCTGAAGTAAAGGTGCCGCCGTCGGTTCCAGGAGATTTTACATCTTTTACGATTGCTACTTTATTTAAAGCAGTAAAAACAAAAGCATCTGGTTGACGGTAGTCGGTGCCTTGACGTTTGACAATGATTGAAAAATTCTCGTCTGAGCTAGAGCCGCCGGTTGTCTTCGTAAGTATAGTTACGCTTGTAGTGCTTGGAAGTCCTCCGCTTGGAACAAACGAGTTTCTATTTTCTTCAAGAACGGTTGGGTCAACTGCTGGAGCTACTGTGAAAAAGCCGGGGGTCCAAGTTACGGTTACGTTTCCGGTGCTGTTTCGCGTTACTGATTGAATGAAGTCTCCGCCGGCGCCGGTTTGGCTTAGAATGCTGGCTGAGCCATTGTTTTGGATTTGGGCTACGTACGTGTTTTCGACACCTGCTGTGTCAGATAGTAGGATGTCAGTTTGAGCTGCCCATTGTGTAATTGGGACTTCAAAGTAAGCAGAGAATATTGTGTTCGAAGCTATAAAATCGTTTACGTTATCTGCACGCCAATAAGTTGTGCCGGAGCCGACTTTGGTTGCGGAGGCGTAAACGTCCGTAATAGACACTGATGGGTCAACCGTTATGCCTCCCGCAGCATTGTTAGCGCCGTTTTCTGCTGCTACTCCTCCTTGGGCATTGTGATATCTTCCTATTTCGTCATTTCTGTCGCCGTTGTAGATCGTTGTATCTATAGTTAAGCCACTGGGTAGTGGAATAGCGGCTCTTTGAGTGGCTACCGTACCTGCTACAAACGAAACTACGCCTTTGAGCATGTTTCCGACGCGTTTATAGTGGTATTTTGCGCTAGTAACTGTGCCCCATCCTGCGTTTAAAGTTGGAGTATATTCGATCCAGTTTGTATCTGTTGTAAAGGTTTTACTAGTAAAAGCATCGTCTGTAAATTGAACGTCGTCAATTACTAGTCCGGTTGCAGAACTTACGTCTTGGATTTCTAGTTGGACTGTGGTTACTGCGCTGCCGACGTAGTATGGCAAGACTACTTCTTGTACTTCTGTTGAGCTAATTTCTTGCTCTACTAGTACGTTTGCAGCATTGTCTTTTACGAGTAGTTTAGCTGTTCCTGAAGTCATTTTGTAGAATAATGACATAGAGTTTACTTTGTTTAAGCTTCTTTCGCTTAAAGTAAGTACTGGGAAAGAGGCTGTAAAGGAGCCGACGCTGTAAGAAGCTTCTCCAGCGATGGGGGAAGAGGAAGTTATTGAGACATTGGTAAAGCCAGTGGTAGACCCGTCTTCGGCGCTAAATTGACCGTATGTAGCCAAGTCGGTATTTTCTGATCCTACTTGTGTCCAACCGCCATTTTTATATACCCATAGACCTTCGCCTCGAGCTGTTCCGTCTGAGTAGAAAGTTTGACCTTCTGTTGGGTTTGAAGGGTCTGCTGATTGTGGCGTGAATTCGCCTGAGTTCCATTTAGGGTTACGACCTATAAATGCCATTTTGTTCTCCTATGTGGTTTTTACACCATGTGCTAGTTTTTAGCCAGCATGTAGGGTTAATTATATTAAAATACGAACCAGTTGGTTCCATCACTTACAAATACTTTTGATTCTAAGTCTGAGTCCATTGTGTAACTTGCAGCTACTCCGTCAATGTTTTCTGAGCCGTTTCGAGCTACAGTAATATTGTTGGTGTTTGCTGAGCCTGTGGAGTCTTTGATTCGGACAAATACGTTTACTCCGGGGGTAGGCAAAGTTACTTGTACTGCTCCGCCGGAAACGTCTACTAGGTAAGTTTGGTTTGCGGCTGCTGAAGTGTTTATGGCTACTGAGTTTACGCTGAATACGCCGCCGGCGACTGAAGAGTCTACGTAGGATTTTACTGATTGTTGCGTTACTAGGGCGGTGGCAGAATCGGAAGCCATATTGTCTTCGTCAAGGATGCTGACTGCTTGTACGCCAGTGCTGAAGGTTAAGCCTGTTAAGCCTGTCATAGCTCCTGCATCATCTAGGGCTACGAGGGAGTTTTGAACTGCTTCGCCGGCTACTCCGTCCCATCGCACTAATGCGTTGTCCGTTGAAGTGCCGATATCGTCTAGTTTAGCGTCTAGTTGAGTTTGTAGTGCGCTAGTTACGCCTGATAAGTATCCTAGTTCGGTCGCTGTTGTGGCGGATGCTGATACGAAGCCGGATCCGTTTGTGACCGTAGCTCGGCTAGCCGTTAGAGATTCCATTTTGGAAAATACTATGGCTGCTGAGGTTGCTATGTTAGCGTTTGCTATGTCCGTAATTGTGTTTAGATCAGCATCGATAGTTTTGTTTGTAAGCGTTTGGGTGCTTGAAACATCTGCTACTTCTACTTCAGAGCCGAGTGCGCCTAGTTTCCATTTAGACGTTAAAGCGTCTTCGTAGACGAAAGAGCCGTCTGTGCCTGTTCGTTCAACTGTTAGACCAGCTCCTTCAGATGAAGCGTCGTTTCCAGTATTGTTTACGGTAATATTGGTGTCAGTTACGTCTAGTGTAGCAGAATTAACGGTAGTTGTTGTGCCGTTGACTGTTAGATCGCCGGATACTACTAAGTTTCCAGAATCATCAATTGTGACGCTAGAATTTTGGACTAAAGCGCCGGTTGTGCCGTCCCATCGTACGATAGCATTATCGGTGCTGGAGCCCGGTCCTGCAACAAATGCTGAGGCGTCTGTGACTTCGTCGAAGTTTCCTGTAAATGGATTAAATTTAAAAGCCATTGTTAACTCCTAGTTACTGCGTTAAGCCTGTCGCTTGCGTCGTATGCTAGGGTTAGGGTGGCTACGGTAGTGCCGGCTGCTCCGCCGGTTTTATATACTACTGTTTCTATTTCACCTGCGCCGTTTCCGGCTGCTACGTAGGTAATAGCAATGTAGTCAAAGGTTTCTGGAACTAGGTTACCGGCTAAGCGAGCGTTTAAAGCATCGATATCTGCTTCGATGTTGTCGAGGCTTGTGTTAGCGCTTTGTAGTTCGGTAATAGCTGAATCTTGTTTAGCTTCTGTAGCTTTGCCGGTAGTATCTACGGCAGTTACTTTAGCATTTAAAGCGCTTAGAGTAGTTTCGGTTGCAGCGTCTGTTGTGTTGGAAGCTATGCTAGTGACTTGCGTGATTATAGCGTCTTGCTTAGCTTCTGTGGCTTTTCCGGTAGTGTCTACTGCGGTTACTTTCGTATTTAAAGCGCTTAGAGTTGTTTCGGTTGCATTATCTGCGGTATTGCTGGCTACGCTTGTGACTTGCGTAATAATATCATCTTGCTTAGTGGCGGTGGCTTGGGCGGCGTTACCTGCTTCAATATCCGCTTCAATGTCTTGCAATTCGAGGATAATTACGTCTTGCTTAGCTTCTGTAGCTCCGCCAGTGATTGATGTTTGGGTTTGTGGGTACCTAAATGTTGCCATGATTAACCTCCGACCTGCTTAGCAGTTAGTGTTGCTGTCATGGCTCCTACTCCGCTTGTAGATACGTACTGTAAGCGGATGTCTGTAAAGTCTAAATTGTCTAGTATAAGTACGTGATTTCCGGTATCTCCGCTGATAGCGATGGTAACTCCGAAGTCTAATTCGATCCAGCTAGTGTCCGCTACGGCGTTTTGTGTTTCTTTTTTTTGGGCTTCGACGGTTACTACGCCTACTGGAGAGGTTCCGGTCCATTCTAGGACGATTGTGGCTCGGTCTAGGTGAGTAACATTGGTGGTCGATGAGGTTTGATTAGTTGAAATGTCAGCTGAATCAAGCATTTTGAATGATGGAATGACGTTTTTACGTGCCATTATGCCTCCTTTTGGGCGTAGTTCCTTGTGGGAACAGGTCTCTACCTATGTAGATTTGTTATTCTAATGAATTCCATAATGTAGCTACTACGATTATTGCGCATAGTACCATCACTTTTAGCTCCTTTGCGTTTTTTCTAGGTCCGTGCTTATGTTACTATCAAAGTTTAAGTCTGTTTTTCTAGGCATTATTGAGCCTGCTTGCTGCTGGTTGGCTGGTTCTGTGCCAAATTCCGCTTGCAGCGCTAGTATGTTTGATGGTGCTAGGCTAACATCGCTAGGTATATCAAGTAAAATACCGAGCTTAAGGCGCTGTTGGTAGGAGAAAGCTTCTGGGTCCGCGCCGAGTTTTTCTAGGGTTTGCTCTTGGATGCGTCCGTAGAGGTCCGGATATACGGCTTGTAGGGCTTCGACGTGCTCGCGGGTTAGTGTGCCGTTTTCTAGGTGGTCAAGGGCTGTAAGAGGCTCTTTGACCGTTTGTAGGTATCTTTCAAACTTGCTTATTTCGATGTCAGACGGGTTCCACCTGTTTTTAAGCATTTGGATGGCTCCGAGCTGGTCAGGCTGTAATGGGAGCTTGCTTGTTAGAAAGGCAATGGCGGTGCTGGCTGTTTGCTGGAGAGCTTGTGCGGTGAGAGGAGCTGCTCCAGTAGACTCTAGTGAGCTGTTTGATAGGTAATTTACTAGTTTTTCTGGATTACTGCTGATATTTAGTAATTCAGAGGAAATGCGCTTAAAAGCTACTTTTTTGTCTGTATCTTTTGCTTTTTTCTTTGGGTTTTCAATGTCAAAGGAGGTAGTTAGTAGGCTTTTAGTGGTTATTGCCGGTGTTGCTTTTTTGACATTTTTAGAAAAATTTGACAAGCTGGTGCCAATTTTATTATTTACGATTTGGTTTGATCTTTCGATTTTATTTAGTATCAATAATTTTCGTTTAAAATCAGAGTTTAGAAATTTTTGAGCGGCAAGGGCGGTTCCGGCTAGAGGACCTCCGCCGATAGCAGCGGCAGCGCCTCCTAGAACATAGTCTCGAAAGTTAAAAAAGTCTTTGGCTGCTTCTCCGTCTGCTTTTTTGCTTAAGTTTCCTACGAATTCTAGGCTTGTGCCGTAGTCTAAGAACTCTTGGCGTAACTTTTGTCCAAGGTTTTGATCTACAGTTGATACTTTGTCGGCTACTTTGAATACTTCGTCTTTGATTGAACGGCTGACTTCGCGGCTAATTTGCTCGTCTAGAGGCAGTTGACCTTTGCGATCCCATTTGGCAAGTTTTTGATACTTAGACTTAAGAGCGTTCAGTTCTTTGCCGGTGACTTGGATCATGTCTTGTGCTAGGTCTTCGTCAAAGGATTTAATTGTTCGGTCGATTTTGCGTAGGTTTTGTTTAGCGGTGTCAGTTTTTAGACCTGCAAATTCTTCTCGCATGCTTCGAAGTCGGTTTTGCACGTTTGCAGCTACTTCTGCTCTAGTTGGTAGCATTGGGGTGTTGAGGGCTATTGCGTCTACGTCGTCTAGCGTTTTTGCTATAGAGGCGCCTAATTCGTCAATGTCTTTTTTAGCAGCTTCAAGTACTTTTGTATTACTAGAAAACGCGGATAGTTCGTTTTTAGCGGCTAAGCGGCGTAAGTATTCGGGGGTATTTTGAGCTACTTGAGGAGAAAATTGATTTTGTTTAGCTATTTGAGTTGGAGTCATGCCTTGTAGCTTTTGTGAAGCTAGGACATCATCTATATTTTTGTCTAGTTTTTTGCTTACGTAGCCAGATACTTTTCCATTTTTAAAAACGGGAACTATGGTTTCGCTAAGACCAAAAATGCCTCCTACTGCGCCACCAAATAGTGCGCCGGTGCCGGCAGCTGCGGCTAAGTTTTCAGCGTTAAATTCTGCTTCGCCGAGGGCTGATTCTGATAGTAGCTGACCGGTGCTGTATGCTACGCCTTCTACTGCTGAGCCGGCTGCTTGAGATAGGGCTTTTTGAATTACTTTTTTGGCTACAGCTTTTGTGCCTGTTTCAGCGATTGCTTTTTTAAGTATGTTTGCGGTTACTAGTTCGGCGGCTTGTCCTGCTTTACTTACTGCGCGGACTGCTGAGCCTGCTGCTAGGGCTCCTTTGCCGGCTAGCGAGGCTGGGGCAGTAGCGCCGCCTGATAGCAGTAGTGGAGCTGCGGTTCCGGCAACTTCGCCTAGTACAGAGGCTGCGCGGTTTTTGCGCTTGTATTGGCTTAAAGTTTCTTGATCGATAGTGCCTGTTTTTACTGCTGCTAGATCGGATAGTCCGAAGGATAGACCGCGGGCTGCGCCTAGGGCTGCGGCAGTTGCGGGCGAGTTTCCGTATTTTTCGGTTAGTTTTAGTTCACGGTCAAGTTCGGCTTCTTGCTCTGGAGTTAAAGAAGAGTCTTGAGGCATGTCCGTTTCAACGCCGTAGTTATTTTGTTCAGTTTCAAGCGTTTCTGCGGTGTTGAGAAGGCTTTGCTCTGAATCAGAAATAATGTCGGTTTTTTTATCTTTAGCCATTTATTATCTTCCGTATTTTGTAGAGTCTAGTAAGCCTTTTTCAATTAATCGATCGACATCTGATTCTATTTGATCTCGACTTAGCTTTTTATTTTGTTGCATTTTTCGACTGATTAGTTTTTCTCGCTCAGATAGTTCGGCAATATCGCTCATGTTTATTTTTTGAATGACTAGTGAGCTAGGTACGCCATATTGTTGAGAGAGATTAGAGTATCTTTTATTTATTAGACGTTGAGTTTTAAGCTTTGAAGTTACAATTTTTTCAGCTTGTTTGGCAAAGTCTCGTCTTTGGTTTTCTGAAAGAAGCTTACCGTTGATAGCTTTATTGTATTGGGCTCTAACTTTGTCAGGGATGCCGCCGGCGTTTTGCGCTGTTGCAAATTCGCCTTCTCTAACTACTGAACGGGGATCTAGTACTTTCATGTAAGAAAAGACTAGTCCTATGTCTCCAGCGGCTGAGGGTTCTTTTGCAAATTGCTGGATTTGCTTGTATTGACCTATTATTTCAGCAGTGCCTAAGTCTTTGCTTTGGGCGTTGTACTCGCTTCGAAGCTTTTCAGCGGCTTTTTGCTGGTCTTTTGAGAGGGCAGATACCGGTATTTCGCCTCCTTTTGCTAGTATGGCTTCGTTTATGCGGGCTTGGTTATTGGCTTCTTGTGCCGTAGCCATTTCTTGTTGTAGTTTCTGGGCTTGTACTATTTGAACGTTGTCTTTTAGCATCTGAGCGCGTTGTTGGATTTTTTGCTGGACCGCTTCTAATTTAGCATCCATTGCTTTAAATTTGTCTTGACGGGAGAGCTTTTGATTTTCAAGATCTTGATTAATGGCGTTCATTATAATGTCGGCTGCTCCGTTTTCCGTGGAGCCTAGCATTGCGGAGCCGATGGAGTTGCCCATTATTGCTAGTGCGGCTAGTATTTTATCTCCGGTGCTTTTTTTGGACCAGTAGGATTCAAATGGTTGTTTAGCTAATGCTTCTCGTTCTTTTTGTACTTGGGCAATAACTTCTGCGGCGGTTTGCTCGCGTTGAGCTGCTTGTTCTGCTACTACTTTTTGAGCTACTTGGTTAGCGGCTATTTGGGGACGAAGTCTTTCTTTTTGAATTTCTTGTTCTGCGTTTAACGTTTGAGCGTCTACGTCTTGCTCATTTTGTTCGAGTTGGAGCTGAGCCGCTTGTTTAGCAATGGCTTCTTGGTTTTTAGCATCGGCATTTAGTTGCTGTTTTTCAAGTTCTTGCTTGGCTAGGTATTCTTCAACTTCTGCGTTTTGCTTGAAGGGTATGCCGAGGCTGGCAGCTTTTTGTTTAGCAGCTTGGTATCTGGATATGTCTGCTTTGGCTTGTAGTGATTGTTTGACTTGTTCGGCTTGTTGAGCTTGTTGTTGTTCGGCTTGGAGGGCTAGTTGCTGTTGACGTTCGTCGTCTAATCGTTCAATTAGAGCTACTTGGGCTTCGTCGTAGTCTGGTTTTCTGCCAGTAATGCGTTCTAGCTTTGTTTGTTCTTCGGCGACTTGCTGTTCGAAGCTTGCAGGAGCTTTAACGGATGAGCGGCGGTCTGCGCCAGGAGCCGCTTGGGCTTCTACTTGAGCTAGTTCGGATTCATTTACAGCATCTTGCATTACAAGATTGTCAGCCGGTACTTGGCTATCTACTATAGCCGTATCTGCTAAAGCTTGTTGCGCGTCTTCAGGTGTTGTTTTGTCTAGTGGATCCATTATTACGCTCGTTTTTTTGAGGATTTTTTCTTTTCTAAGCTGTTTAAGCGCTCGTTTAAATGGGCTTGCGCGGCTAGGATAGCGCCGTATCCTTTTGCGTAATCTACCATTTTGTTGCCTTCTTCGTTGGTGCTGACCATTTCTTTTCCAGCGTCGGATCCTTTTTCTAGATCTTGAGCCATAACTGAGAGCATTTTGCCTTTGCGAGCTCCTTCTGCGTCAGGGTCTTTATAATCATAGGAGTAGGCTTTGAGGCTTTCTAAGAATTTTTTGGGGTCTGGTTTTTTGCTTGATTGGCTTTTTGGAGTGTCTGCTTCAGATAGTGCTTTTGCGATATCGGACTTTGATGCTTTTTTGACGTTTTTTTTCATTTTTTCGTCAGAGCCTCCGATGCCGGCGGCGGCTGCTTTACTGCCTCCACTTATTATTCCGCCGATAATTGCGTTTCTTCTGTTTTTTGAGGCTTGAGTTGCTTCTGCTGCTAGATTTTGAGTATTTGTTGCGATGTTTGCGCGTAATTGTTCTAACTGCGCTTGTGCTTGTTGGTCTGATTCTAAGTAGCCAAATCCTTGGTTTTCGTATCCCAATGCTAGTTGGTTTAAAGTTGCTTGGTCAGCGCCTGTCATTTCTGCTAATTGACCTTGAGCGGCTTGTTGCTCTTGCATGCGGGCTTGTGCTGCTTGTTGACCAAGTTCTGCTCCGGCTGACATTTGGTTTCTAGCTAGGTTTCTGGCTAGGGCTGATTGATTTGCTCCGCGTCCGGTTGATTGGGCAGCTGCTAGTTGTTGGGCTAGGTTTCTATCAGATGCTGAGCGGAGCTGGGCTTCTGCAAGGCTAGGTGCCGTGCCTTCTGCTTGCGCAGCTAATTGTTGTGCTAGAGTTTGCCGTTGTGCGGCTGAAGCTTCTGCTTGTGATTGTAAGCCTGCGCTTCGTTCTTTAGCTCGATCCGTAAATTCTTTTGTGAGGGTGGATTGAGTTGCTCCAATTTTAAAAGCGGTTTGTCGTGGGTCGTAGCCGCCTGGTACGTCGGAACCTCCTGAGCCGCTAAAAAGTTTTTTACCTGCATTTATTCCAGCTCTTGCTACCTCGCTCATTCCGCCAGTTGCTACGCCTGCTACAATTCGTCCTATTCCTTTACTCATTTCTGAGCTCCTTTGAAAAATATAATAGTGTCGGTGTTGCAGAATCTAGTTTAAAACCATAGTTTAAAATGGCTTTCATACTTGGTTCTATGTTGTTACCTTGAACTGCAACTGTTGTCATAACATGTGTTACTTTGTGTTTATCGCTTAGTGCTTTTTTTATGCATTTATTTACAAATTCTGCTGATCGCTTTAAGCCTCGTGAGCTATGGCAGATATATATTTCTTGTACGTATACTATTACTTTGTCTTCTGTGTATTCTATTGAGTAATTAGCGAAGCCGTGCTTTTCTTCGATTGTTTCTACGTTTTCTAGTTCTTTTTTGTAAAGTGCGTACATGCTAGTCATTATTACTCCGTACCAAATTGCTTATTGCTGTCTATCTTGTTAAGGCTTCGTTTAGCGCCTACTTCAAATGCTATGTTGGATAGGCTTAATCCTTCTCCAAGCGTAGAGTCTTGAATTTCTTCAATTCT
>Ga0307377_10004273_pt1 | contig 15685 bp, 10 predicted proteins | sample TR3MG_FD_202535 | JGI IMG/M metagenome (GOLD analysis project Ga0307377, IMG submission 202535) | Soil microbial communities from Risofladan, Vaasa, Finland - TR-3 | ecosystem: Environmental > Terrestrial > Soil > Coastal area > Acid sulfate soil | place: Finland: Risofladan, Vaasa | collected... | reverse complement strand
GGCAATTATAATCCCAGGTTTATCATGGGTTTACAAACCGCACTATCGTACAAGGCTTTTTCTCTTAATATGACTATTGACTGGAGAAACGGTGGTCAGTTTATCTCCCAAACCCAGCGATATATGGCAGAAGACGGAATGTCTCAGATATGGTTGGATAATCTGATCAACCCGGGTGGACGAACCGGGAAAGAGCTTCGCGACTGGCTGGTGGCAAATGAGGATATATACATCAAAAACGGATTTCATGTTGTTGGCGGGCCTACTGCTGAATATGGGGGATTTCGTGAAAGCTACAGTGGTGTCTATGTAAATGACGGGACATTCGTTCCGAGTGTTGTGGCTGTTGACGATGGTGAAGGAGGAGTGACATATATTGAAAATCTTGGAGAGAATAATACAATACCTTATATGCCATATATAGGGAGTTATGCATGGGGATTCGCACAACCTTCCATGTTTGACGCAGATTTTATTAAACTAAGGGAAATTTCTTTGAGCTATCAAGTCCCCCGTAGCTTTATCAGCAAGATTGGTACAATCCAGGAGATATCGCTTTCAGTTTATAGTCGTAATATAATGCTATGGACAAAAGCAAAAGCCGGATTGGATCCTGAACGGGCGTTTCAGGCTGAAGGGTCCACTGAAGGACGAAGAGGTACCCAGTTTAAACAAGGGATTGAAAGGTATAATCTGGAACCCTGGGTTATCCCGATTGGTATTAAAATTGACGTGACTTTTTAGAAATTATTAAAATATGAAATTATGTACACAATAAAAAATAAAATTCCGGCAGCACTGGTACTGTTTGTGGTTTTTATTGTTTCTTGTCAGAATCTGGAAGAAATGAACATTAACCCTAATGGTGTTGACCCGGCGAATGCTCATCCCAATCTATTGGTAAGTACTGTGATAACATCCACCGGACAGACAGTAGTTGGCCTTGGTTTCGGTGATATTGCAGGTGTTATGCAACATACTCAGAAAGACGGGTGGTCCGGAGGCCATAACGACTATGAATGGTCAAATCAGGATTGGTCAGGATTTTACGGTATCCTGCGCAACACAGAGGAGCTATTAAGTAAATCAAAAGAAATGGGCCTTGAATTTCATGAAGGTGTAGCATTGGTAATAAAGGCCTATAATTTTGGCTTGATAGCTGATTTATGGGGCGATGCTCCTTATTCAAAAGCACTCCTGGGAGAATTAGGCGGTGCAAATTTAAAACCGGTTTTTGATTCCCAAAAAGATATATATATCGGTATTCTTGCTTCCCTCGAAACCGCTAACACTTTATTATCCAAAAGTCAGAGTGAATATAAGGAAATTAACTCCACTCAGGATGTAATGTATGATGGCAATGTTGCGCAATGGCAAAAATTTGCCAATTCCCTCGCTTTAAGATATTATCTGAGGATTTCAGCAAAAGAACCAGCCATTGCTCAAGCGGGAATAGAGAAAATTGCAACCGATCCCGATCAATATCCGGTCATTCTGGATGCAGCAGATGATGCCTGTTTTGCCTATATTGGTAACAGCAATGGAGATTCATGGCCAAGTAATACAACTTACGATATCAGTGAAACCAACTGGAGAAGGCTTAAAATGTGTTCAACGCTGGTTGAGAAGCTGCAGGCACTGGATGATCCGCGATTGGCAGTCTGGGCCAATAAGATACAGATTCCTCTTGTTATTGATCCGGCAAGACCAGCTAATTTTGACCAGATTATTGATGGGAAACGTGTTATTGCTCAGAATGTTGCTGATGAATATTCTACAAAATATACGACATATTCAGTTCCGTTGAATTTAGATCCTGAGTATGTCGGAATGCCGCCTTCATGGTCAAATCTTGTGCAAGCATACAATTTATGTCCGAATCTGGCACAGGCACCAATTAATCCGCACGTATCTCACCTGAATGATATTTATAAGAACGCTTCCGGCCCACACTTGAAGGCAAGGATAATGTCGGCTGCCGAGGTACGTTTTAGCCTCGCGGAAGCGGCCCTAAAAGGGTGGTCCGTTGGCGGAACTGCGGCTCATTATTATCAGGATGGTGTAAAAGCTTCTTTGGATGCCTGGGGATTGGGCAGTTCTTATACTACATATATTGCCAACTCCGGGGTAGCGTACGACGGAACTTTAGCTCAGATTATGGAGCAAAAATGGATCGCCAGTTGGACGTCAGCAGCCGAGGCATGGTTCGACTACAGAAGAACCGGGCTACCTGCTTTAAATGCAGGTCCGATAGCTCAAAGGACTGTATTGCCTATAAGATTCTTTTATGGTCAAAACGAGTTGTTATATAACCCGGATAATACTAAAAATGCTATTGAGAATCTTGAAACAACGACTTATACGGCAACCGATGGCAAGAATAGCAACTGGTCAAGAACCTGGCTTATGCAGGGTACCGGTAAACCATGGTAAATAGATAATAAACAAATCCGGTTAAGCAGGAGATATGTTCATAATATCCCTGCTTAATTTTTATATCCTAATAATTAAATAGAAAATGAGAAAAGTAGCATTTAGATTTTTGGTTCTGTTTTGTTCTGTTGCAATTATATTTTCATGTTCGCGTAATCCTGTCACCCCTGAAACTGCACTTCAGGTATACCTTCATAAATCTGACAGATCATTTAAATGGGAAATTCAGGATGAAACAAAGGCTGAAGGTGTTGCATTGTACCGCATTTTGTTTACTTCTCAACAATGGCGTGGGATTAACTGGAATCATGAAATGACCATAATGGTGCCCGATATTTTGAAATATAATGATGCTTTGTTGTTTATCACTGGCGGCAGTGTAGAAAACGGAAAACCTAATATACATGAATGGACGGAGGATTTAACGACTTCATTGAGCCAGATAGCAAAGACTAATATGTCAATAGTCGCAATAATCTGGCAAGTGCCCAATCAACCATTGTATGGAGATCTTACTGAAGACGCGCTGATCTCTTACACACTCCATAATTATCTGAATGATCATGATTTCACATGGCCATTATTGTTTCCAATGACAAAAAGTGCAGTCAGGGCAATGGACGTTGTGCAGAAATTCTCTAAGAAGGAGGTAAAGAAAAAGGTGAAGCATTTTATTATTTCGGGTGCTTCAAAAAGGGGATGGACGACATGGTTGACCGGTGCGAATGACAGTCGTGTAAAAGCAATCGGTCCAATGGTAATTGATGTTCTGAATATGCCAGTAAATGTTGATTACCAGAAAGTTGTCTGGGGAGACTATAGTATTGAGATCGCAGATTATGTTAATTTAGGCATCGCTCAACAACTTGGCACATCCGGTGGTAATGAACTGGTAAAAATGATCGATCCATACTCATACCGAAAAACGTTAACAATGCCAAAGATGATATTCATGGGGACTAATGATCCTTACTGGCCGGCTGATGCAGTAAAAAATTATATTGACAGTATTCCAGGTGATAATCACATTTGCTATACTCCAAATGCTGCTCATGATCTTGGCGATAAAAAAAAGGCATTTGCAACTTTAAGTGCATTTGTAGGGACAACAGTTACTGATGGAAAATACCCGATCTGTGATTACACTGTTTCGGAAGAGAATGGAACCATTACATTGAAAGTTAAATCAACCCCTGAACTTCTGGCAGATGCAATTTTATGGAGTGCCGATTCTGAAGATCAGGATTTCAGGGATGAAACATGGTCAGATACAAGCCTGAATTCGGCAAATAAAGCTGAAATTATATTAGAGGTTAAATATCCGCAATCCGGCTTTAAAGCGTTTTATGTCGATTTGAAATACAAAGCTCCCTTCGGCGATGATTATACCCAGAGTACACGCATGTTTGTCGCTAATGATAAAAAGTTGTTATTGAAGGCTAAATAATATTTAAGGCATATTTTGCACAAAGGAAGCGGCCATCGTTTCTATTATCCGATGCCACTTTTTAATTCATCTTTAAGCAGTTGCAGCAGATGAAATAAATCGGAATTATTTCAGAGATCCCGACTTTACGGACCTTAACTTCGAACAAATACCCTCAAGATGAATCCAAAACGAATTACCAGTATCCTTATTTCATACCTGTTTTTATCTTATACAAGCTTTGCACAATTTATCGATTTTTCCAGGGCAACCATTTTCTTCCCTGAAAAGAAGAATGTTCAATTGCAAAAAGCTGTTCAGGTTTTGCAGGAGGAGATTCACAAACGCTGCAATCTCTTTCTTCCGGTTATTGACAATCCATCATCTGAAGGCAAACAGGTTATCGCAGTTGGAGTTGAAGGACGAATGGATAAGTTCCCGGAGACTTACAAGGCCGCTATCCGGAAACTGCCGGAAACCGGCAAAGATGGTTATAAGATTGCCCTTCTTGAAAATAAAACTATTATCATTGCCGGCCATGACGAACGTGGTTCCCTTTACGGAGTTGGCCGGCTGCTCCGGAAAATGGAGCTGCTGAACGGACAGGTATTTGTTCCTGATAATTTAAACATCTCCTCAACTCCTGTTTATCCCATCCGAGGACATCAGATGGGTTACCGTCCGAAAACAAATGCTTATGATGCATGGAGTGTTGCACAATTTGACAGATATATACGTGACCTGGCGATTTTTGGGGCAAATAGCATCGAGATTATGCCTCCACGTACAGACGATGATTTTTCAAGTATTCACATGAAATTACCTGCTATTAAGATGATTGCAGAGCAATCGCGTATTTGTAAAGAGTATGGCCTGGATGTGTGGATGTGGTATCCAAACATTGGCAGTGATTATACTTCGCCTGATTCAATTCAGAAAGAGATGGATGAGCGGGAAAATGTTTTCAGTGTATTGCCTAAACTTGATGCGCTTTTTGTCCCGGGAGGAGATCCCGGCGAACTCGAACCGGATGAACTGTTTAATTGGCTGGGAAAAGTGGCCGTAGTTCTGCATAAATATCACCCCGGTGCCAAAATATGGGTTTCACCACAGGTGTTTAAACCTGGCAAAGAATGGTACAGTAAATTTTATGAAAATGTCAACCGACAGTATGATTGGTTTGGAGGTATAGTTTACGGTCCATGGATAAGGACACCGCTTCCGGAGGTGAAGAAACTAATAAATCCATCAGTTCCGATCAGGTTATACCCCGACATCACGCACAGCCTGAGTTGCCAGTATCCTATACCCGACTGGGACATAGCTTATGCCATGACTTTAGGCCGTGAATGTATAAATCCACGTCCCGAGGATGAAAAGTATATCCATAACCTGTACGCGCGATTAGCTCAGGGAAGTATCAGCTATTCAGAAGGAACCAATGATGATGTGAATAAATTTGTGTGGAGCGATCAGGATTGGGATCCTTCAACTCCGGTAATAGAAACCCTGCGCGATTATGCCCGTTATTTTATAGGACCTGGTTACGCTGAAGATGTGGCTCAGGGATTGATGGCATTGGAAAGAAATATCCGTGGGCCGCTTTTGTCGAACGAGCAGGTACAACGAACCCTGCAACAATGGCAGGATATGGAAAAAGATGCTCCTTCCAACGTTTTAAGTACCCCGCGTTTCCAAAACGGATTGATCAGGGCTTATTTCGACGCATATATCCAGAGAAGGTTAATCTATGAAACCCATCTCGAACGCCAGGCAAGAAATATTCTTGAGCGTGCTAAATTATCACGTTCAAAATCTGCCATTTCGGATGCACAGAATACGCTGGCACTTGCTTGTGAAAAGCCGGTATCGCCGGAATTAAAACAACGTTGTTATGCCCTCGCTGATTCACTGTTCCGTAGTTTTGGGGCCCAGCTTACCATAGAAAAACACCATGCAGCAGGCGGAAGAGGAAATTTCATTGACAACATTGATATTCCGCTTAACGATGCATTGTGGATATTGGATCAGCTATCCCGGATCGAAAAGCTTAACAATGAACCCGAACGGCTGGATGCAATTGATAAAATGCTTCACCGGACAGATCCTGGTCCGGGCGGATTTTATGACAACTTTGGTAATCCGGCTGCATGGAAACGGGTTAAAGCAAAAAAAACATGGGCAGAAGATCCCGGAAGCCTCGAATCACCCCGGGTAAGCTTCGGAGTTGGATTAACCGGGATTGACTGGGTACATGAAGTTGTTGCAAAAGGTTTTGAAGGACAAACGACCCCTTTAGCATGGATGAACCAGATCAATACACTTTATGATACCCCATTGGAAATGGAATACGACAATCTTGACCCCAATGCTGAATATACTTTGAGAATTGCCTATACAGGGCGCTTCCGTTCAAATATTAAACTCGTTGCCGATGGTGTTACTATACATGATTATATCCGGATGGGAACCCAGCCTTTGTTTGAATTTTCTCTGCCTGAAGAAGTTACACAGGATGGTAAAGTATCATTTACATGGACTTGCGGGCAGGATGACGGTGGCGAAGGGGAACGTGGCTCGCAGGTAGCTGAAATCTGGTTGATAAAAAGCGTAAAAAAATAGTTGAATAGTCTCAGTGAAAGGTAATAATCACTCTTAAAAAACATTTAAATGGGTAGAACATTATTCACCATCATTATTGTTGCTCTATTTTTTAAAGGAACAACTTATGCACAGCAATTATCACCGCAACCGGTTATTCCCGGACAATGGATAAAATCCTGGCTACTGTGTGGCCCCATTCCTTTAAAAGAACCTTTAGATGCCTCCGATTCATGGGATCATCTGGTTGGTTTTAACACTGACTACCTGATAAAAGCAGGCGGGGAACAGAATCTTCAGGTCAAAGCAGGCGATGTTGTGAAATACGTTAAAGGTTCCGCCAGATGGATACTATACAATTCACCTGATTCCATCATTGATCTGGATAAAACGGTGTCCAAAGATGCCCCTGTGCTTGCATATGCTTATACAGAAATTCAGGCAGATGAACCCAAAGTATGGTTTATCGGTTTGGGTACAAACGATGGCGGACGGCTTTGGGTCAACGGGATGGAAGTTTGGGATTACCAGTCGGGAAGAGCCCTTTCTGTTGATAATGATGTGATTCCGGTACTGCTTAAAAAAGGGAATAATACCTTGCTTTTAAAAGTCGAAGAACGAGGCAACCGCTGGGGATTTTGTGTCAGGTTTGTGCCATTTTCAACAGCCAAACTGGCCGAAAGAGGTGACCTTTTCAGGATCACTACCGGGGAGAATGGTGAAGCCGGGATTACTTCAGTATTTGTAACACCTGTATTGCAACAACTTATTCAATATCTGAATATTGAAATAGTCAATCACCAAAATAAACCGGTTCTGAAAGAACAACGTACCACCGGTTTCTGCGGAAAAATAAACCTAAAATCTGATGACTATCAATCTTATAGTGCTTTAATGGATATTCGTTTAAAAAGCGGAGAAAATATTCAACGGAAATTTTCTTTTTTTGCCGGTAAGCGAAAGAACTATACCCTGTTTTCAGACAGGAAATCAGACTACAGGATAGCCCTCAGCGCCCGGGCGTCAGAATCGGAGCAATGGGCTGCCGGGGAACTTCAGCATTGGCTGAAAGAGATCAGCGGCGTGGAATTGTCTGTTCAGAATCTCGATCAACCGCATAAAGGACCTCAGATTGTAATTGGCTACAATGATGTGATAAAAGAAAAAACCGGTGCAAATGCTGCGGCCGATTTGGATGAGTCGTTTCGTTATTGCAATTCCGGACCTGATATTTTGATTTATGGGGGAAAGATACGCGGAACCATGTACGGAGTGATGGCTTTCCTCGAAAATGAGTTGGGCTGCAGGTGGTACACTCCCGCTGTAAGCGTTATCCCGGAAAGGAAAGAATTAAATTTCAGTTGGTTCGACCATTCAGAGCAAGCCGGAGTAAGAGTCCGAAATGACTTCTATTTTGAAGCATTCGATCCGGTTTGGGCTGCAAGAAACAGGATGAACGGCACCATGGGATTCAGGCAACAACCGGGAGGTGTGGAGAGTTACTGGGCAGTGCACACTTTTTATCCGTTAATGCCACCCTCGGAATTTTACGACAAACACCCGGAATACTATAGCCTTATAGACGGGAAACGTGTTCACGAACGGGCACAATTGTGCCTTACAAATCCCGATGTATTGAAAATCATTACTGAAAGGATCAAAAATCGTATGCGTGAAAGTCCCGAATACCTGATCTACGATGTATCGCAGAATGACTGGCTTAATCCATGCCAGTGCGAAAAATGTCAGGCAATTGTGAGCAGAGAAGGAAGCGAATCGGGTCTGATTATCTGGTTCGTCAACCAGGTGGCTGAATCGGTCGAAAAAGAATTTCCTGATAAGTTTATAGGCACACTGGCTTACCAGTATACACGCACCCCGCCTAAGGAAATACGTCCGCGCAATAATGTAGTTGTCCGGTTGTGCAGTATTGAATGTTGCTTTGCGCACGATTTCAAATCATGCCCTGAAAACCAGTCTTTTCTTTCAGATCTTAAAAACTGGTCAGCATTAGCGCCTCACCTTTACATCTGGGATTATGTGGTTAATTTCAGCCATTACGTTATGCCGTATCCGAATTTCAATGTCCTCCAGTCAAACATTCAAACCTTCAGGGAAAATAATTCCATTGGCATAATGGAACAGGCTGCCTACCAGAGCCGGGGCGGCGAATTTTCAGAACTCAGGGCTTATCTGATTTCACGGCTGCTCTGGAATCCTGATTGTGATGTTGAAAAGGTCATAAATGATTTTTTGTATGGCTATTACGGCAGGGCAGGGAAGTTTATCAGGCAGTATTTCGATTTGTTGCATGGCCGCATCACTCCGGAAACCCATATTCACCTTGGATTATCCCCTGATGACCCGATTTTTTCGGATGATTTTGTCAGTGAGGCGTATCAGCTCTTTGAAGAGGCCGGGAAAGTGGCTGATAATGATGAGATATTGCGGCGTGTTGAAATGGCCTCACTGCCTGTTTTATATCTTAAATGCAAAAGGACACCTGTACTCGCAAAATATGATGGTACTTACGCGAAATTCTGTACTATAGCTCAACGGGAAGGAGTTACATTTTATGCTGAAGCCGGCGAACCGCACCGTATTTCGTTTCATAAAAGTGTAGAAAGTGCAAAATGAAGTCGGAAGGTGTCGATAAGTAATTTTTTTACATTTATTTATAAATTGTATATTTTCCGGTACTGTAATTATCGGTTCTGATAACCAGTTTGTTTAGTTTTTCATCGAAGTTGTAGTTCACAGAATCTAAAAGAATCATATTATCCAGTTCAACTTTTTTCGGCTTTGCATGCATGTTAATCTTCAGGATATGTGATTTATGTATGTCTCCAAGCGTGATATTAATCTTTCCCGGATCATCTTGCACCAATACTGACGTACTTCCACTTTTATCCGGGTGATGAACAGTAAATTCATTTTTACCATCCGGATAGATAAGCAGGGTTAAATATCCTTCAGAGTTTTTATTCCCGATTCCGGTATAGTTACGCTTAATATCCATAGGGACGATGGCTCCTTCACGGATATAAACCGGATATTCATCAAGCGGAAACTCACGTTCAAATGTTACCGGCCCTTCAATAACTTCCTTATCATTAAAGAAATATCTCCATTTGCCTTCCGGCAGTGTAATTTTATTCATTAATTGATCCCTGTAAATGGGAGCAACAAGAAAATAATCGCCGAAAAGATAGTGATAGTTGCCCTTAACGGACCGCTGAAGCAGTGTTCCCCCATTGTGTGCCTTAACAACATAAGTGTACATATAGGGGACTAATTCTGTATGCAGCCACGAAAATTTCCTGATAATTTCCAGTTCCTGCTGCGACCGTTTCCACAAAGCCCTTTCGCCATGGCCACCATTGAGAAAAAGTCCGCAAAATGCAGAAAACTGTGCCCAACGTATATAAAGCCGTGGTGGAATTACACTTCCGGAAAAACCGGCTACATCAGAACCAATAATGCTGTATCCGGCTTTGGCGCTGGCCATAATGTTTCGGATTGCCAATTCTATTCCATCGATACCCTCCATCGCAATATCACTGTTTTGTTTATCTTCCTGTGATATTTTACCGGTCGACTCCCAGGTGTGCTTCTGATCTCCTACCCAGGTTACCGGGGCAGCATCGATCGGAGCAAATCCTTCCGGATGATACCAACGATCAATCGCCCGTGCCAAAGTAATAAATTCCGGATTTTGCGTTAATCCGTGTAAATATTCATCCCTGTAATAATGATCCATGTACGTACGTGTGGTCATCAATCCATCATGGGTTGTTTTATAGGGAAGAGGTAAAGGTCCAATTAGTGTGTAAAAAAGTGTGGCAGTGCCATCCAGCTTCCAGCCGTCGATGCCATAACCGAAAACCTGTTTTTGTAATCCGCGCCACCATTTAACAGCATCCGGATTTGTATAGTCAATAAAGCCCCCTTTCCCTTTCCACCACTTAATCTGATCCCCTTTACCGGCTATATACCCTTTTTCACCGGCCTCATTGAACCATGATTCAGATTCTCCGAGCCTGGTGTCTTTGCTTTTACTGTCAACCATGGAGGTCATCCAAAGCACTACCCTGTAACCTTTGTCTTGCAACTTACTGAACCACTCTTTAGGTTTTGGATAAAGAGTTGTATCAACCTCAAAATCATTATAACGCAAACTCCAGGGACTGTCCACAAGAATGGTGCGCACCGGGATATCAAATTTGGCGTAACCTTCCAGCAGGGTATCGACCCGTTCGGCAGTATTGGTATCATCCTCCCACAGCCAGCATTCCAATGCCCACGCCGGAGTAAGTGGTGGATATCCATGTCGTTGTGCATTAAACGGGACTCCACGAAAAGGAAATTCAAAGCCGAAATAGTAAATCAGAGACAAAATGGTAACGATTATCAAAATATATTTCCGGATTTTCCTGGTTCTTGATGGCCTTGTCATGATATATAGAATGATAAGTTATACTGAATTCTCTGTCCGGTTGAACCGTAGAAATAATAATGGCAAAAGAGCAGTCCATAAAGCACTGCTTTTTAATTCCTGATGTAACTCCTTTTCGGTTTTCATTTAATTTGGTATAGCCTGATTAATCATCGAATGTTTCATTTACCTCTGGTTATTCAGCCATCCGGCGGAGTAAACGGGGGTAAAAAAGGGTATCAACTAAGAACCCCGGAGTGGGTTCAATTGTCTCTTATAAAAGTAAAATAAAAAGCAGTAAAAGTGAAGTTTATTGCTTATATTTAAAATGTTAAAGCAAAAGCACAAACAAATTAGATATTAAGAAATAATCTAAAACTAAAATGAAGACTATTAGAATTTCTCTTTCTCTGATGTTTTTAATTACCTGTAATTTTTGCTATTCGCAAACTCTTGCTGAAAGACTTGGTTATAAACCAACTGACAAATTACTCATCATCAATTGCGATGATGTGGGCATGTGTTATTCTGCCAACCTTGCTGTCATCGATGGAATGGAAACCGGACTGATCACATCGGGGACAATTATGACCCCGTGTCCATGGTTTAATGAGATTGCAGACTACGCCAGTACTCATCCTGAAAAAGATTTTGGGGTACACCTTACTCACACTGCCGAGTGGAAGTTTTACCGCTGGGGACCGGTAGCACCGCACGAAATGGTTAAAGGACTTTGCGATCCTGAAGGTTTTCTCTGGCGAAGCGTTGAAGAGGTATATGCACATGCGACTCCCGAAGAAGCTTTGATCGAAGGACGTGCCCAGATAAAGAAAGCCATCAACGCTGGAATCCCGGTTACTCATATCGACTCTCACATGGGTACAATGCAGTACAAACCGGAATACCTTAAATCCTATATTCAACTTTCCCTTGAATTCAATCTTCCGCTTCGGATGGCTGAACAGTCCACAATGGAAGGGTTTGTTTTTCCTGAATTACGCAAACAATTCAAAGAAAATGGTCTTGTCTTTACTGATTATTTTGTTTACGATGAGTTGAAAAACTATAAGGATGTCAAATCATTCTGGACTAATATTATCAAGAATCTTAAACCAGGTGTGACCGAAATATTCATCCATGCTTCCAAAGAAAGCGATGAACTAAAAGCCATAACCAATAGTTGGGAAAAACGCGTACAGGAAGCCAATTTATATACCAACGATCCTGATATCAAGAAACTAATTAAGGATGAGAATATTATTCTTATCGGATACCGTCCATTAATGGAATTACAGAAAAGAAAGAAATAAGAAGGTAGCAGGCAGAAGAAATCACAAGCAGTCTTGCATCCTGATGCTGGTTTTAAGGGTATTTTTACTAATCATTAACTTACCTGATGGATATAATATCAGCGTTTGTGGCAGATAATCTGACCTGTGAAGAGTTCTGATACCCTCAACTTAATATAACAATCATTTTTAATATCTTGTTCACATAAAAAAAAACTTATGAAACGATTTGGAATCATTTTAGGTATTATCCTGGTGAGTATTTTTCTGATTTTCTGCTTTAGTACTTCCTATGTTGAAAGAGCCTCCTATTTTCAGGGAGATTATTATCAAAAAACCGCGGTACGAATCGATAGCATTAAATCGGCAGTGGTAATCGTAAATGACTCCATACAAGCTGGTTTTGCAAAGGTAAGTATCACACCGAACCTGAATAATTCTGAAGATATTTATTCGGAAGGGAAATTCATTCAGGTTCCACTTGCAGGTTTTGGGGCACGAAAAGGTAAATCAGCTACCGGTATTCATGACAGTATTTTTGTCAAGGCTGTTGCATTGAAAGTCGATCGGCAAACCCTTGTTTTTGTGAGCGCTGATCTGCTGATTATGCCTCCAAATATTATAGATTCAGTAACTATACTACTTTCCAAAGAAGGAATCCGACGGGAGCAACTGGTCTTTTCAGCAACTCACAGCCATTCAAGCCTGGGTGGATGGGGACCTGGATATATTGGAGAACAGTTTGCCGGGAAAGAGAATAAGAACCTGGGAAGATGGCTTGTTCTTCAGATTTCAAAGGCTGTCACTTCAGCAATTGTTGATTTAAGGCCTGCCCGTATAGGATCCGGATGTTTTAATGCTGAAAGCTACACACGAAATCGTGTCATAGGCGAATCAGGTACAAAAAACAATGATTTCAGTTTTATTACCCTTGAGCAAATCGGGTATAAGAAAGCAATAATAGGTTCATTTTCTGCACATTCAACAACAATGGGATCAGACAATTTGGAAATCAGCGCTGATTATCCGGGTTATTGGGAACGGAAAATTGAAGATACTTCTGCCGATCTGGCCCTCTTTTTTGCTGGTTCCATAGGAAGTCAAAGCCCTGTCGGAAAGGGAGACGGATTCGATAAACCAAAATTTATCGGGGAAGCATTGGCTGATAGCTTGAACGTGCACCTACCTCACGTGATTTTAAATGATAAAATAACATTTTCCTCTGTTTCTTTAAAAGTGCAATTACCGGAATACCATATGCGGATAACAACAAAAATCAACCTTTCATCATTTTTAAGTAAAAAATTGATGCCACCACCTGAAAATGTTTATCTGCAGTCAATAAGAATTGGCAATATGGTATGGATCACCACTCCTTGTGATTTCAGTGGCGAATATGCGCTCCAGATAAAGAATGCTCTGGCTGCAAAAGGATTTAATTCGAACGTTACAAGTTTCAATGGTAGTTATGTCGGGTATATTGTTCCCGGCCGGTATTTTTACCTCAATGAATACGAATCGAAACTAATGGGTTGGTTTGGACCCAATATGGGTGAATATACAATGGATTTAATCCGTCAAATTTCAAAAATCGTAACTAATACTGATAATATTTAATGAGCACTTCAAAATGGTAAGAAAAATATTAAAATATCTGCTCTTTTCTATTTTGGGATTTATCCTGATCGCACTTTTAGTGCTGTTTGCTCCCGCGGTGTGGCGTCATTGGGTCACCTATCCCAAACTTGAGAAGCAGGTGAATGAGTTTCAGAAACTTCGAAAAGAACCTGCCTCGCTGACAAAACTGAACACCTATCGTGGAGTTCTTCATGTTCATAGTTACTGGTCACACGACAGTGAAGGAACATTATATGACATTATTCCGGCAGCAAAAAACGCAGGTATTGAATTTGTATTCCTGACTGATCACCCTCGTGGCAATATAGATACAATACCAAGGGGGTACAAGGGATATTACGAAGGGGTTTTGATTGAATCGGGCAGCGAGAAACAAGGATTTGATACCTGGCCACTTGATTCTACTATCATTGATTGGAAAGTTGACAAAGATACCATTGCCAAAAATATCGTTTCAAAGGGGGGAATAATCTTTTATGCACATACAGAAGAACCACATAATTGGGCCAATCCATATTATCAGGGTATGGAAATATACAATTTCCATACGGATACCAAAGATGAATCTCTGCCTCCGCAAATCATCAATTTTATCGTCAATGGGAATAAATACCGTCAATGGGCTCTACGCGAAATGTTCGATGAACAGACCTCCATTCTTGCTCTTTGGGATTCATTAAATACTAAAAGAAAGATCGTAGGGTTCTCTGCGGTTGATACACACGAAAACCAGAACATCCGGGCAAGGTATTTAAAAGATGGCCGGGTTGAATGGGTTGGCCCTAATGCCAATGTTATTGATACTATGGAGGTGAAATTCTGGAACAGGTGGCTTCTGCATCAACCGGATGAAAACGGATGGATTTTTAAATGGATGATCGATACCTATAAGTCAGGTTTTAATTATATCACCAACTATCTACTTGCTGACACTTTATCAGTACAATCACTGGCTGATAACCTGAAGAAGGGGCATTTGTATACAGCATTTAAGAGTCTTGGCGATGCCAAAGGATTCATGTATTATTGTATTAATCAAGACGATAGCATAAGTAGTATTCTCGGCGATTCCATTAAAATGGATCAGGTAAAATCTCTAAATGCTGTATCTCCTTTGCCTGGTCAGTTCAGGCTGATACATGATGGTAAAACCATCAATGTTTCATCCGATGATAATTATCAATACAAATGGGAAGAACTAATAGAAAAAGGGGCTTACCGGATCGAAATGCATATTAAATTGAACGGGAAATATGTCCCCTGGCTTTATTCAAATCCGATATATATCTATTAATTTTTATTCGATAAATCAAATAAATTATGAAAACAAAAATATCCACATTAGTATTCTTTCTTTTAATCTCCTGGGTGAATCTTAGCGCACAAACCTTCAGAGCCGGGGCCGCCTTCAGAATTATTACACCTGAGAATTTAATCCCAATTTCGGGCGGCATGGGAACTCCGGAAATGCCGACAGGTAAAAAAGGTGATCTTTTTGTCCGCGCCTTTGTTTTAGAAAAAGGTAATACAAGAATAGCCATTGTAAGTGTCGATAATCTTGGATGGCCTGCCTATCTGGGCGACCGTTCGCGTAAATTGATCAAAGGTATTCCTTCCCAAAATGTACTGATTGGCGCCACACATGCCCATAGCGCTCCCGATGCTTATGGTTTTACGGATGAAAAAGGAAATACAGGAGCCGATCTTAAGTACCTCGACTGGTGTGTTACCCAAATAGCTGATGCTGTTAACGAAGCTGTTGCAAAGCTGGAACCTGCCTCTCTCAAAACAGCTGTTGGTGAGGCAAAGGGAAAGATTGCCTATAACTATTATGCAGAAAAATTATATGATCCACGTTGCGGT
>Ga0307377_10004272_pt1 | contig 15685 bp, 7 predicted proteins | sample TR3MG_FD_202535 | JGI IMG/M metagenome (GOLD analysis project Ga0307377, IMG submission 202535) | Soil microbial communities from Risofladan, Vaasa, Finland - TR-3 | ecosystem: Environmental > Terrestrial > Soil > Coastal area > Acid sulfate soil | place: Finland: Risofladan, Vaasa | collected... | reverse complement strand
TGTCACGTTCCTCTACATCGGGGATTTCAAGTGCAAGACGGAGCAGGGGACTTTGGTCGAGAAGCTCCAGGAGATCTGTCATCGGTGGTGGCCCATGTGCAACGCCGTGCTCGACAAGCTCGAGTATTTCGACCACCACGACAAGGATCGCCGCGTCCCGCATGTCTCTGTGCAGTTCGACAAAGACCTGTCCGGGTTCAAACATCGAGTCAAGCAGGAACTCGCTGATGCGGGCATCAAGTGCGGGGATAAATTCCCCGAGTTCAAGCCACACGTCACGCTCGCTTACATGCCCGGCATGGATGCCGAGTGGGAGGGTAAGATCCCCAAGGGTCAGTGGTCCTTCGACGAGATGGAGATCTGGGGACTGCCCAAGGTGCACAAAATCAAGCTCGGTCCCCAGGCCAAGACGGTCGCGGCTCACTGGCTGCGCTCGAAGGTTGCCGGATGGTGGCGCATCACGCCCGAGAATCCCGGCGTGAATCTCGTCCCAGGCAAGCCTGCCAACGCGTGTCCTGGTGGGGACCCCGTCAGTGAGCAGTACAACGGAGACGGTCCGGCTGATGTCATGGGGAACACCTTCGCCAACATCAACCAGCAGTACATGGACTCGTGGGGGCGACCGGCCAAGTCGGAGGAGATGAAGGCAGTCTTCGATTTCGTTTACGGCGGCTTCGAGCGAGGGCCTGAACACTACCTGCCCAAGGGCAAAGAGATCACAATGCGCGTCGCATCCCGTTACCTGGAGAAGATCATCCGGTGAATGGTCTGGTACAGCGCGTCGCCGCAAGGCATCTCATCGCCGAAGGCCGGTTCAAAGTCGGCGACGACATCTTGTTCGGGAAGTACAAGAACAAGCGTGGCAAAGTGGTTCGGTTTTTCGACGATGAGCGCGGTGTTCCTTCGGTCGAGATTGAGCCCGTGCCGAAGGGCCGCAAGCAGAACGTGAAGATGGGTCTCTACAAGATCTGGAAGGCTGAGCGCCGCAAGGAAGCCTGTATTGTCTTCTCGAAGAAGTGTGACGGTGACATCATCCTGGGCAAGGTTCGGGATCGCATGTACGACCCCGACATCTGCATCTACCACTTGGAGCTCGACGGCACCGAGATGTGCGTCATGTTCGACCGCATCACGGGGTTCTGTGAGGGGGTCAACGAGTACGGCATCGGCATCGTGAACTCGACTTTGATGGTCCTCCAAGACGAGCGGGAGGGCGTGGCAGATGGCGACGCTGAACCTGAGCGTTCTCCGGATGGGGTCAAGATCCTCAAAGCCCTGACCTACGACAACGTGGGGGACGTTCTCCAGTCACTGATCCTGCACAAGCCGGAGCAGTTCAAGCGGGGTCTCAAGGGACACACACTGGTATCCGACGGTAACAAGGTCTACGCGCTCGAAAACTCCCGCATCCACGCTCCGAAGTCGATGCGACTGGACTCCGACAAGGTCCACACGCGGACCAATCATGGCATCTACTACCCCGGAGCCGGCTACACGAAGGGACCGGACTACATCTCGTCCATCGTGCGCCGGTGGGAAGCGCAGAAGCAGCTCGAGAAGGCTCAGCATGTCGAGGATCTTATGCCCGCACTCACGCAGGCTATCGACAGTGTCCCCTCTGGGTTCAGCCCCACTCGGTTCACGGACAAAATGCGCACGACCTCCCAGATGGCGCTCGATCCCAAGAACAAGGAAATGCGCCTCTACCTGGTCCCCGAACACGTCAACTTCAAGGGCATCCGGAATCTATTGCCCAAGGGTCGGAAACCGAAGATCAAGGCCAAGATCTACAAGTATCCCGGGAAGGACAAGCTCAAGGATCAGTCCATCACGGTGCCCGAAGAGATGTCGATGGACAGCGCCAAGCGCGAGCGTGCTGAGCCTGCCAAGAAGCCGGAGCTGGCCGCTCGAGTGGCGCAATGGTTCCTCCAAGCGGACAAGATCCCTGGTGGCTTGGCTGACAAGAAAAAGCCTGGGGATTTCGATCCGAAGCAGATCGCCAAGGGCGTCAAGGTCGAACTCGAGCACACGGACGATCCGGAGCTTGCTCGCGAGATCAGTCAGGATCACCTCACTGAGGACCCGAAGTACTACGACAAGCTGGAGACGATCGAGAAGCACGCTGCTCGCTACAAGTCGAAGAAGAAGATCAAGACCAAAGACGGTGAAGAGATGACCGTCTACGAGTACAGCGACCGCCAGGTTGCCGATCGGAACCGTGGCAAAGCGGAGCGTATCGAGAAACTCCGTAAGTCAATGCAGAAGCTCCAGACCAAGGTTCGCAAGGATGTTCAGTCGAAGGACGAGAAGGTCCGCGATGTCGCCCTGGCCGTGGGTTTGATGGACGAGACTTTCGAGCGTGTCGGCAACGATGGGAGCGCCAAGGAGGGGCATTTCGGGGTCACTACTTGGCGGGTGAAGCACGTCAAGTTCGGGAAGAGCGGCGTTACGATCACCTACGTCGGCAAGTCCGGCGTGGATCAGAAGAAGAAGGTGACCAATCCCCGTATCGTCAGTGCGCTCAAGAAGGCGTGCAAGGACAAGAGCAAAGACGACTGTGTGCTCAGTGTCTCGGCTTCGGATGTGAACAAGTACCTCAAGTCCTTCGGTATCTCGGCCAAGGACATCCGTGGTTTTCACGCCAACACGGAGATGAAGACCCAGCTCAAGAAGGTCCGGAAGGGCAAGCTCCCCACGGACCCGAAGGAGAAGGAGAAGAAGCTCAAGGACGAGTTCAAGGTGGCTCTGGAGGCCACGGCCGAGCGTGTGGGGCATGAGCCCAGCACTCTAAAAAGCCAGTACCTTGTTCCCGGTGTGGAGGACGATTACCTGCGAGACGGGACCGTCAACGAGAGCCACACCAAGAAGGGCTCCATGCTTCGACAAGCCGCACAACAGGGGACCCAGACCGAGCGACGCATTCTCGCCAATGCTCTGAATGGCCCTGTGTTCGTGGCTCGGGATCGCCAGTGGTGGCTTCGAGAAGCTCCCAGTATTTACCGGTTGGCTCGAGAGTTTGAGCGTCCGCGCCCGAGCATTGAAGGACTCCGGTTCGACCCTAATCTGTTTTCTGTCCTTTGGTACGAGGATGGGGACAACAACCGGCTCAAGGAAGCGGAGGATCTGCTGGGGGCTCCTGCTGGAGCTCAGTATCAGCGCAGTCAGTTCCCTACCTATCTACATGAGACCGTCCTGCGTTTGAACGATGACGGGAGCAGCAGTGTTCTGTTGCGTGGAGAAAAGGGATACGACCCCAAGGCGGTCACCGCGATGGTGCGGAGCGGGGATTGGGATGTGAGTGATGCCATCATGGTCGCGGCGCAGTCCTGCGAACGCTGCATGAACGTGCTCGCTCATCACTACGGGGTGGACGGCGGCTACGAGTACGGTTCGGACCAGTACAAGAAAGCAGGCACGAGATGCTCTATGTGCGAGCATCACGAAAAAGCGGCAACGAAGACGCACGCCGAGAAGGAAGACGAGCAGGTTCAGAAGATGCTCCGCAAGGAGCCCAAGAAGAAACCGCCTCGGTACGATCTTCGGAATAACCGAACTCTCGACGAAGAGGAGGAAGAGAATCTGGGTGGTGGTGACGGGGGCGACCGTGACCTCAGCATGAAGTGGAACAAGGTCGGTCTCTATCGACGTGTGGCCTTCCGTTGGCTCGCTACTCCTCGTGGAATTTCGGGTGCCCGCGTTGCGCTCATGTACCAAGCAGACGCTCCAAAGCCTCCTGGCGGTGCAGGAGCCGGTGGTGGTGCCGGAGCCGGTGGTGGTGAAAAGCCGACGTTCGACGAATGGGTCAAGGACAAGAAATGGCCCAGTAAGGCTGAGAACGCTCCTGCCGGGGCCGAGATCGGGTTTGAGGGGCTGAAGAAGCAAGACCCTTCGATGGCCGACAAGGTCCGTCAGGAGTACCAGCGGCAGTTCCCGGGCGGCGACGATGAAAAGGGCGACAAGAAGGACAAGGCCAAAGAGGAAGAGCGCACCCGTGAAGACATCGACGCGGACCTTTCGAGCGCCCGCGACGATCTTGATGAGATCAAGGACAGCATTGACGGGGCTCGTGAGCAAATCGGGGATTCTCAGAAGAAAGTTCGTCAGCTCAAGCAGAAGCTGAAGAAGCCGGAGACCGATCCGGAGGCCGCGAAGCAGGAGCTCGAAGGCCGTATCGAACAGGAGATGGAGAAGGTGCGGGCGATTGTTCCCGACCTCAAAGCTCGCGGGAAAGACATCGACAAGCTCAAGGACCAGAGCGAAGACCTGAAGAAGGAAATCGACCAGGATCAGAAGGACATTGAGCGCCTGAAGGAGTCACTGGATCGACCCGCCGTCGAGCCCGGTGCGAAGAGGGAAGAGATCAAGTCGAAGCTCGAGGCTTTGCAGTCGAAACTTGAGAAAGGGAAGGTTGAGCAGGAAAGCCTCGATACCGAACTCGACGATCTTGAGGAACGGGAAAGCAAACTCTCGACAACCCAAAAAGAACTCAAGACGCTCATCAAGGGCTACGAGAAATACATCGCGGATTTCCGTGAGCAGGACCCGGAGCATCCCGCGGCGGAGGATATGAGTCAGAAGGCTCAGGAAGCCCGCCGAGAGCTTCGTGAGACGACTTTCCAGGGCAAAAAGACCAAGAAGGAGCTTGCAGAGAAGACCAAGCGCATGGAGGAGCTTCGCCAGCAGACGGAGGACGGCGAGAAATTGGTCGGTCAGCTCGAAGACGCTTTGGATACGGCAGAGGACGAAGAGGCACCTGTCGACAAGGATGCCGTCAAGGCTGAGATCGACAAAAAGCGCGAGGCCATGCGTGAGAAGGAAGGTGCCTTCAAAGACCTGACCGAAGAGGTCAAGGCCAAGGAGAAGGAGTACGAAGATCGTCGCAAGGCCGGAAAACAGCAGGCCGAGCTCGTCAAGCAACTCGAGGCCAAGCTGGAAGAACCCGGTGCCACCCCTGACAGCCATGAGGCTATCCAGGAGCAGATCAAAGAGGAACGCAAGAAGCAGCGTGACCTTGAAGAGGAGATCGAAGAGAAGAAGGGGGACCTTGAAGCCGCTGAGGAGCGCGAGAAGGAGCTCAAAGAAGAACGTCGGGATCCTACTGGCGCCAAGGGAAGGCAGGACGAGAAGCAGAAGAAGCAGCGCGAACAGAAAGCCGCCGAAGCGCTCGAGAAAACGACGAAGGCCATGCAGGGCCTCCTTGGCAAAGACTCGAAGTTGCCTGCCAGCATCAAAGAGGCAGTCGGGAAGCAGCTCTCCGAGATGGACGCGGCGATGGCCCAGCAGTTTGCGCTCGACTTCGAGAGCGATCTGTCGGATCTGATCGAAGAGGGTCCGCAGTCTTCTTCCGCTATCGCTGCGGCCAATGCGGTCGCGCGGGATGGATTTAGTACCGAGGGCATCACGGACCCTGGGGAACTTGCCAAACGGCTCGCTCAAATCACTTTTGCGCGTAACGTCGTCGCTAATCCGATGATCATCGGTGGAACGCCTGTCGGTCAGACAGAGATGGCATCTGCGGCTGATCTAGGAACGCGTGCGAAACAAGCCTACGAGCAGTTCGCAAGGATGGATCCTGCGTTGCGTCAGGAAGCTGCCGCTACAATCAAGTCCCAGCTTAAGAAGCTGGATGAGAACTCGAGCAAGGCGAAGGAGATCAACGCCATCCTGTCGGGGATCAACACGGCGCACGTCATCAGTACCGGGGATTCCCTGCCTGGTCGTCCGCAACCGAGCACGGGTGCCGCCGCTCTGGTGCGCAAGATGGTCGAGCAAGGGAACATCGACCAGGTGTTCGCCCCCACGGATGATTTCTTCTCCGAGGAGTCTCACAAAGCTTTCGAGGGTGCCTTGGGTGCGATGGATGACACGGAGCTGGTGGATTTCATCATCGGCGATGATCCGAAACACCCGTATGCTCAGTTCAAGGAAGTCATTCTCGAGTGGAAGGGCGCTCCCGAATACCAGGAATTCCTGAAAAACTTCATCCGTGAAGATTTCATGCAGGACATGTGGGCGGACCGGGCATGGCGTGATGCGATGCAAGCGAACGGTGTCGAGGATGCCGATGATCCAGAGGTCCGCGCGAGGCTGAATGAAGAGGCCAAGGCTGGGAATGGTGCAGGGCTTGAAGCCGCCCACAAGGCGATGATCCGTATCCAGGAGGCGCAAGAGGCTGGTCAGGAGCCTGACGAGAAAGACGTGGAACTTGCCCGAGGACTCGATCCCGAAACCGGGACGGCGCTTCGTGAGAACGCTGGGACGGTCCTAGACAAGATCAAGGGCACGTTCCAACGTGCCGTGGTGTCGCCCGCGATGGCGGTGCTCAACCATTTCCGCAGCACCGGGGACGCGGGCGCCAAGAAGAGCGAGACCCTCCCCCACCCGGATGAGAGTGCCAAGGAGCCCCGCTCGAAGGAAGAGCGGGAGAAGACTCGTGCGGAGGCTGAAGACCCTCCTTCTCCCGAAGGCCCGGAAGAGGGAGAGAACTGGCGTATGAGGGATACAAGCGGCATCGCACCACCATCGCACCCGGGGGATGTCTGGCAAGGCAACATCGGTCCTTGGAAAGATAAGTGGGTGTCGCAAAGCCAGAGCGGTGAACAGAAGGTTTTTGATTCACAGGAAGAAGCCGTGGCCCACGCGAAGAGCGGTGAACCAGCGGAGGCCCCCGAAAAGGGAGAGAAAGCAACAGAGCTTTCCAAGGAGGACCGCACCAAGCTCAAGGCTCAACGTCTCAAGCTGAAGTCACAACGCAGTAAAGTGGGTCCGGATGCCCGCGCCAAGATCGACGAGAAGCTCAAAGCACTTGATGAGCAGCTCAAGGGAACTGAATCAGGTGAGACACCTGTGAAGGATGACAAAGCTCCGCTCGAGGCTCCCAAGGAGCTTCTTGATCTCCTGACGCCAAAGGATGTGGGACTGGGAGAAGCGGACGCGCAACGTCGTCGGATGAAGAATCTGTCGAGGGGTTCCGCGAAACGTCTCCTGTCGAACATCGAAGAAGCTTTGAAGGACCCTTCGGGCCGCAAGATGAAGGAAATGGAGAGCCAGGGTTACCGGCCGAAGGGTCTCGAAAAACTCAAGGGAGCCCTTGAAGGACACCTTGGTGAGGGTGCGGCACCATCAGGCGACGCGGAGAAAAAGAAGCCGGTCAAGCCGCTCAAGAAGAAGCATGAGGCGACCCGTGATTTCACCGATGATGAACTCGACAATGAGGCCGGCGAATACTTTGAGAACGATTTCACACGGGCTGCACTTCCGGGTGCTTTCAAGGACGCTGAGGATCTCAAGCGTCGCGTGAAGGAGGCCGAGGTCACGCATCTCGATGCGGAACAACTCGCTGACATCGCGAACAGTGATGTGGGAGATGTTCTGCGTTCCAAGGATCCCGCAGCTCGAGCTCGGGAACTGGCAAAGGAATACGAGCGTGATATTGGTCGTGTTGAACAAGGGATCGCGGATGGTGCCGAGATGCCCCCCGTTATTGTGCTCAAGGACAAGAATGGACAGCTCGTCTTGATGGGTGGCAACACGCGGTTGATGGGCGGTGCAGCGGCGGGCGCTTCGATGCCCGTCAAGGTCATCGAGGTTGACTCGGAATTCGACGAAAAAGCTGGCGAGGCTGCTGCCGGGGGCACCGCCGAGAAGGGTGAGGCTAAGACACCCCAGGCTGACACCAAAGCGAAGGAAAAGAAGCGCCGTCTCGACCAGCTCAAGGGGCGCCTCGAGAAACTCAAAGCCGAACGTGAAAAGATGCCCGCAGATCAGCAGGCGAAGTTCGACGAAAGGCTCAAAGGCATCGAGTCCACCATCGGGAAAGCCGAGGAGGCTTCACAGGATGAGGAGCATTCGCCTGGCGATGTCTGGCAAACCGAGTCTGGGAATTGGCGCGGGATGAACCCTGATGGGAGTGCGGACTCATTCAAGGACAAGGCCATGGCTGACAGGTATTCCAAGCGTCAATCGGCTCGTCCCGCTCCCCTCAAAAAGGCGCAGGATCAGGTCGTAGACGAGGTTGCCGAGGTCTGGCTCCGCTACATCCGGGCCTTCCACCCGGACGATCCGAACCGCCCCATCGTGTACCTCGACGCGGCTTAACCTAAGTTCTAGGGAGCAAAAAACTCCCTAGAACTCGGACACGGGCGTCATACCCGGTTCGCATGGTGTTTCAACCACCCCTGGCCAAAACCCAAGGGTGGTTTTTCTCCCTGGGCCGGAGGTTTGAACCCACTTGGAGAGTTTCGCGGAGGTTTAACTCCCCCTCCCAGGGTCGGTTGAACGTCCGAAGGGATCTCCAGGGGAGTTTATCTCCCAAAAAATGCAGATTGGCCCGGTTTTCTCCTTATAGCAGCACGCAAATAGGCGAAGGGCTGCCCCTCGTGTCGAGGGTTCGTGCACGCGCCCGTTTCCGCCAGGAGAAAGTTCATGCCGAATCTCAGTAAGCAAGGGGCGTTGCAGGTCACACGTGACCTCGACCGTATCGCAAATCTTTTCGAGACCGAGCACACCACGCTCGGCGTTTCGCAAAAAGTGGCCCAGGATTTCGGGCTTCGTTGCGATCTCCTTTCCCGTGAAGTCGAGAAGACCGCGGGCATCGAGCGCACCGAAGACGGAAACTTCAAGGACCCCGCCATCGCGAAACTTGCCTCGGCCATCGAGAAGCAAGCTCAGATGGACCCGAAGCAAAACTACACCGAGGAAAAACTCCTCCCGAACTCGTTCAATCCCGCCGAGATCGGCGAAGAGCAGTCGGGCGCCCTCCTGCGCAATCAGGATGAGCCCTACATGGACGTGTTCAAGCAGGACGAGTTCGACCAGCTTCGCATGGTCCAGCAGGATGGAATGTTCTCGAACGCCAAGTCGGCAGCTCTGCTCGTGCAGAAGATGGCTGTCCTGTTGGCCAAGAACAACATCGACATCCCCACCGTCGTCAAGGCCGCCGGCTAGTACTACCGCCCGGCGGCCTTTCTCGTTCCGGCCTACGCCGGACAAGATAGGCGGCCACCCACAGGAGGTGCCGAATGGCTGGCTTGTCCCTGATGCAGACACGAACTTTCATCGACCGCCTTGGTGATCTCGAAGAGGAGATCACCAAGGTTTGTCGTGCTTCCGAGGTCATCGCGAAGAACGCAGGCAAAGAGCATGCGTCCGGTGTCGGTCGACTCAAGGAAGCCTGTGACTCCCTCAAGGAGAAGCAGGAGTACCTTCGGGAGGCCAAAGACTGCCTCCTTGGGTTCGATGGGTTCCTGCACGCAGAGGCCGGTTCCATGCGGGAGGCGATGGCCAACCCCAGGGTTGGTGGCGCGTTCAGCCGGGTCGGTGAGCGGATGGGATCGCTCATGGCGATGCACGTCAACGCGATGGTCGAAGAGACCATCGACGGCATCCGTCGGGTCACATCCTCCATCAAGGCTCTCCGAGATGCTCGGCAAGACGCCCAGCGCAGTGGCTCTCTCAAGGAGAGCTCCAAGGCGCTTTCCAAGGTCTGTTCGGCGGCTGAGAAGGCCATCGCCAAGATCATGAAAATGGATGTTGAAGCGCCCATTCCCGAGCATGGCGATGAGCACATGCACGCTTCCGATGAACCTGAAGAAGAAGAAGAGGTCGAGATGGTCGTTGAGAAATCTGCTGGTGAAGTCGGTTTCCACGGCTATTCCCTGACTGCGGGCCTCCCCCCGGAGTTCCTGGAGAACGCCCAAAAGAAGAAGGACGAGGCCGCGGCCAAGAAGAAGGACGGCGACAAGGACGACGACAAGGACGACGACAAGTCGGACAAGAAAGCCGCCCTCCCCCCGGAGTTCCTGGAGAACGCCCAGAAGAAAAAGGACGAGGCCAAGGGTAAGAAGGACGGCGACAAGGACAAGGACGATGACGAGGGCAAGAAAGCCCACGGCTACGACCTGACCGCCGGGGAAATGCCTGACTTCATCAAAGAGAAGATGAAGGAGAAGGAAGACGAGGACGAAGACGAGGACGACAAGAAAAGCTCCAAGAAAGCTGACTCACTCGTCCCCGGCAACAAGTCCAAAGGTCCCAAGGAGCTCGATGAGGAAGACCAGGGCTGGGTCCCGGGACATCGCACCACTCAAGCGCCCACGGATGACGACGAGAAGAAAGGTGGCAAGAAGAAGGCCACCGACGGCGTGACGATCAACGTCATGGTGGCTTCCGGGGACCCGGACAAGATCCGTGAATCGGTTTTAGCTGCTTTGCGGAAGGCGGATTCGAAGGATCCCGATCCTTCGATGGATGACGACCTGCCTGGCGAAGACACAGACGGAGAACCCGTCGTGGGTAAGTCCGCACATGGTTACCAGCTCACCGAGCCGGCCGACCACGGATACAACCTGACGGCGTAAGGGAACCACGAATGCAAAACCGCCAAGCAGACGCAGGAAACTGGCAAGCCCGGGGACAAGAGTTCCAGGTCGGCCAGACCGTGCAGCTCATCAATGGCGGTGCGACGGATCAGGGACGCGTGGTCGCAACTTGGCCCGGCATCGGCATGGTCGATGTCCAGTGGCCGCACACGGCGTACAGACACGGTGTTGAGGACCTCCAGATCGTCAACCCTGGCGACGACCCCTACATCTCTCCGATGCACGAGGACGTTCCTGGCGGCGCCGGCATGGACGGCATGGTGTCCGAGGGTGGCCCGCAGAGCAACGTCGTCGAGGGTGAAGTCCCCCGTGTCGAGCTCGTCCACGAAGTCGAGAGCCTCGGGGCCAAGGTCGGCTCCCAGAACAAGCAGAAAATGATCTCGAGGGTCGCTCAGGCTTTCGTGAAAAAGAGCCTCTACTGGCATGCGCAGGATCGGAAGTACCGAGCCAGTGCCGAGGAGCACAAGACCGGGAACTACCGCTGTCCTTCCAAGGCATGCGACGGCCATCTTCGTCAGGCGACCTACAAGATGGAAGACGGTTGCTGCGTGAAACTGCACGGCTGTCCCAAGTGCATGTTCATGATCAAGGCGACGGACCTTCTGACGGACCATCACGGGGAGAGCACCTAGCATGGCGTTTTTGAAGAAGGCATTTGCTGGGGTCGTGCACCCCAACTGGGGCACTCAGAACTGGGCGCGCTTCCGTGAGGAGCATCAGCGCGAGTTCGTTGGGACTCCCTATCGTGGTGGGCATACTCGAATCGCGTCGGGTGCTTCGAATCTCGTTTCCCAGGCGTCGGAGATCCTTGGTGAGACCTTCCGCCCCGAGCGGTACCTGCTCACCCACGCGACCATCGTTGCTTCGGTCGACACTGAGGAGGTTCCTGGAATCCGTCTCGGTGCCTTCAGCGAGATGGGGCGGAACATCAACCGCAAGTGGGCGAACTACCGCGTCAAGCCGGGCACGGACATCTACATCAACAACAACCACGACTGCTGGGATCGTCCGGTTCTGCTCAAGGCGTATCCGACCTTCATCAACGCCCACAACTTCGTCGAGCATGTCCAGATCGAGGAGCAGTCCAAGGGCCGCATCATCGACGCGGCAGCGCGCGACATCGGTGATTCGATCTACGTGGATATCCTGATCGCCACGGATCGCAAGCACGAAGCCCTCATTCGTCAAATCGAGTCCGGCCAGATGGGCACCATGTCCATGGGCTGCTCTGTAACCGAGACCCAATGTACGAAGTGCGGAAACGTCGCTGCCGATGAAACGGAGATGTGCGAGCACATCAAGTATCACAAGGGCAACTACGAGTTCGACAGCAACGGCCACAAATACCGGATCGCCGAGCTGTGTGGACACCACAGCATCGAGCCCACCGGTGGTGTGACCTTCATCGAGGCTTCCTGGGTTGGCGTCCCTGCTTTCCCCGGCGCCGTGATGCGCAACATCATCTCGCCCGAGCAAGTCAACGTCGACACCCGCAGCCAGATGCAGCAGGTGCTCTCCGCTCCTCCGCGTGAGTGGACCGACGATGGCATGGGAAGAGCAGCTCGGCTTGCTCCCGCTCGTTGGCCCCGTACCATCGTGTCGCAAGAGGACCCGATGGCTCCCGCGCCCGAAGGCGCTGATCCGATGGCCCCTCCCGGTGGCGATCCCATGGGTGATCCGATGGCCCCTCCCGGTGGGGAGCCTGAGAAGGATCCGATGGAGGAGCTCGAGAGCGAGATCGAGAAATACGTCCTCGACAAGATCAAGAAGAACCTCAAGAAGAAGATGACGGAGGAGGTCAGCGAAGACGCTGTCTCTTCTCCTGAGTTGGCCACTTCGACCAACGAGAACATCAATCATCAGGCAAATCTCATCCACGGCGTGAGCGCGATCATTCGTATCGCTCGATCCGACGTGGAGTTGCTGGACGGTCTCGCTCGTTTGAACGAGAGCCACGGCATCAAAGTTTCGAGGGAAGTTTACAGAACTGCTCTTCGGGTTGGGTCTACCGAAGAACATCTGTCTCTCGATGGGTACTTGTCGCGTTGTGCACAAGTACTGGCCCGTAAACCAACCGTGGGAGAAGCCAAGACCTTGGTTCGTCTTGGGCGGATCCTTTCACTTCGAAAGAAGACCCGGTCCTAGCCGACCCGAGATACCCGAAAGGCTCAAAGGAGAAAACAATGTCACGTCAACGCAAGACCTGGAAGCAGGCCGAGGTGGACAAGACGGCTTCCCCGCCGCCACAAATCCCGGCCGTAGATCGTACCGAGGGACCCAGTCATCCCGCGTACTACGAAGATCCCGCCGCCGACAAATACAAGTCAGGTGACACAAGCTCGTGGGCGGAAGATCCCCACAAGCCGATGTCTCCTGAATCGCCGCCTCCGGCGATGCCCGGCAACCTGACGACGGAAAAGCTTACCCATCCCGGAACCTCGGAGTTCTCAAAGCGCCCCGAGACCCCGGAACAAGCCGCCGACTCTGGTGGTGGTGGTGGCAAGGCGGCCTCCGGCCCGTCCCTGAAGAAGATGGCCGAAGAGCGCGCAAGCCTCTGCGTCCGTATCGCTTCGGCTCTCATGCCGGGTGCTGACGCCGGCACCGTCGAGAATAAGGCTCTCGAGCTGATGGATCTCGACGACGGTCAGCTTCGTGCCACGGCCAGCACCCTCAAGGTCCTCGCTGGTGAGGATGAGGATGAGGAAGAGGATGAAGTCGAGATCGAGATCGAGGGCGGCAAGAAGGCCAATCTCGAGATGACTGCCCGTCTCGACAAGATCGAGAACAGCATGGGCAAGCTCGTCGCCGCCATGACCCATTTTTTCGGCGGAGAGGGGGATGAGGATGGAATGAGCGACAAGGAGCTCATGGCATACCTCATGGCCGACGATATGGATGGCGACGGCGTTGATCAGAATGCCCCCGACTACGCCTACACCGGTGAGAAAAGCTCCGGTGAGGATGAGTTCGAGCGCGGAGAAGAGTCCGAAGGTACGGAAATCTCCGACGAGGCCGAGGGCGACAAGATGGCCGGCGAAGATGAGGAAGAAGCCATGCTTCGGGCGATGCTCGAAGAAATGGATGAAGAGATGGCAATGACCGCCAGCTCCAAGGGTGCCTCCGAGGCCGTGGAAACCACCACGCCTCTCGCCAAGGGTCCCACCATCGAGTCGGGTGAAGGCGGCAACGTCAATCCCGATGAGTACGCACCGACTCCCGTCGTCGCCCAAAGCGATGGCTCGGAGAAGGTCGGCGATCCCACCCCCCACGGTAGCAAGGCTGCCGCGGAGGACACCGGGGCCGCTGAAATGGACATCGAGATCTCCGCTGGTCTCGATCCCATGGGCCTGATGTCTGATGGAACCGACAAGGAGGCTTCGGCCGACGACGAGCTCATGCAGCTCTACGCCGACTTCGACCTCCCCAAGACCGCCGGTGAAGATGCCGAGTCCGACAAGGACGAGGACATCGGTGGTGGAGATGCCCTCAAGGAGATGGAAGAGCTCGAGGAGAAGTCGGAAGAGGAAGGCGAGGAAGAGTCGCCCAAGGCTTCCAAGAAGGCTGACATCCAGCTCAAGCCGCAGCAGAAGGCCGCCTCTACCGGCGCCCAGAAGCTCGGCAATGTCCGTCCCCAGACCAAGGTCGCCGCGACCGAAATCTCCGAGCTTCAGAAGCTCTGGGACTCGGCTCCCGACGTTTCGCAGGTCTTCGGAGTCCCGAGTTCGAAGTAATTCGAGCTCGTTCCAGGTCGAAGGGGTTTTTAGTTTCCCTATAAGTCCCTTCGACCTCGGTAAAGGCCCTATCTGAGGACCTTATATGTGAATGGACGAGGTTTGGGTCGGTAACGTGAAATGTTCCTTTATTCCGAAGGAACGCCGCCTCAACTCCTCTAACTCACTCAGCCAGTAAACAAGGAGCAACTGCAAAATGCCGATGCTTGGACAGGCGAGTGGTGGATGGACTGAGAGCTCTTCGGCCCTACGGCTTCTGCACGTAGGGATTCGGAACGCAACTGGCGTTCTGACAGCCGATGGTTTCACACAGACCAACCCGCCCATCGTCACTACCGCAGGCACGATTTCCACTCAGACCAACACCGGAGTTCTTGGTGTCCTGAGCGGTTCCGTCGCCTTCACCCGTCCCGATCAGGGATCAAACTTCATTGGTGGTCCGGTTGAACCCGGTGCCCCCGACGAGATTCTGATCCGTCCTTTGGGATGTTTCGTCAACACTGCCGTAGGCAATGCCTTCGAGAATCAGCCTGGTCCCGCCTCGGGAAAGAACACGTACATGTCCACCGGTGGGACGTATGCGAACCAGCTTTTCGAGACGCAAGCCATCGCCGCTTCAGGTGCTATCGCCGCTGGAGATGACCTCATCTACACGGCGGGTCAGGAACTCGTCGCCTCGCGCAACGGTTACCTGATGATGCGCGTCACCACTCAGACTGGTGCCGCCATCTCCCTCGACATCGCGACAATCACGTCGGAAGTCGCCAACGGCAATGCTGCCTCAACCACGATCGGTGTTCTCAAGATGCCTCCGGACTCGGAGCAGTTTGAGATCATGTACGACCAACGCATCTAGGAAAGGAGAAAAGACTATGTCTACTGGTGTTTCCAATGCCGTAAAGCAGAAGCTGATCTCCGAGTACATTCGGACTCCGGCCGGTCGTGCAAAACTGGCAGCTTCTCTCACTCAACCTCTCCGCACGCGTCGCGACTACACGTCGGTCGGTCGAAAGACCTTCCTCGTGGAACAGCTTCCGGACGGAGCGCTCCCCATCTACGACAAGGACCCGGACGTTACGGCGTACATCGTTGGCGAAGAGGGCGAGAACATCATCGCGGTGACCAAGCCGCGTCGTGTCATTTTCCCGTTGTTCGAGATCGCCTCGAACCCCGAGATTCCTCTCACGCAGATCAAAGAGCGTCGTTTTGACCTCATCGAGCGTGCGCAGGACCTGGCACGTGCCCAGATTCAGGCTGCCGAAGACGAGCGTGTCTTCGCGGTTCTGGATGCCATCGCCACCAACGGGTTCGACTCGATCCCCGGTGGTACCAACCCGGACATTCCCGTGGTCGCTCCGATCTCGGGTGCTGTGCTGGCCGACGCCTTCTCGCTCATCGAGCGCCACGACCTCCGGGTCGCGCGCGTGTACATGAACGCGCGGGACTACGCCGACATCCGCAAGTTCGGTCGGGATATCCTGGACATCGAGAGCCAGGCGACACTGCTCAAGACCGGCCTTCAGGCAACCCTCTGGGGCGCCCAGGTCATCACGAGCCGTATCGTTCCCGCGGGAA
>Ga0307377_10004271_pt1 | contig 15694 bp, 14 predicted proteins | sample TR3MG_FD_202535 | JGI IMG/M metagenome (GOLD analysis project Ga0307377, IMG submission 202535) | Soil microbial communities from Risofladan, Vaasa, Finland - TR-3 | ecosystem: Environmental > Terrestrial > Soil > Coastal area > Acid sulfate soil | place: Finland: Risofladan, Vaasa | collected... | reverse complement strand
GTGAAGCTTTATTTAAAAGTTCTTCATAACTATAAATTGGTTCAAGTTTTGTGTTTAAATCAGATAGATCATTATCAGTAATGATAATGTAGCCTTCAATAGCTTTACATAACGGAGCAACAGATTCTGCCACCTGAATCAGATTTTCATCGACGATAATATATTTGGTACCAGAATGATTAATTACATAAGATAATTCTTCAGGAATAAGATTTAAATTTAGAGAAACCATAACGGCTCCCATCCCAGGAAGACCGTAATAGATCTCAAAATGTTGGTGATGATTCCATGCAATAATTCCTACGCGGTCACCAATTTTTATACCAATTGATTGTAAAGCATTAGCTAATCGTTGCATTCTCTCATATGAATCTCTATAGGTATATCGGAATAAAGTACCATCATCTTTTCTAGTTATAATTTCTTGTTTAGCGAAATTTCTTATTCCCTGTCGCATATGATTGATTACATTTAGTTGATAATTCTCTTCTTGATCAACAATAAATCCTTTTATAAGCTTCAACTTCAATTCTCTCTTTTTTATTTGTTATAGAAGAGATTAAATTATAAAAGGATTTAGAAATATTCAAAAATCGCTCTAGTAAATTATTAATTTTTTCTTTCTTCAGAATTCTAGTAAATTCTATAGTCTATAAAGATATACTTTAAATTTTATCAATTAAAACCAATTGTATGGATTCTTATGATAAATTACCAGACGCTGAAATTAAACCAGTTGGAGAACTTTCAATTAAGTTTTTAGACTTAGGAATAAAAACCTTTAGGGAAGCTTGTGACTATGTGCATAAGATTGACTACGGTTATAATACAAATTATGAAGATAAAATGATATTCTTCAAAGAAAAAAGAGGATCGTGTACTACCAAACATGCTGTAATCGCAGGTCTGGCACAAGAACTTAATATACCGCTTTATAAACATGTCTGCGTCTATAAATTTACGGAGGAGATAACAACAGGGGTTAACGAAATTCTAAAAAAATACGAAATTCCTTATGTACCTAAGGTTCATTGCTTTTTAGTGTATGATAAATACAAATTTGATCTTACAGAAGGTAATTACAACGGGAAAAAAAAACCTATAAACGAGTACATTCACTCAGAAAGAGTTGATCCATACATTAGTAGAAAAGACGAGTATCTACTTTTTAAAAAAGTATTAAAGGAAATAATTCTTCCATCCAAAGAAATGGAGGGAATAACAGAAAAAACCCTACTAAAAGCAAGAGCGAAAAGCATCACTCTGTTGATGAACTGTATTTTATTGTAGTTTTAGTCCGTAGGGTAAAGTAGTTATAAGTTATCTTATTTTAATTATTATGGAAAGCGATAGAAAGAAGGAAACTGAGGGTAGCGTTGTTGATTATACGACAAAACCTAATACAATAACTTCTTTAAAAAGCGATTTTGAAGCTCTTGGTGTTAAACCGGGAGCTATAATAATTATGCATAGTTCATTAAGTAAAATTGGCTGGACTGTTGGAGGACCAGTATCAGTTATTAAAGCTTTAATGCAAACCCTAACTCCCGAGGGCACTTTAGTAATGCCGACATTTTCTAGCGGTAACTCTGAACCATCTAAATGGGAAAATCCCCCCGTACCTAAGAGTTGGTGGGATACGATTAGAAAAGAGATGCCCGCCTTCGAACCAAAAATAACCCCCACCAGAGGAATGGGAACGATTGTTGAAACTTTTAGAAATTGGCCTAATGTTCTACGGAGCAATCACCCAATGTCATCTTTCGCAGCGTGGGGTAAAAACGCAAAACCTATCATCGAAAATCACGAATTAATAGGAGATCTTGGCGAAGGATCCCCTATTTCGCGCCTATACGAACTCGATGGAAAAATTTTATTGATAGGAGTTAGTCATGAGAACAATTCATCGATACACCTTGCTGAATATAGAAGTGAATTTCCTGGTAAAAAATATAGTAAAACTGGATGCGCAATGCTGATAAATAATCAGAGAAAATGGGTAGAATGGGAAGACCTAAATCTCAATAGCGATGATTTTGCACAGCTTGGCGAGGATTTTGAATCCAAAATCAATTATAAGCCAGGCAAAATTGGATTGGCAGAAAGTCGATTGATACCAATCCGAGCTATTGTAGATTTTGGAGTCGAGTGGTTAAAAAAGAACCGAAAAGTTCCTTAAGTTTTCTACATAATTAAAAATTATGGTGATTTTTAAATGAAAATGATTAATGAAACTGCAATCGTAACCGGTTCCACAAGTGGAATTGGGAAAAAAATAGCCGAACTATTCCTTAAAGAAGGATGTAAAGTAGCGATTTGTTCTCGAAATGAAACTAATGTAAATCAAACCTTAGCGGAGTTTAAAAAGCATTTTGGAGACTCTGTTATCGGTATACCTTGTGATGTTTCTGATCCTATTGCCGTCAAAAAACTTATTGACAAAACCATTGAAGCTTTTGGATCTATCCGTATCTTAGTAGCGAACGCCGGCGTGAACTTAACTTATGGACCCTTTCAATATTTAACATTAGATAAGGTTAATTCAGACGCTAAAACAATCATTGGAATTAATTTAATCGGAGTATTAAATTCAATATCAGCAGTATTACCCCAAATGATTAAACAAAAATATGGGAGGATAATAACATTATCAGGCGGTGGAGCCGATAGACCAATGGAAAATATGACCATTTATTCTGCCTCTAAAGGAGGGGTTGTTGCATTTTCTCGATGCTTAGCAAAGGAGTTGGAAATGAGTGAAAATGATATCAAAGTAAACATATTTCAGCCCGGAATGGTATTGACAAATTTATATAATGTGTCTTTGATTGAAGCTTGGAAGGATAAGGAAACATATAACTCTCAAATGGAATTATTGAAGAAATATGTTATGACGGATGTTGAAAAAAGCAGCGTGACAGTCATTCCCTACGCATTACCAACATGCAAAGAAAATGGTAAATCCTTCAGGGGTTTTCCGCTTGCAAAGATGATCAGAGGGTTTATGAAAGTATCAAAAGAAATGAAACGCAGTAATAACACCTGAAATGCTTATTTTCAAAACTAACTAGAGCATTTCAAATAAATTAAAAAAAAAAAGATAAGGTTAGATAACAATCGCAAAAAGAGTTTTTTACTAATTATTATTTACTACTTATTTTATTAAATTACATTTGCAGATTTGTACTAACTCATTTAAACTAATAGCGATTTCGTCTGCCGCCGCCTCCTCCTCCGCCTCGATTATACGAGTTAAATTGAGGAGGGGCTTTCTCAGTTACGACAACATTGGAAGCTTGAGGGCCTTTTTGACCTTCAGTAACTTCGAATTCAACCTTATCGTTTTCGTTTAATGTTTTGTATTCGTCATCTCCACCTGCTAATGCAGAGAAATGAACGAAAACATCGGTACCATCTTCACTATTTATAAATCCAAAGCCTTTTCGGCTATTAAACCATTTTACTGTTCCTTTTACCAATTTTAAAACCAATTTTTTTAAAACTAATTCTTTCTATATCAAAGAATTAATTATATTAACATACCATATGTAATATATTTTTTCCTTTTCTTTTAAAAATAAAACAAATTTCTATATTGGAATAGTTAATCTACCCAAAAATCTTTTGCTAATCTTCTTCTTGTTTGCCATAAACTAGCTTTATCAGTGAAGCCGATAATGCCTTTGCCTTGATCAGCGTCTTTTATTTTCCACATTCCACTCACAGCTCCCGTTAAAGCGCCAGATAAAACTTCGAAACCTTGAGCTGTATATAAATCGCATTCTACTCCTCGGTTAATAATAAATTTTAATTGACGCATTCCTTGCTGATTTTTGGTTTTAAGCACTTCTAATAGTCGCTTTACTTCTTCATCAAGTTGGTCGTTGGCAACAACTCGGTTCCACAAATTCCATTCAACAGCCTTTTTGCTCGTATGAAGTGCTCCAATAAGATTGATTTCTTTCGCTCTTCTTCGACCGATTAGTCGCGCTAAACGTGTCGTACCACCCCATCCGGGAGTTATTCCAACATCTACTTCAGGCATACCCCATTTTGAACGTTCAGTAGCTATAACAAAATCGCAAACCATAGTAATCTCCAATCCTCCTCCCACAGCATAACCGTCTACCGCAGCTATAGTAATTTTATCCAGTTCCTCTAGTTGATTAGCCATATTTTGATAATACCGACATCTTCGAGTTATATCGTTAGCGTTTCCCCATTTAATCATCTCTTTAATATCATCTCCAACGCAGAAGTTGGGACCCTCACCTTTAATAACCAAGAATTTGAGTTTTGTAGATTGTCTTACTATTTCTATCGCAGCGACAATTTCTTCTGAAAGTTTCATGCTTAATGCATTCATAACTTCTGGTCGATTCAGTAATATCCAAGCAGTTTCTTCATTTTCCTTATAAATTAAACTTTCAAATTTCATAATTAATTCGTAATTAACGATAAATTTTAAATGTATAGAGCTTAATTACCAATCTTCTTTTTAATCTAAGATAAAATTTATAAAACAGAAGGGATTTGCATAAATTAATAATGTTTACGAATAATACGGCTTTAACGAGCTCAGTAAAAGAATTTTTACGGAAAAGAGTATTACTTCAGGCATTATTACAATTATTATTATGAGCGATACAAATCCGCTTTATCTTTTTCTTTTAAATTTTTGACGGATTTGTTTGCTGAGAGCATAAAATTTAACTGAAAAAGCTTAAGGGGCGGATTATCAATAACTGAAAAAAAGAAATTAATTGATAAAAATTATGTATAACCCGCAACAGATTGAAAAAAAGTGGCAAGATAAATGGGAGCAGGCAAAAATATTTGAAGCTAACCCAAATCCAGACAGAAAGAAGATTTTTATTACCTCTCCTTATCCGTATGCTTCTGGACCTTCACATATAGGCCATGGTAGGAGTTTTGTGAACGGAGATGTTTTTGCGAGATATTATCGTGCTAAAGGTTATAATGTATTATATCCAATGGCATTTCATATTACAGGAACTCCTGTGTTAGCAATATCTTCTTCCATTGAAAGAAACGATAAAGGAACTATTGAAAGAATGGAAGAGTACGTATCGTTACATACAACTGATCGAGAACAAGTAAAAAGGATAGTTGAAAGCTTTGTAGAACCGTGGAATATTGTTAACTATTTTTCGGACACTTATAAAATCGATTTTAAATCATTAGGTATGAGTTTGGATTGGAGAAGAGAATTCACAACTGGTGATAAACTCTATAATAAGCTAATTGAGTGGCAATATCATAAACTATTCGAACAGGGATATTTAGAAAAAGATGAATACCCTATTTTGTATTGTCCTCAATGTGGAAACGCAGTAGGTGAGGACGATATTTCAAGTGGAGATGAATTAAATTTAGCAATTAATGAATATACTTGCATAAAATTTCCATTTGAGGATGCTTATCTAGTTCCTTCTACATTGAGACCCGAAACAATCTACGGTGCAACTAATTTATGGATGAATCCTACTGGTACATATGTGTACGCTAGAGTGAATGGGGATACATGGGTTATTTCTGAGGAAGCTACTTTACTTTTAAAGAATCAGAATAAGGATGTAGAAATACTCGAGAAATTTAAGGGAGTAGACTTAATTGGAAAAAAGGTTAAGAATATAGATGATAGTCGAGATCTCCTAATTTTACCGGGAGATTTTGTAGATACTACAGTGGCAACTGGTGTAGTCTACTCAGTACCAGCCCACGCTCCATACGATTATATAGCATTATTAGACCTACAAAAAAATGATGCAACTATAAAAGAATTCAAATTAAATTCCGAGGAAGTAAAGAAAATAGAACCCATTCAAATTATTGACTTATTGTATTTCGAAGATTATCCCGCAAAAGTTTACTGCGAAAAGTTCAATGTCAAAACTCAAACAGATTTCGAAAAATTAGATAAAGCAACAGCAGAGAATTATAAAGTAGAATATTATAACGGAATTCTGAATGATATGTGTGGAAAATATAAAGGAATGAAGGTAAAAGAAGCTGTGGTTAAAGTTATTGATGATTTGATTGAGGATGGAATGGCAGATAAGATTTTTCTACCTATTACTAAAGATCTTAGGTGTAAGTGTGGAAAAGAAATATTAGTTTCGATAATAAGCGATCAATGGTTTTTAAATTTTGATGCGGGAGATTGGAAGCAAAAAGCGTCAAAATGCTTGAATAGTATGAAAATTGTCCCCAATAAATATCGAATGAATTTTGAGCATGTTTTTAACTGGTTAGAGAAAAGACCTTGTGCGCGGAAGAGAGGCCTTGGAACTCAGCTTCCATTTGATAAAAATTGGATTATCGAGTCTTTAAGCGATTCTACAATATATATGAGTTTCTATCCCATAATTCATCTGATAAAGAAAAATGATATCAAACCAGAACAGCTTATACCCGCGTTTTTTGATTATATTTTATTAAATATAGGTGATATCAATAGTCTGTCTAACCAAACTAAGATAGAAGTAACTGTATTAAAACAAATGCAACAGGAATTTTATTATTGGTATCCCGTAGATCATAGGCATACAGCAATTATGCACATTTCCAATCATTTGAGTTTTTATATATTTCATCATGTAGCTATTTTTCCCGAAGAACACTGGCCAAAAATTGTCTCCTTAATAGAACCAGTAATTATAGAAGGTCAAAAAATGGGGAAATCAAAGGGTAATGTAATTTCAATAGCAAATATTAAAGATAATTACTCAGCTGATTTATTTCGGTTTTACATTTCTCATAGTGCTGACTTTGGAATTAGTGTAGATTGGCGTGAAAAACAAATACAAATCGTAAAAAATCACATAATAAGGTTCTATAATTTTATATCTGAAAATACAGTTAAACTAAGTAAAATTGAGGAAAAAGCAGATAACCTTAACACAAAATATGCAAAAATAATTTTATCGAAATGTACAAAGAAATTTGTTGAAGCGGAAATTGGTATGAAAGATTTAAACATAAGAAAATACCTTCAACTATCTTTTTACGAGGTTTTTAACATAATTCAAGATTTTAATAGATATTGTGAAGATGCAAATGATGTTTTAGAAGTTTATAGAATTATTTTTCCAAACTGGGTAAAAATACTTTCATTAACCATGCCTCACCTATGCGAAGAACTATGGGAGATGATGGGGAACACTGATTTCCTTTCAAATGTCATTTGGGATGATTTTAACAAAGGATACATCAACAACGATATTGAAAGTGAATTTGACTATATTTCTGATGTAATAACTGACATTCTAACCATTCAAAAAATTGTTTCATATAGTGATCTAAGCAAAATTTATCTCTACACTGCTCCAAGCTGGAAATATGAAGTTTTAATAATTATCACTTCAAAAGAGGGAGATTTCAAAGAAATAATTGATGAATGTAAACTTAAAGGTGATTTAATCAAAAATAAAGATTTGATCTCGTATGTTAAAAGTCAAATAAAAGATAGGATTTGGGAAAAGGATTTAAATGCATTGGACGAAGAAACCTTATTAGAAGAATACAGAGATTACATTGAAAAAAGAATTAAGGGCAAAATATACATTAATTCAAATTACGATCCAAAAAACCGGTCAGTGAAAGCAGTTCCATTTAAACCAGCAATTTACGCAGATATTTAACACACAAACAATTCTATTCTTCTTCCAGTCCGTATACTTGTCTTGGCGTAAGATATTGAGGATATTTATCAATTAGGGCTAGGCGCGCTTTATAGCACATATGACATTCATCCACATACGAATCTTCGTGCTTAATATCGTAATCTTTTACTAATTGAGCTGGACCTCCTCGAACTAAAGGACCACATATCGGGTGATTATCAGGTTTATAATTTCTTACTAATTCTGAAAGAGGAGTTTCCCAGAAATTACCTATGCTTAAACCTTGGCAGATTTGGGTGTTACCAAAAGGATCAACATGAACTCTCCCTAATCCCTTTAAATCTTCATATGGACACACTTTTAATTCTTCCCACATTGTACGAGGTAGACCTTCTATCAAAGTTTCAATAGCCCTACCTCTAAAAGTGACTCCGCCACCTATTACGGGCTTTCCCTTTTCATACTCGGATTCCGATCTCATTTCTACTTTTGGTTCATTGATACTAATTGAAGATGTAGGAATATTTAATTTATCTGCTGCGCTTCTTGCTATTTTGGACAGGTTATCATCTTTATTTTCAAAATGAAATTCATCGTCACTTACAGTAAAATCCTTTACACCTAATTCTGTAAGGGATTTAAGCCATACTTCAGCATCCTCAGTACAAGTTGCCCAATATGAATTTGTTACAACGCCAACTTTAAATCCTTTTTCATTAGCAAGTTTAATCCCTTCAAGCATTATAGGATAAAACAGAAAGGGCTCTCCACCTTCAAAATAAATCCATTCTATCGTGCCGATTTTAACAGCTTCGTCAAGAACAGTTCTAATTTGTTCCAAAGTAAAAGTACCTTCAGAATGAGGTCCACAATACAAAAAACAATGGTCACATTCGTAATTACATTTGTAAGTGAGAAGAAAGTGTATCCCATTTAACATGATAATTTCACATTAATGATTTTTATGAATAAATATGCAATTATTTAAAATAAAATTAATTAATAAAAATACATTAGATTCTATAAAATTTCTTAAGAAGTGAAGAATTATGGCAAACCTAGTAAGTATGTATGAAAAATATTTCAAAGATCCAAAAAGAGAACCAGTATTAATTGATTATGTCCGAACGCCAATAGGTAGAAGAAAAGGAACGGTAGGACGTCATAGAGGAGATGATTTAGTAGTACATTGCTACGAAACTATTGTTAATCGGAACGACTTCGATGTCAATATAATTGGCGATTCCATTGTTAGTTGTAACAGTCAAATTGGGGATTGTGCTTTAGATATTGGGAGAACCTCTGTATTGGCAGCTCATTTGCCAGTAACCATACCTGGTATGTCTATTAATCGCCAATGTGCTAGTGGTGCTCAATCAGTTATGTCCGGTTGGCAAGCTGTTGCCTCAGGGATAGTTGATTGCGTTATCTGTGGTGGAACAGAAGTACAAAATCGATATCCTATTATGTCAGACGCAAATATTTTTGATAAAGAACAAAACAAAGTGGTGATGATAGCACCAAATAAAAAAATATTATCTAATCCAGAGGTAGCTCAAAAACTAAAAGAATACAAAACTTCCTTTGCAGGTCAGATTAGTTCTGCTAACGATCTAGGCTTGCATTGGATGAATAAATCAGGAAAAACTCTAGAAGAATTCAGACTTGAATTAGATAGCCTCTCATTAGCATCACATCAAAAAGCTACTAAAACATGGGATGAGAGAGGAAAAGAAATTGAACCTATTTGGTGTCCTAAGCTTGACGAGAGCGGAAAACCGATGCTAGATGAAAATAATGAAGTAGCAAAAGATTCGAGTTTATCAGTTCTCACTGAGAGAGACGAAGCTCCTCGTCCAAATAGTTCAATGGAGACCCTTGCGGGTTTAAGAACCATTATTGGAAGGAAAAGCAAAGCGTTCTTGACTGCAGGAAATAGTTGCCCAACCAGCGATGGTGCAGCAGTACAACTTTGGATGACGCGCGAATTAGCTGAGGAATATGGTTTAAAAATTAGAGCTTCAATTGTGAGCTATGTTGTTGTTGGCACGGATCCTGTATTGCAACTAACTGGACCAATAAAAGCAATGCCAGAAGCGCTTAAAAGAGCAAATTTGACATTTGATGATATGAGTTTTATTGAAATCAACGAAGCTTTCAGTCCCGTTATATTTGCCTGTTGTTATGATCTTGGTTTAGACTGGAAAGATTCAAGGTTTAATCCTTGGGGGGGTGCAATTGCACTAGGTCATCCGACAGGGTCTACTGGAACAAGACTAATTGGTTCAAATGTTCATCAACTGGAAAAGTCAGGGAAGGAATTCGCTATTAGTTCAATGTGCGTAGGATTAGGAATGGGCGCAGCAACAATCGTAAGAAATGAAAATCCTAAATAATACTTTTTTCTCATTTTTTTATGTTTTGTTTATTTCATTAGTTAAAGTTAAATTTTCATATTCGAAAGTAGACATGATAGAGCGGATTTTAACATGAAAAAATAAATATGTAATAAAAAATAAATATATTAAGGATACAAATATTTTATTACCTAATAATTAAGAAAATAATCAAATGTCAGATAATAATATTAAATGTGAAGATAAGGATTGCGTTGTTTTCGATTTTTCAGAAATCTACAAATTGATAAATAGAATTAATAAAAAATTTGAAAAATTGCAGCGAAGAATAATTCAAAAAGAAAACCTTACAACTGCTCAGTATTCAATTCTGCAACAGCTCTGGAAAACTGATGGAGTTCAGTTCAAAACTTTAGCTAACGCGTGCTGCTGCTCTCAATCAACTATAACTGGAATCGTAGATACTATGGAAAAAAAAGACATCGTAGTTCGAAAAATGAATCCCGAAGATAGGAGGAGCGTCCTAGTTATTCTTACCGATAAAGGCAAAACACTAGAAAAAGAAACTCCCAACGTTAGCGCCATGTTAGATAATTGTTGTAGCGGATTTAATCCTAATGACATTGAAGATCTAACTAAAATGTTAAAGAAATTGGACAGTTCCCTCATTATCGCTGAACCTGATTCATGTTAAAATTTTTCCTCGTTCTCTGAACTAAATTTTCAAGTTAAAAAATAGTTCGGAACCAAAATATTCGGAACCTTTATATAGTGATACTAACTATAAGTATATAATAAGAAAAACTTAACTTTTCTTAAAAAAAACGGTTTAGATGTGATTTTTAAAATGGAAGATAACGAAATTAAAAAAATTGTAAGAGATCGATACGGTAAAATTGCAAGTTATTCGAGTTGTTGTTCTCCTTCTGCAGAACCCAAAGCATCAGCGTCATGCTGTGGACCCGTAGAAAGTAGCAAAGAAATGGGGTATACTATTGAAGAATTGAAAAATCTCCCTGAAGGAGCAAACTTAGGTCTTGGATGTGGGAACCCAACAGCTTCTGCTGGTCTAAAAGAAGGCGAAGTTGTTCTTGATCTTGGCTCTGGAGCAGGAATTGATTGTTTTTTAGCAGCAAATAAAGTCGGAAGATCTGGAAAAGTCATAGGAGTAGATATGACTTATCAAATGCTCGATAAAGCAAGAGAGAATGCAATAAAAGGGAACTATGAAAATGTAGAATTTAGATTAGGAGAAATTGAAAATTTGCCCATAGCGGACAATACTGTGGATGTAATAATCTCTAATTGTGTGATTAATCTATCCACTGATAAAAAAAGAGTGTATCAAGAAGCGTATCGCGTATTGAAGCCAGGTGGAAGGATAATTGTCTCAGATATTGTGCTTTTAAAGGAATTACCCGACAAAATCAAGAAAAATATGAAAGCATTCGCTAGTTGCATTGCAGGTGCGATGTTAAAAGACGATTATCTAAGTGTGATTAAGGATGTTGGTTTTAACTTAGAAGAAGTTACTGAGCAGACTTCTTGTGTAACATCATCTGTAGCATACAAATCTGAAACTGGAGAAGTTGTTGATGTTGACAAAATCCTAAAAGAAAAATTAGAGGAAATCGATGCATTCGCAAATTCTATTTCTGCTATAAGCATAAAAGTAAAAGCTATAAAATAATAATAATTTTTTAATTTTATATAAAATAATTAAGCTTACCAAATTACATGTATTAACATGAAACGTAAAGGAATCCACAGGCCCACAATTGAAGATATCATCGAATTGAGCGGCATCGAGGCACTTCACCCTGGCGGGATGGCATTAACAAAGCGTACTGCTGAACTAGCTGCTTTAAAACCAGGATTAAAAATCTTAGATGTTTCAAGTGGAAGGGGTACTCAATCCATATTCTATGCTCAAGAATATGGAGTTGATGTTACTGGTTTGGATCTTTCTGATGAAATGTTATCCACCGCTAGAAAAAATGCTGAAAACGAAGGTGTTGAAGGATTGGTTACATTCAAGAAGGGAGATTCTCAAAATTTACCTTTTGAAGATGAATCTTTCGATGTTGTAATTAATGAGTGTGCTGTGGGTATCCCAGATGACTCCCAAAAAGTGTTAAATGAGATGGTTCGTGTTGCTAAATTAGGTGGAATTATAGTAATTCACGAATCTACTTGGCGGGAAAAGCTTAGCAAAGAAGAAAAAGAAGAGATCTCTGAGCGGTACGGAACAACACCTCTGGAGTATGAAGAATGGAAAGCATTGTTAGTCAAAGCGGGTGTTGATGAGATTATCACTGAATTCGACGAGTGGTCTAAACCTGAAATGTTTTGGAAAATAAGGAAAGATCGTGATGTAAAACATTTTTCTAAAATAATGACTAGAGAGGAACTGAATAAAACTATCGAAATCATCACTAAAGAATACGGTCAAGATGGAGTTAAAAAAGCCTTAGAAAATCAAAAAATCTTCATGCAAGCAGTATTAGAAGGAAAAATAGGTTATTGTTTATTCAAGGGTATCAAGGAATAATCTCTTGATTTATTTAATTATTTATCTCATTATTAATTATTTATTATAATTAGTTGAATTTGAGATTTTTCATTTGAATCAAGTAGCTATTATAGGGGTAGGACATACTAAGTTCGGAAGATTACCAGAAAAGGGACTTTTAGATTTATTGTCGGAAGCTTCATTGAAGGCAATAGAAGACTCAAACACTAGTGATAAAGATTTTGATTCTGTTTATGTTGGAGCCATGAGTCCTGCTGCTTTTAATAATATATCTGGAATAGCAAGCGCTTTAGTAGATCATATAAGTTTATTGCCTGCTGCTGCTGATCATATAAAAAATGGTCCTGCCAGTGGAGGTTCTGCTATAAAAGCGGGATTTCAAGCAATTGCATCAGAAATGAGCGATTTAGTTTTGGTTGTAGGGGGGGAAAAAATGACTCATATAACAACTCCTGGATATGTCACCTCAAACTTAGCAAAATTAACACACCCGGTAGCTGAAAGACGACACGGTGTCTCACTTCCTTCATTTGCGGGATTACTAACGAGAGCATATCTCGAGAAATATGATGCAAAACTAGAATGGATTTCCGATATCGCAATTAAAAACCATAAGAATGGGGCTTTAAATCCAAATGCTCATTTTCAGAGAACCATTGATAGTTTTATGGAAAGCGCAATTAATAACGGAAAGGGAACATGGAAGAATGTACATGAATTCCTAAATGACGATAAGACCAATCCTATAATTGCAGATCCATTGAGACTTTTTCATGTTTGCCCGATTTCGGATGGTGCTGCTGCTTTAGTCTTATGTAATGCTGAAAAAGCAAAAGAATATTGTGATACACCTATTTTAATTTCTGGTATTGGACAAGCAACAGATACTCAAATAGTATTTGAACGGGAGGAACTTACCATTCTGAAAGCTTTGCGAATATGTTCTAATGAAGCTTATAAAATGGCTCATAAAACCCCAAAAGATATGGATGTAGCTGAATTACACGATGCTTTTGAAATTCTTGAGGCAGTACAGAGTGAGGATATAGGCTTTTTTCATAAAGGCGAGGGTGCTAAAGCCGCACATGAGGGATTAACGGAAATTGGTGGTAAAATTCCTATTAATCCTTCAGGAGGATTGAAAGCAAGAGGTCATCCACTTGGAGCTACCGGTGTTGCTCAAGTAGTTGAATTAGTTTGGCAATTAAGGGGAGATGCAGGTAAAAGACAAGTTGATGGTGCTGAAACGGGAATCACATGCAACTTTGGAGGATTTGGAAATAATATTATATCTATATTGGTTGAGAGAATGAAATCTTAAGGAATTTTAATTACTTTCTTTGTTTTATTATTTGATTAAAGAAACACGCTCTTTATAGCTTAAAAATTGATTCGATAATATTCGATATTTACAATCATCCCATTTCTTGCGATAATTGTAAAACAACTCTGAGATTTCTAATAAATCTCCAAATATAACCCTATAATTTTCAATAATAGAAATTTGTAAGTAAATGGGTAATAATTCAAAAATTCGAACTTCATATTTTAAAGGAAACTTTCCTAAAAGTTCTTCTTGTAATTTAATGTTTAATTCTTTATTTGTTTGATGTGAAATTACTGCAATATCAATATCAGAATTTGGACGCATGCCACCCTCCACATAAGATCCATAGGCTACAACATCATATTTTTCCTTTAAAAATTTCAACTTTTCCCTAATTTGTCCAAACTCATCTGATTTCATTTATGCAATCCTCAATAATTTCAATCCAATTTATTAACAGATCTTTAACTTCTTGAACAGAATCTAGTATTATCTGTTCATCAATTTCATTATAGCGATGAACTATAATGTTTCGTAGACCGTTCGCTTTTTTTAACTTCTCTCCTAATTCCGGATTCAGCTTTTTAATTTTAATAATTTCAGAAATATTGATGTTATCATCTTTTACTTGAACTCCCAAATCTTTTACGAGCATTGCAATTAAATCAACCATAGCTTCAATGGATGTTTGAAGAGAGTAAAATATTCCACGTTTTTCAAGTTCATTTTTCGGTTCTATTGGTAACTCTTGAATATAATCAAAAATGTGCTGTATTTTATCGCGATATCGTTTATTTCTCAATTCATCCATCGGAATCCGTAACTAAATTATACTTTTTTATAAAATATATTTTTAATAATACAATCTATTTTCCTTTATTTATATATAATAGTCAAAAAGAAAGTAATTATAATTTGAGATGTAATTTTGGAGGATTTGGAAATAATATTATATCGATTATAGTTGAAAGAAAGTTTTAATAACTACGCGATTGGCGACTATTATAATCCGAAAATGAAAATTATGGAGGGAGCTTAAATTTACTTGTTTTAATTCATTTTAAAGAGAAGAAATATAAAGAGCAAATTTTTTATTTTCTTGAATTGCCTTATGTGATTAAATCCATTCTATTATTGATGAACATCCAAGACCTTGTTTATCTTCAATCCTGCCATGAACAATAAATGTATCGCCTTCATATCCGCACTCAGGACATTTATTTTTTGACACTAATTCTACTAAATCATCAACAATTACAGCATGATTTAAAGAAGCTGCTACACCAAATGGTGTAAGAACTTCTAGAAAACCTCTATCACCAACTTGGTTTAATGGATCTAGAGTTTTTAAATCTCTAATTATTATTCTTGCTTGAGATGGGCAATGGAATATAAAATCTTGATGCTTATCTGACCAGTGACTACCAAAAGTTATCGGTGTTTCAGTAAAACCAAATATATCGGTGATTCTATCAGATTTAGTACCAAATGATTCCACACAATCAGAAATAAATTTTGTCTTATCTATCGGAGGATGTTTCAATTGAGACTTATGACCATTCCATCCACCACCACCAAAATTAACAACACTATCAGGTAAGTCGAATTTAAGATTTTTTTCTTTCATGATTTTGTTCATAAAAATATTTAGTAATTGAAGGCTTCCTCCAAATGAGATATGTTTTTGTTTATTCACTGGTTTTTCTAAATTTTTTCTAACTTCCTTAATGACATATTTTGAATTTATTCCAAAAGCACCTGCGAGACCTCGCTTTTTTATCATTGTTTTTACCGCTTTAAGGAGAAAGAACTTAATTAAGAATTTCGGATT
>Ga0307377_10004270_pt1 | contig 15694 bp, 16 predicted proteins | sample TR3MG_FD_202535 | JGI IMG/M metagenome (GOLD analysis project Ga0307377, IMG submission 202535) | Soil microbial communities from Risofladan, Vaasa, Finland - TR-3 | ecosystem: Environmental > Terrestrial > Soil > Coastal area > Acid sulfate soil | place: Finland: Risofladan, Vaasa | collected... | reverse complement strand
ACAGCCCACCCGGCAGGGGCACCGGCTTGGAGGTTGCCGTGCCAGTATGCCCTATTCTATTGGGGAGGGGTCCCGTTCCGCACAAACCCGACAGGAAACCTAGGCCTATCTATTATACCTTTCTCGGAGTCTAACGGAACTTAGGAAACCACTGGTTTTAGACTTAGTGGGGGGGTAAGCTAACGCTAATAACTGTCATTTTATGACAGTACTGTACACGTATATCATTTTTTGGTATATACTTGGATTCACTCTCTTTTTTGCTAGAAAGTTTTTATTTTCAATTATTTAAAAAAAACCCTTGACAAAACCTTGCTCAAGTGTATAATATATAGTAGAGGGGTTAAACCCTATAACCACAACAATTTAGGACATTTATGGGTAGATATAGTGACAAAGTAAGAAAACAGCTTGTTGAGCTTAGAAAAGCTCATCCAGGTAAGACAGACCAAGAATTATTGGATATCGCCCGCCATAAGGCTGGTGAAACTGCGGACCCTAAATACGATATAAGCAGTAAGTTTAAATCCGCTAGTGAGCGGAAAATAGCAAACTCGCTTTTACAGAAGTATTTAAACGATTACGCAATAGAAACGATTTCGGAGCGGAATACGCTCACGGAAATCATATACCTAGAAGTTCTTCAGATTCGACTTCAGGAGAAGCTGAATGAACTGTATGATAATGAGAATAAAGCACTTCCGCTGAATTATATTGATACAGTGCATAAGAACTCGGATGCGATAGTTAGATTAAAAACGACCCTTGGTCTGAATAAGAGCAAGGATAAGAAAAGTGCGTATGATGTTCTGCAACACTTGAACAAACGGTTCAAAGTGTGGAGAGAACAGAATCAAGCAAGTAGAACGATTAAGTGTCCTTATTGCTCTAAATTTGTATTTTTGAAGATGCGTACAGAAGCGTGGGAAGCACTTAAGCATCCTTTCTTCAGAGATAACATGATTTATAATAAACACTTATTTAAGCATTTTGGTAAGAAGATTGAAATCGACCGGGATTTTGTCGCCGGTGTACTTGAAACTTCTCCAGACTATGTTGATTGGTTACAAACAAAAACACGACAGCAAGACCAGACAGACAAGATTTTAGACAAGGAGTCTAATGAACAGAATGAAAGCGAAGCCACAGCAGACAATGAAACAGAAGCTGTGGAGAAAAGACCTGCTGATTAGGCAGTTATACTTCATATTGCTCATGGCTCTAGATGAAAATAAAGAATTACTCCAGGAATTGGATGATTCACGAACTAGGTATCCCTACTGTCATCCAAATTAAAGGTGACGCAAAGTCATCGTAATATAGGCCTTTACGGTTGAGCCTTTCAAACTGAAAAGTAATCAACCGTACCATATAGTTTACGGGATTTCTATCATTAGTGGTATTGCATCATACATTGCATTGGCCCTATTAAAATCCCGTCCAAGCTAGAACGTTACAGGCGGTTCGGCCGACACCAATGGGTGAAAGTCCCTACCTAGCTCCAATAGGTTTTCAAGGAGGTTTTACCTTGTGACTGAAACTCATAAAAAAAACCCCTACCATGCGGGTTAGAGAAACGGCATCTCGTCAGCCTCATAAGCTGAAGATACTGGGTTCGACTCCCAGATTCGCTACCAATGGATTTACAGACTGGCGACATAGTAATGACTGATAGTGACAAATTTGGTCCGAGAATGGTCAAGTTCTTAATGACCGCTCCAACCGTTTGGCAACACATCTGGCGTAAACTTAGGGGTACGCAAGAGAAAGTAAAGTATTATCATCTCGCCATGATGTTGGACAAAGAGAATAAGATTGAGCAACAGTGGAAAGTACAAATCAAAGCTTTTGGCAGCGTACCCTCCAAAGGATGTTTTATAGCACGTTACAAAAAAGCGACACCACTAGATTTTGCAAAGCTTCGAGCCGCTTCTAGAGAAGATATTGGTAAAAATTGGGATATATTGAATGTCTTGGGAAAGACACTAACCTGGTTAACAGGTATACCTCTTTTTGCTCAATTTATTCAGTGGCCAGACCAGAATATCTGCGTGAATAGGGTAGCAGACTGGTATAATGTTGTCTTCAAATATAAGTTTGGTGCGTTGACAATTGAAGAACTTACAACTCATAATATGTATAAGTGGATTAAAAACCACCCAGAAGATTTTGATGTTTTAGTTGAAAACTAACTTCCATAAGTAAGGGTATCTCCTTCCCGATAAAAGGAGAAACAAATGAATAAAGAAATAGCAAAAAAGGCTTTTGAGTTAGCCGAAAAAGAACTCAAAGAAAAGCAAATTGAAAAGTTAAAGTATTTAGTAAAAGATACTCTTAAACGTATTGCTGATATAGAAGATGATGTTAAAGAATTAAACGAAGAGAAACGATTACTAAAGTTAGATATTGATGATTTAAAAGAAGGTCGCCTTGACCGCATTGAAGAACGACAAAAGACTGATAAAAGAGCTAAGAAAGTTTCACGTATTGTAGTTGAGCGTGTAGAAGTTCGTGAAGTACATTATACACCAATTAGATATGTTGAAGTTCCTTATAAAGTTTGGCCTAATACCGTTTGGTATGGAGGTTCAACTACTGATAATATATTTTATGGAACAACTACAGCATCAGGTAATACTGCTAGTTTTACATTAACAGGTAATTTATCAAAACAATTTACTCCAGGTGCATATGAATTAGACAATAATCACGGAGTCACACACTTACGATAGTCGGACAATAAGGCGATACTCTTACTTATGGGAACTTCCTTCCCTCCACATTAACACAAGGCTTTATTGTGATAGAACGATTAACAGACCAAGAACTTGAATTTTTAGAAACAATGTATTATTCTCCTGCGATTGCAGAGTGTTTGTTTAGTGATTACGACAACCTCACGATGATGCAGGAAGATAAACTTGCTCATGTTCGTGCAGGTCAAATTCCTCTTCTCTCTCATGAACACATGATTGATGAAGACCCAGATTTAACAGAGAAACAAAACTTCCAGCTACGCAAAGCATCAGCAGATACTTACGCTTTAGGTGGGAGACTTTTTGGTAAAACTCTGTTCGTAGAAAAAATTGATTTTCTTATTTCTATTCCTTTATTAGGAGCAGAAAAGGTTGGTTTTTCTTCATACGATGCCATTCACATCCGTGGTGTTCTAGAAGATGTTATTCTTGCTCTAGACCATCATCCTTTCTTCCGAATATTCAAACCCGATATTACTAGAAGTCCAAGCTATCGTATTGCCTTTAAGAGCGGTTATGTTCTTGAGGGTATTAATATGAATATTACAGGTAAGAAACCAGGAGCCCAGTTCTTTCAGAAGCATTTAACTCGACTTTATATTGAAGAAGCTTCCTTCGAAACCGAACAAGTTTATCAGCAACGTCGAGATTCAGTTTCAGAGAATGGTTGCATTTATCGTATTGCAGGCATGACTAACTTTACAAAGTACAGCCCTTGTGGTCGTGCGTTCTATGATTTAACACAAAAGAACAAAGTTATAAATTTACCACAGTATGTAAACCCCAAATGGGATGATAGAGGAAAAAGACAAGCTATCAAAGATTTTGGCGGAGAGCAGTCTGTGGGTTATCGTGTCTTTATTAAAGGTGAAGTAGTTGAAGAAGGTGTTTCTGTATTTGATATGGAAAGAGTTAGAAAGTACTATAATGAAAATAGAGTAATTAAAGATTTTGAAATTACAAAAAAATCATTTAGTTATTTTACTAGTACTATTGTAGTTGAAAGACCTCGTAACGCATCACAATGTATTCTATTTGCAGACATAGGTGAATCTGCACCAACAAAAATAGGTATTATTTTTAAAGTCGGTGAAGTTTATAAATATCTTTATAAAATTACTACTTATGGTTTAACTGATAAAGAGCAGTTCAAATTATTCAAATGGTTAGCAGAACAATTAAGTGCTAACTATATTGCTCTAGATACTACAGATGGTACAGGTAGAGCAGTGTATCGTTCTTTAGAAGAAGTATTTCCTAAAGAGAATTTAGTTTGGGTTGCATTTAACGAAAAGTTACCAATTGACTTTGAGAAAGATGCAAACGGAGCTTTAATTTATAAAGATGCTAAACCTGTTTATAAAGAAGAATATGTAGCTGAATGGTCTATCAAACACTTAAAAGATATTTTATATAGTGGAGTAATAGACTTACCAATAGATTATGAATTTGACCAACAATTGAATAGTGTGGTCTCAATGCAATCCGCTACACGTACAGTGTATAGTTGTGTTTGTCAAGAGAATCACTTATTCCAATCTTTTCAAGTATTTAGCATATGTCATTGGCTATGCGAATTTTTACTTTCAAAACCCGTAGGTAATAAAAATTTCTGTAAGTCGGGTGTGTAATTAAGGAGACTTTATGGTAGACACAACAATTAAAGCAATGAATCCACAACTCAAATGGTTAGTGGATATGTTGTCTTTTTTCCAAGCTGAAGCTGTAACTATTCCTTCTACTTATCGTGAGAGAGTATTAGGTGTTAAAGCTATCATGGATGATGATTCGTCTGGATTAGTTAGTACTATTCTCGACTTTGCTATATCTAGTGCCTTAGTTAACTATCGCATAGAAGCAGGTAATAATAATCTCACAACTGCATTAAACGAATGGCTTAGTGGTATTAATGGCGATTTAAGAGGTAAAGTACCAACAGGTATAAAAGCATTAGCTAAAGAATATTTCCGTGAACGATGGAAAGGTTCTTCCAATATTGTATTAAGAACTTTTTGGACTAAACAAGATGGTCTTGAATTACCTACTTCTCTTTTCTTTGTAGATGGAGAAGATATTAAAGTTAAGAACACTTCTGATGATGGTAGAATTCAGTTAGGTAAAGAAAAGTATTATATTCGAATTGGTAATAAACAAAAGTATACTGAAATCGGCGATAGGGATATTCCTCTTCCAAAAGAAAAGAACGAAATGATTTTTGTTCAAAGACCTTTTGAATCTTGGGGAGTTCTTGAACCTACACCTTATATTATAAAACGTGGTATTTATCGTAACTGCGAGTTCTTAAAACTTATTGCTCAAAAAGGCGAGTTCATTGTAGCTAAAGCTGTTGAGTATATGCTAGTTATTAAGAAAGGTACTGAAAAACTATTATTAGATGGTAATATTACTTATAGCAAAGAAGACTTACAAAATGTTAGTCAAGATTTAAAAAGTTTGCTACAAGATAAAAAAGCTTCTGGTGGAAGTGCAACTTACACTACAAATTTTGATACTGATATTTCCGAGTACATACCTGATTACTCAAAAGCAATTAGTGCATCTGTATATTCTGTAATAGAAAAACGTATTATGGCAGGTTTAGGGCTGGTAGAAATTGTAGAAGGTATTGCATCTACTCGTCGAGAATCAATTTTAAATCCAAAACCTCTTATTACTGAAGTAGAACAAGGTATTGAAGATTTTAAATCTATTATCAATGACCTTATTCAAACTATCATAGAAAAGAACAAAGCTAATCATAAAAAGTGGATGAAGGCTGATATTAAGATTATTAATACTCCTATTAAAACATTCATGGATGATAAAGCAAAAGCTATGCTACGAAGCTTGTATGACCGTGGTGCAATATCTAAACGTACTTTAGTAGACGTTGTTGGTAATTTAGACTTTGACTTAGAAGTTGAACGCAGAGAAGATGAAGCAGAAGAAGGTTTAGAAGAAACAATGTATCCTCCAGTAATTCAGAATATGGAGAATACTCCTGATGAAACTGAAGAAGTTACAGAACCTACTAAAAAAGAAGAAGTTCCTGCAGATAAGCAAGGTCCTGAAAAAAAGAATTTTAAACAATCTAGTGTTACTATCATCGGGGAACCTAACGACCCTCGGAGAGATACAAATAAGAAAACAAAGAAGAAAAAGTTAAGGCATAAAGCCGAAAATGAAGAGGAAGATTAATCAATGACTAATGAATTAGAACTATTGTTAAAAGACATGTCTTACAATGCCGAATTTAGGTTCCTAGAAGAGGCAAAAGATAAAGACAAGCTTAAAGAAATCGCAAAGAAAAAGGATATTGTTTTGCCAGCACACGATTTAGCTATTTTCGAATGTGTGTATGCATTTACTGATAGACAAAATAAAAATGGTTGTACTTTACCTAAAGGCGAAGTCGAAGCATCTTTGAAAACAATAGTTGGTAAATCCATTGATTTAGACCATCTTCGTCATAATGTTGTAGGTCACTGGCTCGACGCTGAAATTAAAGGCGATACTATTTATGCCTATGGAGCAATCTTTAAAGGAAGCTTCCAAGAAGACTACGAAATTATTAAAGAACTATTTGACGAAGGAAACTTAGCTGTTTCTTTCGAAGCATGGGGAAACCGTATTCCTGATAATAAAGGCGGATACAGTTTAACCGATATAGAATTTGCAGGCGGAGCATTATTGCTCAAAACAACTCCTGCTTTTGATGGTGCAGGTGTTCTTGAACTAGCAAAGAATAGAGTTTTAGAATTTGCTAAAGTTATGACAGAACCAAAAGAGTATGTGCATTTTAATACTAACAAATTAGAAGAGTCACGTTACTTTGCTTATGATAACACTCCTATCTTTCAAGCTTTAAGTGAAATAGAGTGCGTATCTTGTAAAGAAAAAGGTTATGCTGATATTATGATGATGGATTATAAAAATAATATTTGTAAAACGCAATGTATTAATTGCAGTGCTGAAATGAAAGTATCTCTTACTCCTGCAGTACAGTTAAGTAAAAAAGGACGTAAGATTAAAATGATTGAAGAAGAGATTGATGATTATCCAGAAAAGTCTGAAGAATTCATTAAAAGCTTCGAAGGTCATGATGATTGGTTAAGTGTTGTTCTTGAACGACGTTTATCCACAACTCCAAAATTATCTCTTTCAAAACGAATTGAGATGAAAGATGACGAATTTGCAATCGTCAAAAATATAGAAGACAAAAAAATAAGAATATTTCCCATTCACGACTTAGCCCATGTTGAATACGCTGCCAAGCAGATGAACAATGATTTAGTTAATGAGCTAATGGAAAAGCTAAGCGTAGCAAAAGATAACGTGGAACGGAAGATAAAAAGGAGGGTAATTACAATAGCTATGGACGAATTACTCAAAAAGTATAATAAAGCTTCAATTCAGGAAGTGATTCAAGAAATTGCGAAAGCAACTATTAATCGTGAACTTTCGGCTGAAGAGCTTGAAAAAGCTAATACCAGTTTAAATGAAATGATGTCAAAGAAAAGTACTTCTTCGGAAGTATCTCTACAGAAGATTACTTCGGCACCCCTAAAGGATGCACCAACGTCTATTCAGACAGCAATGACTGAAGATGAAGTTAAAGAAGTAATTGAAGAAGTTACCAAAGCACCTGAAGTGCCCAAGGAAGATGAAACGAAACCGAAAGAAGACGCTTCGAAAGAAGATGCTTCCAAGGCTGAAGAGCTTAATGCAAAGCTTGAGGAATCCACTAAGAAATTAGAAGAGATTACCAAAGCCCTCGATGAAGCTAACCAAAAGTTAGCTGATATTGAGAAAGCTAATACCGACGCCACGCTTAAAGCTCGTAAAGACGAGTTAGCAGATTTTGCTAAAGATATGTCTGATGAAGACATTCTAGATGAGGCTAAGTATGAGGTTGCTAAGTTAAAGAAGGAAAATGCAGAGCTTAAAGAGAAGGTTGAAAAATCTTCGACAGAAACTCCAGCAACACCTGATTTGACAAAAGGCGCCGCTGATAAAAAACCGACTTCTGCTGAACAAACAAGTCGTAATTTAGTTAATGAATATGCTTATGGTCGTAGAATCAATCCTACAGACGAAATAAAGTAGTACAAAATAAAAATAGCTTTCCGAATTTCGGGAAGACGCAACTTTTCCGAAAGGAGAAATACAACCAATGTTCAAATATGATTCATTAGAAATCTCCCGCATTATCGGTGAACCTCGTGACCCACGTAGGCCATACCCGATGTTAGTCAACGCACTTTGTGAAGTTGATTCTGCAAGTCCGGATGAATATGTATACGATTTCGACGTTCTCGCCGAAACCGATATGATTTATACGACTGTAGCTGCTGGAGTAACTCAAGTTAATGTTACACCTGATACACCTTCTTTGCTCACTTTTGTGGATTTAGCTACACCTGAATATTACGTTAAGATTACCGATTTAGCTAACGCTAAAGAACGTACTCTTGGACGTAAAAAGCTTACAGTACAACGTGCCCTCGATTTCGAGGAAAATCGTATCGTACTTAGTCTTTTGGATGCAGCGGCTATCGGCCGTGGTAACTTGAATGACCTTCGCTCCGGCGATGTTTCTTTCAATTACGAGCATCTTATTGACATGATTGACCAAGTTATTGATTATTCAGAGAACTATGTTCTCGTAGCTGGTACGCAAATTGATAAAGACATTAAACTATGGGATTGGCGTGATAATAAATTCCAATCTACGCTTGATGCCTTTAAAAATTTAGGTATATCTGTTCAGAGAATTAATCAGAACTTGTCGAGAGATGGAGCTGGAGCTGCGGCTATCCTATCTTCTACAGTTTGTTACCTTGCAGGTACAACTACAGAAGCACCTGGAAAACCTCTGCTTTTTGTTCGCAAACGACTTAATGAGATTGAAAAATTGAATGGAGCTATTACGACCGACGGTGCTACCGCCGAGCGTTTAGTGTTCGTATCTGCGAACCCCGTTCAAGTTTCCAGTACTCGTTATCTCGCTGTAGGTATTACTGGTTACGAGCAGTACGCTGCCGCAACTCATAATTCCTATGCTATTTCTAAGTTTACTCGCACAGTTTAGTAGTTAATATAGGGGGGAGTTAGTTCACACTGCTCCCTCCCCACTGAAGTTGTTTTAACCCATTAACCAACGGAATTGGTATGATTGAAAAACTTATTTTACGTAATCGTGTAGAGTGTGCAGGAATTTTAGAATTCCTTACTAACAACGATAATTATGATTTTTATTTTACGGAATCTAATACTCGTTATTATGTAACAGATGAGCAAAGCCTTAAGAAATTAGTTAAGAGCTGTGCTACTGGTTTTTGCTTAAAAGAAAAAGGGGATTATCAAGGACTTGTATTAGTTTGGAAAGGTATTGGTGAGCATAAAGTTCGCTACTACGTAAAATTAAGTGCTAAGAATCACAAAGTTGCCAAAGATTTAATTACAATATTACTTTGGAACACAAACCGAGATTTGTTTGTTAAAATCAGAAAAGATAGTAAATTTATTGATGCCTTTAAACAGAAAGGTTTCAAATTCATTGCCTCACGTGGCATCCAAATTCTTTTGAATAAAAAGTACGTTCCACGTGTTGCTAAAGTATTTCGCAAAAAAGAGGATATATAATGTCCGATATTTCAACAATAACTACATCAGTTCGCTATTTAATAGACGATACTGTAAAGACACGAATACCAGGAGACATCTTTACTTATGGTAGTTCTGCTGTGTTTACATTGACAGAATCCAACGTGCTTAGTGTTACAGCCGTTAAAAAGAACGATGTAGAGCTAGTTTCGGGTGAATATGCGTTCGATAGTAGTGATTTAACAGTCACTGTATCTGCGTCATTAACGTCTGGTGACACGATTGAAGTCATATACACGTACTACTCTAATTATTCAGATGCAGAGATTGAAGCGTACATCAGAGCAGCCTCTGTGCATTTGAGCGTTAACAACTACTATACATTTGAAGTAGATGTTGATGATATGTTTTATCCTGAAGCTACCGATAAAGAAAAGAACCTTATTGCTATGGTAACATCTATTTTGATGAAACCAGACAATAGAACCATTAGACTTCCTGATATGACAATTCAAGTTCCAATGAGTTTGCCAACTCGTGACTTGATTAGTAAAGCAGTACGAGTATTTAAACAAAATACTCATGGTAATTTTACCTTAACATAAACGTAAGTAAATAACAAAAGGTATGGTATGGAACACAACTTATTTAAACCTCGTTCTTTGGACGAAGGTAAACATGCAGTTGTTGGAGATTGTAATGGTTATTCGATGAATGAGCGGTGGGAGCAAGAAACTCCCTTATTTGCTCAAGCTATACTAAAACGTACGAATACTACCAGTCCTCACATTTTAGACTATGGGTGCGGAGTAGGTAGACTTGCTAAAGAAATATTAACGCAAGATAGTACTAGCAGTGTAGTAGGTTTAGACGCATCTAGAGATATGTTAGTTCAGGCTACTAATTATATTAATGATGCTCGATTTACAACAGTACACTCCAGTGAACTGATTGGATATGACAAGTTTGATTTAGTTTATTGTGTTTATGTGCTTCAGCATTGTCCAGCAATTGAAATGCGTGATGCACTAGCTAAGATTCATTACAACCTAAAAGATGATGGACTATTTGTTTATTGTTCTTCAGATTATAGAATGGCTATACGGTATGACAACGGCGGATTTTTTGATGATAGATTTCTAGGTGTCAACATTCGAGAAGAAATTTCTCGCTTTTTTGAACCTGTGGAAAATCTTTTTTCTGATGAGGAGTTATTGCAAAATTCAGTCGTGAAAAATATGGTGCAAGGGTCCCTCCCTCATCCTGCCATTGTCTACAAGAAAAAGCCAATCCAAAACTATTTTGAAGCCAAAGCTGATACAACCAAGGCTGAAAGTGCAATTACTACTACAGAAGTAAAAGTAGAAGTTGTTGAAAGACCTGTCAGCGAAGCTCGTAAGTTGTTGCTAGTCAACAGGTTAGCTCCTGGTGATATATTAGTTATGACGAATGCTATACGTGATTTGCATTTAGCTCATCCAGATAAGTATTTAACTAATGTGCGTACACCTTGTCCGCAGATATTTGAGAATAATCCGTATATTACAAATTTTGCTTTTGATGAGAACAAATATACTACAGCTCATGCTAAAATGGAAAAAGAGTCTGGTCACTATACTTGGATAGATGATGTTCTTGCTATTGATATGCACTACCCTTTAATTCATCGTTCAGGAGAAGTTGGTTCACATTTTAGTGAAGGTCATAGAGAATTTTTAGAAAATGTTTTAAATATAAAAATACCTCAAACATATTTGACTCCTTCGTGGTTTTTAAGTCAAACTGAAAGAGATTGGGCAAGTCCTGTAACTGTTAAGCATGGATTAGAAGGAAAGTATTGGGTAATTAATGCTGGTAGTAAAGGTGATTATACTTTAAAGCAATATCCGTATTATCAAGATGTTGTTAATTTACTTAAAGACAAAATTACATTTGTTCAAATTGGAGAGAAAAGTCACAACCACAAACCCCTAGAAGGTGTTATTAGTATGTTGGGGGAAACTAATGTACGTGAATTATCTCGTTTAATATATAAAAGTGAAGGTGTTATTACTTGTGTTTCGTTTCCGATGCATTTAGCTGCAGCTTTTCGAAAACCTTGCGTAGTAGTTGCGGGTGCAAGAGAAGGAACTCGTTGGGAATTATATCCTAATCATCAGTTTCTTTATGTAAACGGTTGTTTACCTTGTGCCACCTACGATGGCTGCTGGAAGTCAAAATTTGAAGACTGCAAGAATAAAGTTGAAGATATTCCTAGATGTATGACACTGATAACACCTAATGATGTTGCAAGAGCAGTAACTCGTTATTACGAGGGAGCAATGCTAACCTATTAAATGTAAGGAGAAAAAATGAAAGAACAGATTAGAAATTTAGAAGAATTGTTAGAAGCATCAAAAGAGTGTGCAGGATATTTCGTCGGTATTACTTTGTTTGACGGTCAGAAATTGAATCATTACTTTGTGAGTGAAAATTTCCCACAAAGCGATATGCTAAGGTCTTTGGCTAGAGTAAAAGGTTTAGTTGTTGAAGATTTAGAAAGACCGTTTACACCTAGGTCAATTAAATCAGTTCTTGATTCAAACATTAAAACTAATAGTGCAGAAATTAAACCATTAAATCAAGATATTACACCAGAGGATATTATTGATGGAGAAACTACCGAAGATACCAAATGAAGTAATCTTTAATACGTTACGTATTTTAAAGAAACACAATCCTGGTGATTTATATTATGAAGCGTATTTAGGTCATTTAGCTAAACGTAAAGACACCTTTTTTGACATCTATCACTTTGCTTGGGCTTGGGGAATTACTCATAAACCTAAGCGAATACTAGAGATAGGTGTTAGAACGGGATTATCTATTTGTCAACTTTTGTCATCCTATATTGACCAAACTTTGATAGAGAAAGTAGTGCTTTGTGATATATGGGCTGATGGTTATACTAGCCCAGAAATTGTTAAGATGAACTTAAAAGCACTTAACATTCCCTTAGATGCTATAGAGTTTATTGTAGGAGATTCTAAAGAGAAGATTCCCGAATTAGCTAAAATGGGAGCAAAGTTTGATTATATTTTAGTTGATGGAGACCATAGTCAAGAAGGTGCAAAGATTGATTTAGAAAATGTACGAACTATGATTAATCCAGGTGGAGTTATCGTATTTGATGACATTGACCCAGATGGAATGAGTTTAGCTCCAGTATGGCATGAGTTTATGAATAATCATCAACAAGAGTTTGAATGGAATGAAGATTATAACGGAAAAGGTTTGGGATGGGCTATTAAAAAGTAATTATGAAAAGACCTCATATCTATACGGCTGGTGATAGCCACTGTGTTTTTGCATGGTGTGAAATACCAGATGTTACAACCTATACAGCAGGTCCTATGACAATGTATAGTTGGGGATTGAATAAGAACAAAGTTTGTGGTGCTGTACCAAAAGATGCTATTGTTGTTATGTGTTCAGGAGAGATTGATTGTAGATGCCATGTGCATAATCATCAACCTTGGAAAGAAACAATAGATGATTTAGTTGATAAGTATTTAATAGCAATACGAGAAGAAACTGCTGATAGAGATTTAAAGAATGTATGGATTTATAATGTTGTACCTCCTTTAAGACCTGATGAAATTGTTGCAGAAGCTCCTAATTACCCTTTAGTAGGTTCGGGTGAAGAAAGAGTGCAGTATGTTAAGTATATGAATAAAAAGTTAAGTGAATCTGAATTTACTTTTGTTGATGTATACGATAAATACAGTGATGAGAATGGTTTTATGAAATTTAAACTTAGTGACGGTCATCATCATATTCAAAACTCTAAATACTTATCAGAGTGGTTAGAGAATTATTTTAAAAATAGGAGTTAAAGTGGAAGCTGATTTATTACCATATGTTCCTAATCCAAACAAGAAAATTTGGCATGATAGAGATATAGAGTATTTTCAATCTCACGCTGCTCCAGTTATGGAGAACATGCAGAGAATGCATTTTACGAATATTAACAGTACTATTCCTTACTTTGGTCCAATGTTGTATTTTCTAGTAAGGCAATTTGGCTGTGAACAGATTCTTGAGATTGGTCACGCAGAAGGTTATTCTTCTTTCTATCTAGCTCATGGTATCAATGATAACGCTACAAGGTTTCAAATGTGGGGTAATCATTACTACGGTATTGATATTGTGCAAACAGATAGAACGAGAGAGAAACTAGAAGCAGAAGGCTTGCCAGTTACTATTCTTAATAAAGATTCAATGACTTTAGATGCTAACACTTTTCCGGGAAAAGTTTTTGATATGATTTTTCAAGATGGTTGTCACGATGAAGAACACGTAGTTTACGAGTTCGATGCTATGTGGCCTCAATTAAAAGACAAAGGTTGTGGTTACTGGGTTGCTCACGATGCAGAAGGTCCTGCTTGGGAAGGTTGCAATACGATTAAAAGATTGCTTAAAGAACGTGAGATACCTCATGAAGTTATTACTTTAGGTGGTTCATACGGTTTAATGATTATTCGTAAAATGGAAGGTTTTGACTATAACGATAACCCTTGGAAAGATTAATGAGAGCTTTAGTTATTACTGCTAGTGAAGGTTATTTACCAGGTTTACACGCATTCTTAAATGCTTTTGAGTATTACGAGAATAAGAATATTAATGTATTTATTTTATGTTCTAAAGGTCCGAGTAGAACGTATGCAGAGTTTATACAGAATAAATTCTCCTTTTTGATTACTCCAGTCTTTATTGAAGATTACAGCGACGAGAATATCTCAATAGATGGTAATTGTATTTGGGCTAAATATAAGTTTATTCCTACACTAACTAACTACGATTCTGTATGTCATCTTGACGCAGACTGTTTATTGCTAGGGAATCTAGAAAGCACATTTGATTTTATTGAAGAAACAAAAGGTCTTGCAGGAGTAAAGAACAATCGTTCTCCTTATAAGTTTGAAGATTATAAAGATAGAACTTTAACTGTAGATTATTGTTTGTTGCAAACTCTTTATAACTATCCATTATTTTTTAGTTTTAATGAGCATATAGATTTAATGAACTATATGTGGAGGTGTAGAGATGCAGAGAATTGTAGTAATGACCCGATTATTTTTAATAAGTCTTTATTTGACTTAGATAAACATAAGAGTTTTACTCCTTTATCTGGTGACGTTTGGTGTGGTGAAGGTGTATTTCATTCAAGCACTATGCGTATAGCAGACAAAGAGAAGAAGATAATTTTAAATCCTAACGGAGATAGAATGATGATTTGGCACAGTCGTTGGTGGTCAAATTATACAACTTTACAGTTTTTAAATGCTTCTAAGAACTATAAAAACTCCTACACATTTGCTAAACAGAATGTAGATGTAGGTATTTCAATTATAAGCTTTTTAAGTAATAATTGTACTGTAACAAAAAAAGAATTTTTAACTGAACATCCAGAATGTGAATATTACTTCACGAGATAGGTTTATATGAAATGTATGATATGCAATGTCGAAGAAGCTTGTGAACATTTTACTGTAGGAGGTAGAGAGTTTCACTTATGTGGGTTCGATGCACTTAAAGTAGCTACTTTTGCTCATAACTCTGTACATCACGGAGTTATAAATATAAATTGGGGTTCAGGTCGTATAGATTATGGTTCGTGGACAACGATTAGAAATGCTTTACGCAAGTATGGAATTAAAGAAGTGCTAGAGATTGGTTTCGGTCTTTCTACAGAGCTATTTGTTAATGAAGGTATGAAAGTTACTGGATTTGATGTATATGAGCAACACGTAAATGTTACGAAGCAACTTAGCACTATCGCTAACGAAGCTACACTTCACTATTATCCAGAAACACAGATTGGGATTACAGAACCTTCTACAGGATTCGTAAGAGCTGTATATCCAAATAGAAAGTGGGATTTTGTGTTTGTTGATGGTCCACACGTAAGAACCAATGAAGTAAGGGAAGCAATGGAAGTATCCAACAGATTTATTTACTTGCATGACCCAAACTTAGGTGAAGAAACATTTTTTCCAAATCAGCAATGGCGTGAAATTGGTCATAAACTTTATGAGAGGATAGCATGAGCATAGAAGCAATTAATCATCATACGCAAGCAATACACGTTTTACAAGAGCATTTTAAAGATGAAGAAATCACGGGGATTGAGATAGGCACAGCCGAAGGATTGCTAACTAAGGGTTTGTTGTATTATCTACCAAATTTAAAAATGATTTATGCGATAGACCCGTATAAATATGCTCCTGAAAGAGGTTTTGAGGCTGCAGTAAACAATCAAGAATGGCACGATGATAGAAAACGTCAAGCAG
>Ga0307377_10004268_pt1 | contig 15696 bp, 14 predicted proteins | sample TR3MG_FD_202535 | JGI IMG/M metagenome (GOLD analysis project Ga0307377, IMG submission 202535) | Soil microbial communities from Risofladan, Vaasa, Finland - TR-3 | ecosystem: Environmental > Terrestrial > Soil > Coastal area > Acid sulfate soil | place: Finland: Risofladan, Vaasa | collected... | reverse complement strand
TATAATTGGAATAATTATAAAAAAAGAATACTCAATATATCTTAACTATAATACAAATATAGCAATAGAAGCATTAAGATGGAAACATAAATCAGAACGAGTACTTCAGCTAGGTAAGGCGCCGACAAATATTAATCTAAGGAGAAGATTCTAATGAAATGGAAAGTAGATGGTAATGCTGTTATATCTCATTCATATCAAGAAGAATTAATATTGTCTACATTTGAAGAACTAACTGGTAAGAGAATTAACTGGAAACCTAGAAAATATAAGAACATTATAACTCTTAGATCAAAAGGACACATCAAAATATATGATGAACACTTTATTAAGGGGGAAGCATATAAACATAAAACAGGATGCTATATGTGTAGTCATGTAGCTGAAGATGGAACGGCTCTACTTAGTAAGCTTGGGCCTAATATGATTGTTAAAAGCGCAAAGCATCCAATAACAGATTTATGGGAGTGTTTATGACTGATACTGAAAAAAAAGCACTAGATTTTATTGCTAGTTGGGGTGGAACAGATGGTGGCCATCATAAACAATGGGTATTAGATAATCTAGTTAAAATATTAACAGACGATACCTTCACATACGATCAGTGGATAAAAGAATACGAAGGTGAAATTGTTAATGGTGACCCTGAATACGATTGGGATGAGGGAATCGCCCCATGAGAGTGCCTTTAGCAGTAACACCTATGGATGATCAGCTTTTAATATATAGAAATGGAAAAACTGAAATGGTAAATATTCCATTTCAACCATTTGCAATGCTTCAAGGAGATAAATTTCCTGACATAGTAGTAGACGATACTATGTTATTAACTAAAGTTCCAGAGAATGAAGTAAGACAATATAAAAAATTAGAATTCTTCTCAGTAAGAGATCTGATGAATTTTAAAGATGCTAACGCTAGTAAATCTCAATACTTTCATATTAATGGTATAACTGAACAACTATATATTTCTCATCCAGATTTTCTTTTACAATATCCTCATACAAATGACATAACTGTTATGTTTTTTGATATAGAAGTGGCATCTAAAGGAGACGGTTTATTTCCTAAAGCTATTACTAATGAGATTCTTTGCATTGGTTATAGTATTTGGAAATATAAAATTGATGGTACTATAATTAAAACTAAGATGAAAATTATTAATAGTTTTAATAGAGAAACTATGAATGATTATAACATCATAGATGAATTCTTTAATGATGTTCAAACAGAAGATCCAGATATTATCGCTGGATATAACAGTACTTCTTTTGACTTTCCTTATCTAATTCAACGAGCTGGACTTAAAGGCATAGACCCTACGCGATTAGGTAGAACAAATAATCCTCCTAGAATAGTAAATAATCATATAATTATACCAGGTAGAATTCATTTTGATATCTATAGCTCAAATTCTGGTGTTATTAAAGATCAAACTTTATTTGGTATAAAAAATAGAACACTTAAAGAATTGGCACGTTTTTATAAAGCTAAAAATGATGAAGGTCTTGAAATACAAGATGTAGAAGTTAAAGAACATATAGAAAATTTACTTAATTTATTTGATACAAATCCTCAATTACTATATGATTATTTAACTGATGATATATATAGAACTGAGTGCGTCGGCCATGTATATATGAGAAACTGTATAACATTAGCAGAAAGAATGCACGTTCCGCTACAGAGTATCATCTTAATGTATTCAAGTTTTATACCAAAGGTAATGGTTGCTCGTCATTATGAAAAATTAGATTTAATTAATACAGAAACTAATTTTAGTAAGTATAATTTTCAAAATGGAACAGTGGCTAAAACAGGAGTAAAGTATGAAGGTGCTCTTGTTGGACTTTATAAAGACGGTTTGTTTGATACAACTTACAAAATTGACTTTAGCAGTATGTACCCAAGTTCAATTCAAACCTTTAATCTTGGTCCCGATACTACATCATTAGTCAGAGCCATTAGAGGTCCAGACAAGTCTTACAAAGGAGACTTAGACTACACAGGAAAATTTACTGTTCATCAAGATAATAAATATAACTGGTATAGAATTCCTTGTTCTTTTGATAATAAAACAAGATATTATGATCTTATTGTTAAAGTTAGAAACGACAAAGAAGGATTTCTTAAACAAGAAATTGCTAAACTTAGAGAAGAAAGAGTTAAAATTAAAATAGAATTAACTGAAGCAAAAAAGAATAATGAAGAAGATAAAATAATTGCTCTTAACTCTCAGCAATATGCTATTAAAGTTATTCTTAATTGCTTTCATCCAGATACAGAGATATTAACAGAAAATGGATTAAAACTACTTAAAGATATAAAAGCTGGAGAAAATGTTTGGAGTATAAATCCCATAACAGGAAAAACAGAATTAAAACTAGTAGAAAAAACATATAGTTATGATATAGTAGATCAAGATTTTTATAATATTTCTCACCAAAGATTCTCTCAAGGTGTAACTGAAGGACATAAAATGCTTGGTGTAAGTAAAAATAATATGTTCTTTGAAGAATCTAAAGATTTCGTTACGAGAAATAGAGTTGAAATTCCAACAGGTTATGGAGATCTTAATATTCCATACGATTATATTTATTTATTAGATTTTATATCTAATACAGAAGATTATGAACTAATTATTAAACATACTGAAGATTTAAGAAAAATAAAATCAAAGTTTAAAGACGTAACATTTGTTAAAACATCTACATTGAAAAATGGATCTATTATAACATCAGCTTGGGGAGAAAATATAAAAAATATTTGTAGAGCAGGCTATGTAGTTTTAGCAAGAGCAAAAAGATCTAAGCTATGTAGTGCAGTTCCTATTAGAGTTAATAATACTGATTTTTCTAATTTTGTAGGGTGGTATTTATCAGAAGGATCTTTGTATATTTCAAAACCTAAAAAATATATTAGCACAAAAAGAGGAATTACTAAAAAAATAACTATCTCTCAAGATGATATTAATAAATCATTTAAAGGTGAAATATTACAAACATTAAAAAATCTGTTAAAACATGGATTAAAATCAAAAGTATATAGATATACAAAAGGTTTTAGTTTTTCATCAGACTTATATGCAGATATAATAAATACTCATTTAGGAACTCATTTTAATAAATTTATATCACAAAGAATAATGAAAAAGTTAGACATAGAAAAAATACAATGTGCTATGTATAAAGGAGATGGAACTAAACATCAAAGAAGATATACTATTTCGTGTAAAAGCAAAGACTTATTTAATAGTTATCTTGAATTACTTATTAGATTAGGAAGAACATTTAGTTATTCAATAGATTCTGGTTGTTATAGAATCGTTGATAAAACAAATAATGTAGTTCTTAAAAAATCAAATACAATTAAAACAAAATATACGGGAAAAGTATATAGTTTAACAGTTAAAGATAATCATACTGTTTATGCTGGACTTAATGGTAAGATGGGATGGATAGGACAATCTATCTATGGATTTTTAGGATTAAAATCGTCTAAGTATGGAGAAATGATATCAGCAGCTATGGTAACTGGCATATGTAGATGGACAAGTGGTAAAGTTATTCGTAGATTTAAAAATGAGCTCATTGAAATAGATACAGACGGAATGATACTTACAGTAAAACCAGATGAAAAAGAAGTTAATAAGTGGTTAGCTCAAATTATTAAAGAAAGATTTGCTATTACAGACAACTATATGGAGATGGAAATAGAAGAATTTGGTAGATCATTCTTTTATGCTATGAAAAACTATGTAGTACAAGATGGAGAAGACTTAGCTATTCACGGTAGTTCATTAAAAGCTTCTAAATTTTCTCATGTAGAAGATAGAGCTAGAGACCTAGCTATACAACACATCTTTAATAATAAACCAAAAGAAGAAGTAATAAGAGAAGCATATAACTTTGATAATTGCGCTTTAGATGATTTTGTGCGACGTGTTAATTTAAGAAAAGAAATTATTGAATATGATGATCAAACGTGTTATCAAGTTTTCTTAGCTAAACAAGTAGAACTTAAGACTAAACAAAAACTTACATCTGGAGAAACAATTTCATATGTAGTAACTAAAGATAAATTGCCATATAAAGATTTACAATTATTTTATAAAGATGGCGCAAATTATTCATATATTGGATTTATTAATAACAAAGAAGAAATAGATTTAACATATTATCTTACGCTGATAGATAGGAAATTAGCAATGTTTGGTATAGAAAAAGTAGAACAATTAACTTTAGATCTTGGGTCAGTTAACGAAAAAAGATATGCTAAAAAATTAAGTATAATTCCAACCGATGATATATAGGAGAAATATATGTATGCGTGTAGTCATTGCGAATCAATGTTTAGAACTAAACCTTATACGAGGTCTTATAAACAAGTAAATGGTATTTATACTAGAGTAGAGCTGCCATTTACTTGTCCATTTTGTAAAAAAGATACAGCTGCTACTGATATCAGAAAAAATATAAAAGTTAGTATTGTAGAAAAATTATCATTAATTAGTTTTAATAAAAATAATGAAGAATTAACTCAGTTTAAAAAAGAATTGGATTTTCTAGATCATTTAAACGATATAGATAAACTTAGATTTCTTACATCATTTAATGATTATAACGTATCTTATTGGAATATAAGAAATAATACTTGGGCTACTGTAAAAAGAGAAGAAGTGTTATTTATGTTATATTTTAAAATTAAATTGCCGTGTGAATGTAAAATAGTGCATGATCCTATATGGAGATTATCTTTCCCAATTGCATCTATTTTAAATAATTTTGAAGAACCTTGGAAAAAATTATATAATGGAATATTTAATGAAGAAAAAGAAGAAAAAGAAGAAAAAGAAGAAGAAGAAGAAACTACTATGGTAGATATTCTGGAGGATTAATATGGGTGTTGGATTAGAATTAAAATTTGGTAATCATAAACTTGGAGATGACACTGCAATATTTAATATGGGTACCGCAAAAAAATGTCCCGCTAGAATATTGGGCTTATGTATAACAATTAATGATGGAATTAAATGTTATGCTGAAAAAGCAGAAGATCAATACCCTACAACTGTTCCACTTGCTCGATGTAGACAAGAACTTTATTGGAAAACAAACTCCGCTTTAAATATAATTGAATATCTTAACAAAAAACTAGATAAAAGAAGAAAACTTACTAAATATTTAAGATTTAATGAATCTGGGGATTTCTGGTGTCAGGAAGATATAACAAAATTATCAACTATAGCAGAATTTATACTATTAAAAGGAATAACTACATATGGATATACTGCAAGATCAGATCTTGATTTTACAGGAGCACGCTTCCTTGTCAAAGGCTCTGGACACAACAAAGGAAACAATGGACAAACCGCAGTCATTAGAAAAAATGATCCAATTCCAGCTGGATACATTGAATGTCCTGGAAGCTGTAAGAGATGTAACTTATGCAAAATAAACATACCACACAATATAGCCTTCAGGAAGCATTAAAATGAATAAAAAACAGAATCAAAAAATCTTTCAGAAATCTAGTTATTTTTGTCAATGTGTAAACAAAAAAGTTAGAGCTAAATATATAAAAACTATTAGACCAGTTAAATTATATACAGTACATAGACTTGAATGTCCATATTGTAATACGTGTTTTATAACGTGGAGTGATTTTAAATGATAAGAACATTACGTACTAAAGATTATAATTGGAATTTTGATACGTTAACAGGGACATTTGCCCGTTGGGGTCAAACGTTTCAAGACGATCCGCATTGGTCTCCTATGGGACCAGAGATTCTAGATATAGAAGTAACAACTCAATGTAAGGGCCCTGGTGGAAAGCTTTGTTCATTTTGTTACAAAGCTAATACTCCTTCAGGTAAAAATATGAGTTATAAGACATTTAAAAATATCTTAGATAAAATGCCTAACAATCTAATGCAAATAGCATTTGGTGCAGATGCTCAGTGTACTTCTAATCCTGATATCTGGAAGATGATGGAATACGCAAGAGAAAAGAACATTGTACCAAACATTACAGTAGCAGATATTGATGATAACGTCGCTGATCGTCTTAGTCGTATATGTGGAGCTGTTGCAGTCAGTCGTTATGCTAATAAAAATATTTGTTATGATAGTGTTAAACGTCTTACTGATAGAGGACTTAAACAAACAAACATACATATTATGGTATCAGAAGAAACGAAAAAACAAGTATTAGAAACATTAAAAGATTATATTAAGAAAGACTCAAGACTTAAAGATATGAATGCTATTGTATTACTATCATTAAAGAAAAAGGGTAGGGGCAGTAGCCATACTCCTCTTGATCAGGAAGAGTTTAATAATATTGTTAATTACGCATTAGATAATAATGTTCCTATTGGTTTTGATAGTTGTTCTGCACATAAGTTTCTTAATGCGATTAAAGGACATGATAAAGAACAGCAAATGACTATGTGCACTGAGCCTTGTGAATCGTTTGGAATGTTCAGTTCATATATTAATGTTGATGGGCATTATTTTCCTTGTTCGTTTTGTGAAGGTTCACATGACGAGTTTATAGAAGGACCTAATGTTGCAGAATGTAACGATTTTCTTACTGATGTTTGGAACTCAGATAAGATTAAAGCGTGGAGAGGATATATGTCAAAAAGAAAAGATAATAACAATTTTAATTGTCCTATTTTTACAGTATGAGGTAAATATATATGAAAATTACATTAGGTTTTGTAAGTAATAGTTCTACTACAAGTTTTAATATTTATGGCGTTATAGTTGATGGTGATTTTACATCAGAAACTTTTCTTAATGAGTATTTTGGAGAAGAGAGTTTTACAAAATATCTTGGTGTTGAATGGGAAAATATGAAAGGAGATGAGACTAAAAAACAATTTATGGAAAGAATAGATGTAGAAATACAACGCTTACTTGGAGAAAACTATAAAGGAGATTATTATTCAGAATCATATAGAGACGGTTAATATAAATAACGTTATGTATAAATGGAGTAAACATATATGAAATATAGACAAGGATTTGTAAGTAACTCGAGTAGTAGCTCATTTTGTATCTATGGCACATACTTAGATGACTCGGATGTAGATGATCTTATACTAACAAAATTTAAAAGTTTTAGTATAAAAGAACTTGAAAAAAAGATATATAACAAGAACGATTTATGGATGGCCCCAATATGGTTTGCGGCAATTGCAAATAGCGAGTCTAAGATGGCCGACGACCTTCTAGAAGCCATAGATGATATCTGTAGTCTTGAGAAAATAGAAGACAAACTTGTAGAAGACTGCAAAGAATACTTCAGCGAAATATTAAGTGAACTTAAATATGAGTTATTTGAAGGAGATGAGTCTATTGGTTATTATCTTGGAATGGCTCCAAGTGAAGGACAAGACGATGAGACCTTTGCTGAATTTAAAGCCAGGGCCAAGCTAGACGTAGAAGCTCTAGTTGGAAAAGAAACAGAATGTGGTTGGATAACAGAAGGATGGTATCCTTGTTAAGGAGAATTATGAAAACAAGACAAGGATTTGTAAGTAACAGTTCTTCTGCTAGTTACATAGTTAATATGAAGATGTCATATGATGATCTTATAAATTTTTATATAAATGAAACATCTATATCATGGAGAACAACTGATATATTAGATGAATATAAAGAACATATAGATTCTCTGGATACTTCAATTAATAATGCTAAAAGTAAAAGTGAATCTTCTTTATTTATACATAGTATAGAGTGGTTAGAAAAAGAACGACAGAAAATTAATGGTAAATATGTAAGATTAAAAAGTATCTTAAAAAATAATAAATTTTATACTACTATTAATACTGAAGATAAGAGAATAATTGTTACAGATTATTTAGAATATCATAACATTAGTTTAACAGGAGATAATTTATGTTCTAAAATACAAGGAAGAGTTATTATGCATAATAGTTTTGAAGATATTCCTCATTATATTACAGCATTAGTAACACATTTTGCCTTTAATAATCCAGAAGTAATGATCTGTGAATATAAAGATAATCATTAAATAAATCTTGACATTCAGCCTCCTTAGTACTATATTTAATACTAAGGAGGACAATATGAATAAACTGTATTCAATTATTCCAACATTGTTAATTAAAGGATTCCTTGATGGAATCTACTCGGGTAGAAACAGGAAACATTATGGAAGGAAGAAACATATTCATAGAATTCGAAATAATAAAACTGAGCAATCCAATAATTTTATACAAAGAACTGGATATACTAATAGCAACTGGGAAACTGATTTTTGTATGGAGCAAGATGATACCGCCAGTATCAATGAGAGCACATTGTCTTCAAACTAAGATTGAAATACCTAAAGAAGAAGAAGAAAGACACGAAACAGCATATAGAATGAGATACGAAGGTGCTTCATATAAAGATATTGCTGAAGCTACTCAGATACCAGTTAAACAATTAGGCTGGTATATATCCACGAAACCAGGAAGGCATTGGGCTTTAGATGACTGGATAGCAGACTACTACTTAAAAGACTCGGCTATATATGCTAAAGTTGATGCAGTTATAGACTGCAATGAGCAAGTAGTAGCTAAATTTAAAAGACGCGGAATCCCTGGTAACGTGCTGGCGCCACTTAAATGACAAAAATTACTCATGATTATTTAAATTTAAGAAAAAACTTAGCATTATATATAGATAAATATCCTTCTGCAACAAGAGATTCAAACAAAATTAATCTAGAACAACTTAATACATTAAAAAAAACAAAAGATATATGTCCTGATGATTTAAAAAAATATAATAAAATACGAGATGAGATAACTATATCAAATGGCGGTTTTGCCATGACTTATGTTATGAAATATAGTAATGTATTAAATGACTGTACACCAGTATCAGAATTATTTCAAGAAGCAACGATTGGAATCATAGAATCTATTGATACATTTGATTTATCTAAAAATACTTCATTTACTACTTATGCATTTTATCATATAAGAAAACGATTAGTAGATTATATTAAAAAAAATAAATTAATTAAAGCTCCTAGAGACATAGCTAGAAATATTAAACACGTTAACAAGATGCAAGAAAAATTATTCTCACGCAATGGGAAAGTCCCAACTGCATATGATATACAACAAGCAATTATAAAAGAAAAAAGTATTGAAATAAAAGAAGAAACAGTAGATAAAATATTAATATTATTAGAACTTAATTCTGCAGGGTATGAAGATACTTTTGTTAGTGAATATGTAGACCAATTATCTTGTGAAGATCACGAGTCATCACTATTTAGAGCCATTGAATTAAATATTTTAGCGAGTCTAAAAAGATATACTCCGCAACAACAACGAATGATTAAACTAAGATTTGGAATTGCTGAAGAATATCCACACACAATTGAAGAAATAAAATTGATGCTTGGATTAACAGAGGAAGATATAAAGCAGATATAAAGAAAGGGGCGTTAAGCCCCTTTTATTTTATGATAATGATAATCCTATTTCTTTAATACATTGCTTTTGATAAGCGCAGTACTGGCATTTGAAGTCTCCACAGACATCAGTGCCTTTTTTCATTTTGTTATACTTTAATTTTGACACTCTACCAAGAGAGTATTGAAGTTCAAGTTCATTCTCATCATACACTAATGAATAATCGCGACTAGGAATAGTCTTTCGCCTAGCATGAGTATAAGCATCATCAAATTTATTAAAAATACTATTTATACTAATACGAAGTTCTGCGGCTCGACATTGATCAGTAGTACCAGAACTAGAATTAATAAGATCTGTAAAAGAAGGAACGTCTTCTAAATTTAAAGTATAAATTTCTTTACCTAAAGCATCGATAGCTGTAAGAATTGGATAGTTATTATTAGTAAGATCCACTTTATAAAAAAAGATAGAATTATCACTACGATTAACATATTGAAGATAAACTTCATCAATACCTTTAGCTTTCCCTTCATCAGTTTTAGAATAAAAATATTTATATAGCATAGCTTGCATTAAATTATTGGCAGCTGGCATTGGAACAGTTCTATCATTACCCATTGTATGGGGAGCTTTATATGCTGAGACAGATTTAATCTCAATCATTTTAAGCTTTCCGCCATGAGAAATAACTTCATCTCCCTTACCACTAATAATAATTTTGTTATTAGTTTCTGGAACAATATATTCAATCTTAACTTGCTCTTCAACGTGCATACCAGTTTCTTTATACTTAGCAATATGATAAGCTTCGTACATAAGACCAGCATCGCAAATTGCTTGACCTGTTACTGAAAAAGGATTGGAAGGTTTGACGCCGACAATTTTGTAGAACATAGCTCTTTTACATTCTCCAACAGCTATCTGTCCAAGTTGAGCCATTGATTCAGATGGCCATGCTATGTTTTGTACTCGAGACTGTATCTCTCGACCAGTCTCGAGTCGACGAATGTCGTTGAGAAAAATAGTTTTAATAAAGCCCATATAATATCTCCTTTTAAGTGTTAGTACTATTAATATAGTATAATACACAACAAAAGTCAATATTTAAAAAAAAGATTATAAACTTACTTGACATAGCTAGCGGTATATATTATATTATTATAAATAGATATTAAAATCTAAAGAAAATTTATTAAACGGAGGAAATATGCCAATTAATTACAATAAAATAAAGAATCTAACTAAAGAAATACCATTTAAATTTAAGCCTCAGTCTGTAAAATGGGGAAAGGCTTTAATGGTAGCTTATATTGATAATAGAGATGTGCAAGACGTATTAGATGATGTCGTTGGCCCAGAAAATTGGACAATTGATTATAAATTAGTTGGGACTCAAATGTTTGCAACTATAGGAATCAATATTCTATATGAAGATGGAAAATCAGAATGGGTTTATAAATCAGATGGTGGTACAGAAAGTAATACAGAACAAGAAAAAGGATTAATATCAGACTGTGCCAAACGAACTGCTGTAACATGGGGTATTGGTAGATTCTTGTATAGACAAGGGGTCATTGAACTTAAAACAACAAAAGATAGCCACGGAAAAGAAAGACCAGCAACTGATGCAGGTGAAATTCTATGGAGTAACGACGCTATCACTCAATATATAAGACAGCATAAATTATCTAATGCTGCATCAAAGAAAACTAAAGGAGAGCGCTATGAAAAGGCTCCAGATAAACCAAAATATACTACTCCAAGTTGGAATGAAGAAACAGTAGAAAAAGTAAAAGTTTTAGAAAAGAATGGAAAGAAAGGTAAAGCTTGTTTATCCGAGTTTTTACCTCAGTATAACAAAAGTAAAAATACAGAATATAAATTAATCGCAGAATTAAATACAGATGAACTGCTACTAGATTTAATAAAATTTATAGAAAATTCAGAACCTGATGGAATTTAATTAAAGGGGCTTTGTCCCCTTTCTTTTTAGGAGAAACGAATGGAAAATAATCAATATATCACAAATATAATAAACCAATTAATTCCACACCTAAGAGAGTATCTAGAAGAGAAAGGTGTTGCTATAAATGGAAAAGGATTTTTGTCGTGTCTCCATCCTAATCATCCAGATAAAAACCCAAGTTGTTCTATTGGTGGTAGTCTTAACGAAACAGTATTTCACTGTTTTAGTTGCTTACCTCCATTTGAAAAAATAAGGACCCCTAATGGGTTAGTTAATATTTGTGATCTAAACTTGGGAGATAAAGTATATTCTCAATATGGAACTGGAACAATAACAAATATTATAAAACAAGAATCTAAAGAAGACACAATAGAAGTACAACTTCAATTAGTAAGAAACGATAATATTACATTTACTGGAAATCATATCTTTAAGATAGTTAAAAATATAACTAAAAAAGTACCATATATTAAAGATAGAACAGATGGAAATTATGATTTTCGATTCTTTAGTCATCTAAAAAGAAAAACTAAAAGTAAGAAATATAAAGATAAATTAATTATAGAAGAGTGTAGAGCCGATGAACTTAAGAAAAATGATTATGTTATTTTTCCTAAAACTACAAAAAATACAGTTCCTACAGAAATAAAAAATATATGGATTAAGGATTATACGTTTGGTCCAAAAAATAATAGAATAACAAAATATCCTATTAACCAAGACACAATGTGGCTTTTAGGATTATACTGTGCCGAAGGATCATCATATAGAGGAGGAATCACTTTTACACTTAATAGAAATGAAAAATCATTTCAAAAAAAGGTATGCCGTATAATTAAAGAAAACTTTAATTTAGATTGTTCAACGTATGAATATGATTATAAAGAAAATGTTACAAATATAAGTTGTAATTCTACTGATTTGCAGAAATTCTTTGATGGATTTGTCGGTAAATATTCATCATATAAATATATTTCAGATAATATTATTTGCGGAATGTCGGATTCATTACAAAAAGCATGGTTAGAAGGATTATTTGATGGAGATGCATCAAAAAGAAAACCTAAAAAATTAACTTTAGTTAATGAAAATTTAATTTCAACAGCACAACAAATAATGGTAAATTTAGAAATACCTTTTAGTTATTCTTATAAAGATTCTTATTATGGAAACGATGGAATTGAAAGAAAAAAGACATGGTCGTTGATTTGGTTATCAAAAGAAAATATAGGATGTTTTTACGATACAGCAAACGATGGACATAGATATGCTTTCTTAAGAATAGATAAAATATATAGAAGTAAACCTTTATCAGAAGTATTTGATATAACAGTTGAAGAAGAAGGTACAGATTCACATACTTTTATGACTAAACATTATTTAGTACATAACTGTGGTTCTGCTGGTAATATATTCCATGCGGCTCATTTTTTAGAAAACAAACCATTAACAGGCATTGGCTTTTATGAAGACACTTTAAAATATTTAGCTAGCAAATATGAAATATTATATGAACCAATAAAGATAAGTGATGATATAAAACGTGAGTATCAAAAACGTAGAGCATATCACGACGCTGTCAGTGTTATTCATTATGGTGCCTGGACTGGATCAGATTTAAAAACAGAACACCCTGCCATAAAACATTTAATTGAAAGAGGAATAACTGAAGACACAATTAAAAAGTTTAAGATAGGTTGTATAGATAATTATAGTGATTATCTTAATGAGCTAAAAATAATAGGATGGACAGATAGAGAATGGTTAGCAGGCGCAGATCTTGGTAATAAAGGACTATTTCATAAAGAAGGAATTATAATACCTATCTTCGATCATACAGGCAGTCCAGTAGGATTTGTTACAAGAAAAACTAATCTAGCTGCTAATGCTAAAGGCCAAGAAAAATACATAAACTCTCTCAATTCAGATATTTATCATAAATCTGAAATACTATTTAACTTTCAAAATTTTAAAGAAGAAGAAGGCCCATTATATATAGTAGAAGGCTACTTAGACGCGATATACCTATCACAATGCGGGTTAAAGAATGTAGCTGCAATAGGAGCAACTGTTTTAACTGAGCATCATATAAAGCTTTTAATGGATAATAGCGTAAAGAATATAATCTTATGTTTAGATGCAGATAAAGGTGGTTTTGATGGTATTAGATTGGCAGTAGAAAGACTAGCTCCATATAAATATTTTAATCTTAGAATAATGGAATTACCTGAAGGATATGACCCTGATACATTTGTAAGAGAAAAAACTTTACAAGACTTTATTGATTTAGCTAAGCCTGAAGTAGCGCTGTCAGCTTTCGCTTGGACTTTAAAACATACTACTTTTGAAGATGATCCAATGGTTACTGCAGAACGAGCAATTCCAACAATTGCAGTTGAAGAAAGTAATATCATGCGTTTAAAAATGATCAGAGAACTTGCTAGATTAACAGGTATATCTGAATCAGACATAAAGAAAGACGTAGATACCTTAGTTAACAAAGACTCTAGTGTATTCATAGAAGAACTAAATAATGTAAATAACTTTGTTCAAGTACAACTTAATAAGCGTAAGGTTAAAGATACAAGATCTATTCTTGAAGACGCTCTTATTAAAATAAAGAACATGGAAAAATTACATAACAACACAGTAGATAATAGAAGCGAATATAATACTAGAAGAACAGCAATGAGAGATAAGATAGATGGCGGAGATTATAAATACGGTTTACATGCTTCTAAGTTTAAGAAACTAGAAACAATTTTAGATGGCATTCCTTACACCACTTGTTTAACATTAATTGGAGGAAGGCCTTCTGCTGGTAAATGTTTGAGTCCAAATGAATTAGTATGGATGTATAATGGTTCATTAAAGAAAGCTAAAGATGTTAAATATGGTGATCTATTAATGGGTGATGATTCTACACCTAGAAGAGTACTAGGTACAACATCTGGCGAAGATTATATGTATGATGTAGAACAAGCTAACGGAATTACATATAGAGTTAATGAACCACACGTATTGTCTTTGAAAAGAAGTAGAAATGGAATTACAGTAAAACATGGAGAAGTAATCGATATACCATTAAATAAATATGTTAAGAAAAGTGATAAATTCAAAAATAATTTTAAAGGCTATAAGGTTCCAATAGATTTTAAATCTCAGGAATTATTAATAGATCCGTATTTTCTAGGACTTTGGATAGGCGATGGAAATAGTAATTCATCAAAAATTTATACAATTGACCATGAAATAGTAGGATATATATATGAATATGCTAATACCTTAAGTCTTCAAGTTACAGAAAATAAGAATGGAACTTGTCCAAGTTATTCTATTACTAAAGTAAAATGTTTTAATAGTAGAAATTTTAGTTTACAGCAACTATTACGAGTAGAAAACCTTTTAGGTAATAAACATATACCAGAAAAATACATAATTAATTCTAGAGAAAATAGGCTAGAATTACTTGCAGGATTAATTGATTCAGATGGATGGCATTCAATTGATAAAGGTTACTTTGAAATTACTCAGAAAAGCGAGACTATAGCTAGAGATATTAAGAAACTTGCAGACACTCTGGGATTTAGAACTAATCTAAATAAAAAGAAAACTCAATGTAAAGAAAGTAAGTATCAAGGGGAAGCATATAGGTTAATAATATCTGGTAATGTGTGGGAGATTCCGACTAAAGTTAGAAGAAAGATGGCACCTAAAATAGAAAAACGAGACTGGACTATGTCTCAAATAACAGTTAAATCCGTTGGTAGAGGAGAATATGCAGGTTTCCAATTAAATGGAAACGGAAGATTTCTACTTAGCGATGGTACCGTTACTCATAATACAACATGGCTAACAGCATTAGGAATGAATATGATAGAGTGCAATGATGACGCGGCTGTATTCTATATGTCTATTGATGATACGACAGAACTTATGAATCTAAAGATGCTCGCTACAAGAAGCGGACTTTCGACTTCTAAGATTAAACGATATGTGGATCTTCCATCTAATGAAAAATCAAAAGTAGACGAAGCCTTTTCCTGGTTAGAAAAATTATCAGATAGATTTATTATATCGGATACCACATCTGGTAATACTATGGAAACATTAGAAGCACATATAGAATGGTTCTGTAAAAATTTTCCAAATCATAAAAGAGTATTTATGCTAGATAACTTTCATAAATTAAGTTCACATAATACTCGTACTACAAAAACAGAAGCCGTGGCTGCTATGTCAGAAAAACTTAAGACTCTTACTCAACTTAATAATATAC
>Ga0307377_10004267_pt1 | contig 15696 bp, 13 predicted proteins | sample TR3MG_FD_202535 | JGI IMG/M metagenome (GOLD analysis project Ga0307377, IMG submission 202535) | Soil microbial communities from Risofladan, Vaasa, Finland - TR-3 | ecosystem: Environmental > Terrestrial > Soil > Coastal area > Acid sulfate soil | place: Finland: Risofladan, Vaasa | collected... | reverse complement strand
TTAATAAGTTTAACCTCATCCAATTTTACGCCGGAGCCATATTGAAGCAAACATGTTCGATATTAATTAATCCAACATCGTCTGATCTCGACTAGGTGCTTCAATTTCTCAGCCTCTTTATCAGATAGATCTTGCCGGTTTTCGCTGCATTTTCCGCAGTTTGCGGTTCTTGGCCAATATCGTTGATATAGACGAGATGTGGTAAAATATGTAGGTTATCATGAGGCAGTCACCACAAGCGGAAACAGAAAGGAAAACGAGTCTACTCGCCACACTTTCTACCGGATTTGATATAACAACACATCATATCTGGATAATTATACTCCCCCTGGTATTGGACGTGTTCTATTGGATTGGTCCGCGCCTGAGCATCGAAAAGCTGATTGAAGAGAGCGCGGCAATCTTGAAAGAACAACCGGCGTTCGCTGAAATGGCCGATCAAATGCTACAAATCGGATCTCAATACAACTTTTTTACTAGCCTGAGTATACCGATTATCGGCATTCCAGCTCTTATGGGAGGTACTGTCCCTGAACACATACCGGTAAATCCGGCAGTCGTTCAAATAGAAGATTCCTTCATCTGGATGTTGCTATTCCTAGGCCTTAGTCTGCTTGGCCTCGTGTTTTCGACGCTATATTTTCAGTTGATTAGCTATGTTTTGCAGGAACCGAAGGTTGATTATCGATCTAATATTGGGAGCAATATTAAAAGATTAGTCGTTAGTTACATTCGCCTGATTGGCCTGGGAATCGTGTTTGTATTCATGCTAATGGCGTTGTGGCTACCACTACTTTCAGTCGCCTTCCTGGCAGGTATAGTGAGTAGCGGCCTGTTTTATCTGGTTGTTATTCTCGGATTGGCGATCTCTTTGTCTATTGTCGCTTATCTAAGTCTTACAATTCCGGCTATTGTTTTTGCGAATCGCACGGTTAATGAAGCAATTAGAGAAAGCGTTCGTTTGGTTCATAAGAACTTATCTTCTGTCCTGGGCCTATTACTTGTCGTTGTCTTGGTTGGCAGTGTTACCAGGCTGCTATGGCACTTGGCTGACAACGGTTCATGGATGACGCTGATCAGCATTGCCGGCAACGCCTTTATCAGTACAGCATTGGTAATGGCCATCTTTATTTATTATCGCGATCATGAGGTCCACCAGCCTCAAGGCCTTTCTTAACGAGGAATTTAATGGCTCAAAAAGCAAAAAAGAATGTCGATTATGATGCTCATAGCATTCAAGTTTTAAGAGGATTGGAAGCAGTTCGCCGCCGGCCTGGTATGTATATCGGTGGTACTGATAGCAAGGCATTGCACCATCTGGTATACGAAATCGTTGACAATTCAATTGACGAGGTCCTAGCCGGTCGATGTGATCGAATCGAGATAACGATTCATGCCGATTCTAGTGTAACTGTGAGAGATAACGGGATAGGGATTCCGGTTGACGAACATCCGACTGAAAAGGTTTCCGCACTCCAGGTGGTAATGACAATGTTACATGCTGGAGGCAAATTCGATGAATCTGTCTACAAGGTTTCTGGCGGTTTACATGGCGTTGGCGCCGCTGCTGTTAACGCTGTATCTGAATGGATGGTTGTTACAGTTAAACGGGATGGAGGCATATACCAACAGCGATATGAAAAAGGCATCCCGGTATCCGCTGTAGAGTTGATAAAAAAGGTGTCACGGGCGGATAAGGAAACGTATACAACCAGTACATTTATGTATGATGCCACGATTTTTCAAGAAGATGTTGATTATCGTTTTGAAACCCTTATGAATCGCTTCCGAGAAATGGCATTCGTAACACGAGGCGCGTTCATCAACTTTGTTGATGAACGCCCTGAGCTGACTAGGAGCATGAGCTTTTATTTCGAGGGTGGGCTCAGATCATTTATTCGCTATGTTAACCGAAATCGCAAAGTGATTCACGATCCAATTTATGCACAGAAAGAGATCGACAACATTGACGTCGAAGTCGCGATTCAATACACCGATGGCATAGCCACCTCAGAATTTGCTTTTGCCAATACCATTCATACACCTGATGGTGGCACGCACCTGACCGGGCTAAGAACGGCCATAACCAGAGTAATTAATAATTATGCCCGTAAGAATGGATACTTAAAAGAAAAGGATACCAACTTTACAAGCGATGATACTCGAGAAGGTGTATCGGCTGTTGTAAGCATAAAACATCCTGATCCCCAATTTGAAAGTCAGACCAAAGTAAAGTTGATGAATGCAGAGGTCAGTGGCCTTGTCTCAATGGTAGCTTCGGAAGCCCTTAACGATTTTCTTGAGGAACATCCGAGAGACGGTAGGAGAATAATTGAACGGTGCTTGACTGCATCACGTGCTCGGCGAGCGGCAAAAAATGCACGAGAACTAGTCATGCGCAAGAGTGCCCTGGAGAGTCTAACATTGCCCGGAAAGCTGGCTGATTGCTCAGAACGCGATCCAACACGTAGCGAACTCTATATTGTTGAGGGTGATTCGGCCGGAGGTTCGGCCAAACAAGGCCGGGATCGTCATTTTCAGGCTATCTTACCTTTGCGTGGCAAGATCTTAAATACTGAGCGAGCCCGATTAGATAAAATCCTGAACAATAATGAGGTCAAAGCATTGATTTCTGCCTTAGGCGTAGGGATCAGCGATGGGTTTGATATCGGAAATCTTCGATATGGGAGGGTAATCATAATGACCGATGCCGATGTTGACGGCAGCCATATTAGGACGCTCCTCCTAACTTTCTTCTTTCGCTATATGCCGCAACTCATTGAGAACGGGCACCTTTATATCGCGCAGCCGCCTCTGTATCAGATTAAGTCAGGCAAAGAGTCGCATTATACCTACACAGAAGCTGAAAACTTGAGGCTTTTGAAGAAGCTTGGTGCCAGTAAAAAGCGGTATGATTTGCAACGGTATAAGGGTCTGGGAGAAATGAACCCAGATCAGCTCTGGGAAACTACTATGGATCCGGCCGTTAGAACCTTATTGCAGGTTGCCATCGAAGATGCTGTTGTGGCCGATCAGACGTTTAATATGTTAATGGGTAGCGAAGTGGCCCCCAGACGTCGTTTCATTACGACTCATGCAAATGAAGTTCGCAATCTTGACGTTTAGTATTCAGGAGTAGATTATGCTTGACTATCAAGCTTTGCAGATGGATGATAACGCGCACCTCTTGCACCCGCTACATCATCCCAATTCTCACAAAGCACCTTTGATAATCACCGGCGGACACGGAATATGGGTTCAAACGGTTGATGGAAAAAAGTTCATTGATGGACTGGCCGGTTTGTGGAATATTCTCATCGGCCATGGTAACCAAGAATTGGCAGAAGCTGCCTATGCCCAGATGCAACAACTGGCCTATTTTTCAAATTATATCGGTGTTTCGAATTTGCCAGCAATTGAGCTGGCTTCGAAATTGGCCGGCTATGCTTATCCAAGCCTAACTTCAACTTACTTCACTTCTGGTGGCGCCGAAGCCAACGAGTCCGCTTTCAAAACTGCAAGGTACTATTGGAAGCGGCTTGGAAAACCAACGAAAGTAAAATTTATCGCTCGTCAAGATGCCTATCACGGTGTGACAATGGCAACGATGAGTGCGACCGGAATTACTCCTTATTGGCCGATGTTTGAACCAAGAGTGCCTGGGTTCTTGCATACTCACGCGCCTTATCCGTATCGCTATGAAGGGGATATCAAGCCTGGCGAAACGATCGGCCATGCGGCCGCCCGGGCGTTGGAAGAGGCGATAATAGCTGAAGGGCCTGACACCGTTGCCGCCATTATTGCAGAACCAGTACAAGGAGCGGGGGGTGTTATTGTCCCGCCAAATGACTATTTCCCGAGAGTTCGAGAAATTTGTGATAAATATCAGGTCCTATTGATCGCTGATGAAGTAATAACCGGGTTTGGGCGCACCGGTGAAAACTTTGCGCTTCACCGTTGGGGTGTTGAACCAGATATCATGACCTTTGCCAAGGGTATAACTAGTGGCTATCTACCATTAGGAGGTATGCAGATTTCGGACCAGATTCACGAGGCGATCTTATCAGCGCCTCCACGACAGAGTTGGATGCACGCCTACACCTATTCAGGTCATGCAACCTGTTGTGCTGTCGCTCTTAAGAACCTGGAGATTCTCGAGCGTGAAAAGTTGACTGAACGGGCCGAAAAGATGGGAGAGAAACTGCTTGCAGGTTTGGAGATGATGAGAGATATCGACTGCGTCGGTAATGTACGCGGCCTGGGGCTTATGTGTGCCATAGAATTTGTCGCCGACAAGGAGACAAAAGCATCGGCTGGGATTGCTGGTCCGATATTACAGTCCTGTCAACAAAAAGGTTTGATATCACGGATAAAGGGTGAAAGCCTGCTTCTCGCACCGCCTCTGATTATCAATGAGGATGAGATCGATCAGATCCTGTTTATAGTACGCGAAGCAATCGAAGAAGTATGGGAAAAATCTCAAAATTGATTTGGCACACCTTGCTTATTCATAGAGCACGATAAAGTTCAAGAGATTTTCTCATTTTTTCTGGGATCATCATCGCGAGGTGATTTATATAATCATAAGTGACCATAACTGTCCGACCGCTAGCAATAGACTGGCTCTCCTGATTGGACATCTCATAGCTAAGCTCAAAACTTTTATTGCCAATTCGGGTTACTGTCACAGTTACCCGAATTGTGTCACCAAATCTGGCCGACGCTTTGAACGTGCAACTTGCGTCTGCAATAATCACGGGCAGTTTCAAAGGATTGGTTAAATTCAGTAGACCTATTAAGAAATGGGACCGAGCGATTTCCATGTAGGTAAAATATACAGCGTTATTTACATGGCCCATGGCATCTAGATCTCTGAACCTGACCTTAATCTCAGTCATTAATATTTGAGAATGATAATTCATCATTATTCCAGCCTTTTCAGTTTTCTGATTCAGTATAACGATTACTCAACTCTTGAAACCTGTCACCTCGTAGCCATCTTTGTTAATCAAATTCATGGTGGGAAGTAGGACACGGTCAGGAAGTGGTTATGCGCGCATTCCTAGCAATCGAGATGCCAGCGAATATCCAGGATATATTGTACCGGACAAGTTTGAATCTGGGAGATAGGATCACCCCTAGAGCAGCGGTCCGCTGGGTAAGAGCGGACAACATACATTTGACACTGAGATTCCTAGGAAATATTCGACCTGACCTGATTCCCGAAATTGGTCATACAATCGATCAGAATGTAGCATCCTTCCCTATGTTCGATCTAGAATTTGAGGAGTTAGGCTGTTTCCCGAAGCCAGAAAAACCAAGGATCATCTGGGTGGGAATTGGGGGTGCCGTAAGCCCGCTTAATCAACTGCATGCGATTGTTGAACGTGAGCTAAAGGTGTTTGGATGGGAGCCTGAAGTACGGCCTTTTCATCCACATCTCACAATCGGGCGAGTAAAGGACTCTGGCCGAGTCACCGAAGCGAACCTGGCCTATGGGCTGAAGATAGAAGCTCCTCCTTTTTCGGTGAAAGCAATCTCATTAGTAGAAAGCATTCTGAAACCTGAGGGTGTTTCCTATATGACCAGATACAAATGCCCACTCAAAGCCATCAGGTGAATACCTCAAGCTCCTTCATCAATCCCAGTTGTCCTTCCCTAGTCTATCCACCGCTCACGCCTTGCTTCAATCACATTTTGAAGACGTTCGAACTTTCCTAAGATCCAATTGAGTTGCTCTAAACTAACAACCTCTGCGACCAGGTATAAGGTTGTAACGCTATCTTCTGTAGTGGCTTTTGTTTTGGCAAGGTTGACGAACTGTCCTTTAAGGATATTTGCGATGTCTTCAATCAGGCCAGGTCGCTTGTAGGCCCTGACAACGATAGGAATGGGATACGCTTCTTCCTCCATGCCCCATTGGACATCGATCCAACGTTCGGGTTCTTTCGTGGTCATCAACTCCTTACAATCCATGCTATGGATTGTAACACCTCTCCCCCGAGTAATATAGCCATTGATTGGTTCCGGTGGAACAGGATTGCAGCATTTAGCCAGGCGAGTTTGCATGCCGCCTATTCCACGAACAGTTAGTTGGGTGTTTGTGGACTTTTTGCGATTTAGGAGCGGACGGAGTTCGTCATCCGGGCGCAACTTTTGCTCGAGTGCGGCAATTGCTCCACCAATTTGCGTGCTTTGGATATCACCGAAGCCAACCTTAGCGAGGAATTCGTCCTGATTATCGAAATGGAGCGCCTTAACGATATCAGTCAATGAATAAACGTCGGCTACTCCGAGCCGCTTTAGCTCGCGAATTACGATTTCACGACCTTGAGTGATGTTTTTTTCTTTTTCTTGGTGTCTAAACCAGGAACGCACCTTGCTTCTTGTTCGAGCGCTGCCAGTGTAACCCAGGCTCTCATTCATCCAGTCTCTACTTGGACCACCTTTGTTGGTTGTAACAATTTCAACCTGCTCCCCAGAGTTTAGTCGAAAATCGAGGCTAACCATTTTGCCGTTCACGCGTGCTCCTCGGCAGCGATGACCGACTTGAGTATGAATGGCGTAGGCAAAGTCGATTGGTGTGGAACCTTCTGGCAGATCAACGACATCGCCACGTGGAGTAAACACGTAAATCCGCTCGCCCAGGAGTTCGGCCCCGAACGCTTTGCCATCCGATTCTTCGCCGTTCCCTTCGCGAAGTCCGCCAAGTAGCTGCCGAAGAGAATTGACTTGATTGGTCATTGCAGCGCTTCGCCGGCCGCCTTCTTTATAGGCCCAATGGGCGGCGATACCGCGTTCAGCTTCATCATGCATTGCCCTGGTTCGGATTTGTACTTCCAAAGTTTGGCCATTTTTGTCAATAACTGCCGTGTGCAAGGACTGGTAGCCATTGGGTTTCGGCCGGGCAATATAATCATCAAATTCCTGGGGTATTGGTTTCCACAAGTTGTGAACTAAGCCCAGAACTTGATAACAGAGGTTGTCTTCATTTTCTTCAACGATGACCCGTAATGCCCGAATGTCATAAATGTGGTCAAAATTGAGTCCTTTGTCGCGCATCTTTCTATAGATGGACAAAATGTGTTTTGGCCGACCAGTAACTTCGGCGCGAATATCGGCTTCACGAATCCTTTCTTTTAATATTTCCCTGGCCTCCCGAATCCGACGGTCACGCTCAGTACGACGTTCCGAAATCTGACGGGCGATAATCCGATACTGTTCGGGCTCAAGAAAACGGAAGGCGAGGTCTTCAAGCTCCCATTTAAGTTGCCAAATACCAAGCCTATTGGCCAATGGAGCGTGGATGTCCTGTGCTTCCAGGGCAATCTGTTGTTGTTTTTCCCTTGGTAATTTGCCCGCCTTCCTCAAATCCTGAAGCCGATCGGCAAGGTGAATAAGAATTACCCGGGTGTCACCTTCAACGATGGTCAATATCGCGCGCCTGATGGCCTCCAGTGTTTTGTCATCTCGGCTTTGATCATGCTTATCAGTGTAGGGGGTTAGTTTGTCAAGGGCTGTGACCAGATCAGCGATTTCCGCCCCAAACTGTTTATGGATGGAAGCCGCGTCGCGACCAGTATGCGGTAACAAAACATCATGTAAAAGACTGGCAATAATGGTACTTAGATCCAAGCCTAGGTCACAGATCGTATAGGCAACAGCCAGGTCATGTTCAACGTAAAGTTCACGAGATTGGCGCTGGCGATCATTATGCGCTTCTTTGGCAAACTGATAGGCGTACGTTACACGACGGATATCTTCGGCTGAAGATCCCTCCGGCAATGATTTTAATAGTTCCGATAAAGTTACAGGTGCTGCTTGGGTCATGCTGAAAATGCCTAAGTCATTCGGCACAGTGCAGAGAGTTGACACAAAAAAACGGCTCTTCCGCAAGTTTCGTGCTGTTTAATAGAGTCCTGCGTTCTGAGTCGTCGTAATTCCATACAGGACACCTGCGTAGCGGAAGAAACAAACGACTACATGCATTGTGAGCACCAAAGATGCGGAAGAAACAAAAAAACAGACGTACTTTAGTCATAAGGACGCCTGTAATGAATGGAGAGTTTAATCAAGCTTCGATCGGTTATTCCTCAGCGTCCTCAGGGTCTTGTCCGATCGTTGGCTCTTCAGGCGACTCCTTATGTTTGGCACTACTTACCCTTTGTTTGCCCTCATCAAGAACAATCCGGGCTCGTTCCTGGGCTTGACCAGTGGCAGTGCTTGCCTTTTCGCTTAGTTCTTGCATTCTTTGCTCACTCGCCCGGCGTACTTCATCACTTTTTGCCGCGATCTGAGCCCGAGTTTCCACGCCCGATTGCGGCGCCAGGATTAGTGCCGTGGCAGCGCCAACGAGACCGCCAATAACAAAGCCAGCCATAAATATGCCAATTTCACTGCCATTATCATTCATATTAACTCCTTATGCCGCCAGCTGCCGTTTTGGAGCTAGTCAGGCAGATTCTTACGAGGATCGCTGAAAAGAGCTGCTACGCCACGTCTAAAACCAACGAGGAAGCTTGTGGTTTTTACGACAGGGCCAACAACATTTTTACTGACGAATGTTGATGTGCCGCGTACGGTATTGACCGTTTGATTTGTCTGTTCGAGGATCGGTTTGATTTCAAACTCAACAGTATTGACCAGGCGGATAAGCATAATCAGCATAAGAACCAGAACAATACCGAAGATGCAAGATTCAAAGGCTAATGCAATAATAAAAACATCACGAACAGCCTCGAGTTCCGGTGCATAATTGGCGGCTAGATATAGAATCAAGGCCAAAGTGCCAATCGCCAGGACGATTAATATTAGCACACCACCAACGATGTAAGCGGTGGGGACGGCTTTTTCTTGTTCTTCTACAGGTGTCGGATATTCAGCATTTGTGTCCATAACTAAGCTCGTAAGTATATCATTAACGGAAACCGGACACAATCACTCATCACGCCCACTTAGAAACCAGCTGATTAATAAAGCAAGCCACGATCCTATACTGGCAGCCAGTAAATTCACGGCGCCTAACCTTAGAGTCTCTATACCGAAAAAACCACCGGCGAAATGTCCGACGGCAAATCCCAGCCATGAAGCTATCAGATAGAGTATTATTTTTCGAGGTCGGCCTCCCATAATCAGATGAAAGCCTGCACCATAAAGAGTAGCAAGTAAAAAGCCTAAGACAAAGCCGCTAGCGGTCGCGCTCATGGACATTCCTTGTTTACAATGATTCCACCTCCAATACATTCTTCATCAATATAGATTACCGCGCCTTGGCCGGCAGTGATACCGAACACGGGGTCTTCAAACCTGATGCTCGCTTGAGCAGACGCAAGAGGCGTGACCATCGCCGGAGTGGCTTCTGCGCGATATCGAACTTTTACCCGGGCAGGAAATGGCGAAATGGGTAACTGGCTCGATACCCAATTGATTTCGCGACAATGCAAGCAATCCATATTAAGCGCGACGCGTGGAGCAACTATCAACGAATTATGGTGACGGTCTTTCCGCAGGACGTACATAGGTTGCTCCGCCATAATCTGCAAGCCTTTCCGTTGGCCAATGGTATAGTTACTTAAACCCGAATGTTTACCCAGGACGACGCCATCAGGGCTAATAATCGGTCCGGGTTCACCCTTAACCTTACTGTTTTCCCTTAAGAAACGACGGTAATCACCATCTTTTAGAAAGCATAAATCCATACTTTCAGATTTATTAGCAACTGGAATTTGGAAATGTACGGCCAGTTCCCTAACCTGCACCTTCGTAAACTCTCCGATTGGAAATATAACTCTTGCTAACTCATTCTGCCCAAGGACGTGGAGTACATAAGATTGGTCTTTACTTCTATCCACCGATTCCAGCAGGTGGTAGCCATCAGAGCTTTGGCGTATCCGGGCATAGTGGCCTGTAGCGAGGTAATCGACGCCCAGGGAAAGCGCATGTTTCAATAGATAATCGAACCGAATAACGCGGTTGCACTCAATGCAAGGGTTTGGTGTAATTCCCAGATCATGCCCCTGGATGAAATATTGGACAACCTTCTTGTAAAAATACTCTTGAACATCGAGAACGTAGAACGGAATCTGTAATTTCTCGGCTACACGTCGCGCGTCTGCCATCTGCTCTGGCGTGCAGCACCGATTTAGCGTTGTCTGGGTGGTGCTACCTGGTTCGCTCCATAGGCGCATCATCATACCGATGACGTCGTATCCCTGTTCAAGGAGGAGCGCAGCTGCTACTGAGCTATCAACCCCACCACTCATCGCCACCGCAACGCGACGCTTGTTTGTAGAAATTTTAGTATTGCCATTGACTGAGGAGATTGCGATCGGTGGACTCATGCGAAATGGGCTTTTAGCGCTTCCAAATGGCCGATGACATCGGACAGGGCAGTCAGCAAATATTCTACATCTTCCTTCGTACTGAAACGGCCAACTGTGAGGCGCAGACCACCGGAAGTCCACTCATGGCTGAGACCACACGCTCCAAGCACCGTTGAAGGTTTTGGATCCCCGGTTAAACAGGCTGATCCGCTGCTGGCGCTAACCCCGGAGACGTCAAGGTGAAAAACAATGTCGTTTCCACTGATGTTCCTGAATGCGAAGCTGGCATTATTAGGCAGGCGCAGGAAAGGATGGCCGGTCAATCTGCATGTTTCAGGAAAACGTTCTACCAAACCGCTGATAAGCCGACTGGTCAGCGACTGGTAATGGGCCACATTTTCCTCGCGTTCCGCTACCGCCAGCCGGAGGGCTTCGGCCGACCCTACCGCGTAGGCGACATTTTCAGTCCCGGCTCGACGATCATCTTCCTGCCCACCACCTGTCAGGGTTGAAACTAATTGATGGCCACGACGAACGTACAGGATGCCGATGCCTTTTGGACCATAAAACTTGTGGGGAGCAATGCTCATCAGGTCGATGGGCATCGAGTTCACCTTCCAGGCCCGAAAAGGGATAGCCTGGACAGCATCCGTATGGAATAAGACACCGTGCTCCCGGGCGAACATGCCTATTTCTTCGATTGGTTGAAACGTTCCGATTTCATTGTTGGCGGCCATGATACTGATTAAGACTGTGTCGGGCCGGATGGCCTGCTCTAATTGATCAATGTCAACGCAACCATACTTGTCAACCGGGAGAATGGTAACTTCAAAATCTGCATTCCGTTGCAATTGAATTGCTGTTTCTAGTACTGCTTTGTGTTCTATTTGGCTGGTGATCATATGGTTCCCACGCCCATTCATTCTGGCTGACCACATTGCCCCCCGCAAGGCGAGATTGTCACTTTCTGAGCCACAAGCCGTAAAGACAATTTCGTCACAGTGACAGCCGAGTGATTTAGCGATGGTTTCCCGGGCTTCTCTTAAACCCAAACTCGCCTGCTGACCGAATTTATGGACTGATGATGGATTTCCATAGTAATCCGACCAGTAGGGCAACATTACCTCCAACACTTCCCGCCGGACGGGTGTGGTGGCGCCATAATCCATATAAATATTCTTGTTGACCATAGAAATGCTCTTGTTATCTCAAGCAGCTTTGACCAATAGTATTTTCAATAATCATTGTGGAAAAGTCTGTCCAAACAAAGGCAGATCGGATTCGCGTCAGGTGGCTGATCATTCATCCGCAACGGGCAGGCTCACAGTAAATCTTGAGCCTTTATCTTCGTGGCTACTGACCTCGATGGCGCCGCCATTGATCTCTAAGCCTTCCTTGACCATATATAGACCCAGACCGGTACCGGCGATTCCGCGTTCAACTGCGGACTTGGTGCGATAGAATCGCTGGAAAAGGTTTGGGAGCGCCTCCTTTGTGATACCGATACCCTCATCAGTTACTTCGATTAAAACCGAAGATTTCTGAAGCCAGGCTTCGACGCTCACGCTTCCAGCGGGTGTGAATTTAATGCCATTTTCAATGACATTCTTGACAATCATATAGAGTGTTTCCTCACTTCCCCTGACGGCCGGAAGTTTAGGCTGAATAACCTCGTTAAATACGAGACCCTTTTCGCGGGCTCTGTCGGCAAGGGGTGGGAGTATCTGTTCGAGAAGATAATTGATGTTTGTTGACTCGGAGAGTTCTTGGTGCGTATTCGATTCGAGTTTAGCGAGCTGAAGCATTTGCTTTACCATCTTTTGCAGTCTATCACTTTCTCGCTCAATAACACCCAAAAAGCGGTTAGAGCGCGCCGGATCATCAATGGCCTTGCCCTCTCTCAGCAGACGGGCATACATCAAGATGGTGGCCAAAGGGGTGCGCAACTCGTGAACTATATTATTAAAGAAATCATCGCGCATTCGTTCTAATTCCCGAATCTGGCCCAAATCGCTAAAGACGAATATCACCTCACTAACCGAACCATCTTCCTTGTTTATTTTTGTGCCGCTAACGAGGACTGGAACATATTCGCCGTCTTTACGAACAATGTCGCAAGCCAGTTGGGGGAAATCTGGACCTTCCTGGAGCACCTCTTGAAAGAATTCGAAAAAACCGCCTGGTTGAGTCTTGATGGCTGTGGCAACCCCCTCGCCGATTATCTCATTTAGAGTAACATCAAGGAGGGAAACCAGTGCTTCATTCGCGGCAGTGATGTCACCTTTGGCATTGGTTGTCATGAGGCCATCAGACATGCTGGCGAAGATTGTCTCGATTCGACGTTTTTCCGAAAGAACATCTAAATGGAGCAGCGCATTTTCAAGGGCAATGGCTAAAGGGCCGCTGATGGCTTGCAGCAAGCGTGAGTCGTTTTCATCAAATCTACCATTATGCTTATTTATGGCCTCTAGCACGCCAATTACCCGCTGCTCAGCCTTCAAAGGGACACATAGGACCGAATTAGTGAGGTAACCCGTATCGCGATCGACTTTGGATGAAAAACGGTGGTCTGCGTAGGCGTCATTCACAATAGCCGGCTCGCCATGTAGGGCAACCCAGCCGGCGATACCCTGACCTATCTGAAAGCTAACCGGTGGCATGTCATTGAATGATGGGCCCATCAAAGCTTCGACAAATACAATCTCGTTCCGGTTAGGTTCTGTAAGGCCAATTGTCAGGGATTCAGCCCCAAGGACCCTCCTGACGGCATCGGTTACTTGAACGATGATTTCTTCAAGGTTAAGCGTTGATGTCAGTGAGGTACTGATCTCCGATATGATGCTAAATTCTACTTCTTGTTGATCGGAGCGTTGTCGTAAAAGGGCTCGTTCAAGGAAAGCAGACACCTGGATTGCAATTGGCCCAATCGTCCGTTTATCAACGATGCAAAACTTTGGTGGATCAATCAGACAGATAGCGCCTGGTGTGGTAATTTGACCTGGTGTAGCCGGGAAAGGTAAGGGGATCGCAAGAATAGAATCTGAAGCCAATTGCCAGAGCTCACTTCTGATACGTTCTCGGGGTGGTGCTTCTAACTTTTCGTAGACTTGCGGCTCATTTGTCTGCACGATTCGGTTAAAGGCAATCTCTTTACCAGACCAGCGATCCTGATCGATCTTTCCATTGCTATCGCAAATCCAAACATCATAATGATGGCGGTCCGGGTCACTAATTGATACCAGGGTTAATGTATCGGCCGAGGTAGCGATAGCGGCGGAGGCAGCAGCGCACACGCCGTGAGCATCAAAAATCTTGCCGAGGTCAGAAACAAGTCGCTCCCACAATAGGCGGGCAGGATCAATACCTAACGTTGGTTGTCTTGCGTTCATATCTGCGCATTTATAGCCTTGCCGAACAAAGTTGGCAAGAGATTACTCAGGAGATCATGCTTATTATCAGGTTGCTCGGTACCAGTGGCATCTGATATCATTCACTCGTTTGATTACACTTGACCGTGCAGATGAAAACGAAAACCAAAAATGCCAGTTGAGCCGCTCAGAGTAGAGCGCATGGTGATCTAATTTTTAGGCAGATTAAATCTGCAAATAAGTGAGAAGGAGTAATGATGACATACATTGAGGCAATTTACGGGCGGGAAGTACTTGACTCTCGTGGTAACCCGACCGTCGAGGTTGAGGTGACGTTGTTAGACGGTGTTAAAGGAAGGGCAATCGTCCCTTCCGGGGCTTCAACCGGTGTACATGAGGCAGTCGAAATACGTGATGGCGATTCGAATCGATTCTTGGGGAAGGGGGTACTGAAGGCAGTGGCGGCCGTAAATGATGAGATTGGGGATACGCTAATAGGCTGGGATGCCACAGATCAAGTTGGTATTGACGAAGTGATGATCGAGTTAGATGGCACGGCCAACAAAGGCCGTCTTGGCGCAAATGCGATCTTAGGTGTTTCGCTCGCGGTTGCACGGGCAGCGGCCGTTAGCATTGGGCTTCCCCTCTACCGGTATCTAGGCGGGGTTTCAGCCCGGACTTTACCTGTGCCGATGATGAATATTATGAACGGTGGAAAGCATGCAGCCGGTTCGACTGACCTACAAGAGTTCATGATTATGCCCGTTGGCGCCTCCAGTTTTGCTGAGGCAACTCGGTGGTCCGTTGAGATATATCATCATTTAAAGAAAGTGCTTTCTAGCAAAGGCCACAGCACGACGGTGGGCGACGAGGGGGGTTTCGCCCCGAGGTTGTCCGCGAATAAGGAAGCGCTGGATCTCATAATTCAGGCGATTGGACAAGCAGGTTACACACCCGGTGATCAAATCATGTTGGCTATGGATCCGGCCGCGAGCGAGTTTTTTAAGGATGGCATGTACCACCTAAAGACTGAAGGCAAGTCGCTGTCAGGAGCTGAAATGGTAGCCTATTACTCAGATTTAGTGGATGAATACCCCATAATATCCATCGAGGATGGTCTGCATGAAGATGACTGGGAAAGCTGGTCCATGATGATGGAGAAACTTGGTGACCGCATTCAGATTGTCGGCGATGACCTATTGGTAACCAGTATCGCACGCGTCGAGACTGCCTTTGAGAAAAATGCCGCAAACAGTTTGTTGTGCAAAGTGAACCAAATAGGAACCCTTACTGAAGCAATTGCGGCGGTTGAACTCGTACAAAAGCATAACTGGACGGCAGTTGTTTCGCATCGCAGCGGAGAAACTGAAGATACTACTATCTCAGACCTGGTTGTCGCCCTAAATGCCGGGCAAATTAAGACCGGCGCACCTGCACGAACCGATCGGGTTGCTAAATATAACCAGTTGCTACGCATCGAGGATGAACTGGGTGATTCAGCGATATATCCGGGAATGAGTGCTTTTAGCAACCTGAAGCAGGATAAATAGTAACCCGCTCCATTTTATTGGGGGCCTCTCGGCGGATTAAACATTTAGCCGAAGGGCCCATCAATGTATAATGGATAGAGGATGGTACGCTATCAGGCATGTATACCTTGTAACTTTTGTCTCGAACTGAGGTGAGGGAATAATTACATGAAAATCCTTGTCGTTATGCGCCATGCAAAATCGAGTTGGGAAGATGCTTCATTGAACGACTATGAACGGCCGCTAAATAAACGAGGAAAACTCGATGCCCCGCGAATGGGTAAGTTGATCTACCAACAAGATCTAGCGCCTCAGTTGGTTATCAGTTCTTCGGCGAAGAGAGCGAGGAAAACAGCGGAGGCGGCGGCCGAATATGCCAGATACGATGGAGAAATCATTTTTACACGGGATTTTTACCACGCTGATGTAGAAAGGTTCATCGAGCGTTTAAAAGATGTTTCCGATGATTTTTCACGG
>Ga0307377_10004266_pt1 | contig 15696 bp, 10 predicted proteins | sample TR3MG_FD_202535 | JGI IMG/M metagenome (GOLD analysis project Ga0307377, IMG submission 202535) | Soil microbial communities from Risofladan, Vaasa, Finland - TR-3 | ecosystem: Environmental > Terrestrial > Soil > Coastal area > Acid sulfate soil | place: Finland: Risofladan, Vaasa | collected... | reverse complement strand
GCGGGGTGCCGACCATCGACATGCGCATCGACTATCATCGGGCGGCGATGCCCGGCGACCTCACCGCGCGCGGCAAACTGGTGAAGTGGGGAAGCCAGTACGCGGTCAGCGAGGCGCGGGTGTTCGATAAGGACGAGGTGCTGGTCGCAAGCGGGCGAGGCGTCTACTTTACTGTGCCCCCCAAGGCCTGATGCGCGCTGACACGAGGCCGGTCACTGCGCGCATCGATCATGCAGTGATCAATGTCCTCGACCGAATGGACGAGGCGGTCGAACGCTTTCGCGCCTTCGGCTTCACTCTGACCGAGCGCGGGTATCACTCGCTAGGATCGATCAACCATCTCATGGTGTTCGGCGCCGATTATCTTGAACTCGTCGGCTTGCCGCAAAAGGGGGATCTCATCCGCCGTGAGGTGGCCGACAGTCCACTGGGTCTGAATGGCCTCGTCTTCGCCACTGACGATGCGCAGCGTCTGCACCGTGAACTGGCCGGAAGAGGCGAGGCGGTCGAGCCTGCGCTTGCCTTCAATCGTCCTCTTACGCTCGACGGCGCGACCCACATCGCGTCGTTCAAGACCGTACGTCTCGCGCCCGGCTCCGTCCGGGGCGGCCGGGTCTACTTCTGCGAACACGAGACGAGGCATTTGGTCTGGCGCCGGGAATGGCAAGGACATCGTAATGGCGTGAACGCCCTGGCCGGGTTCACCATAGTGCTCCCCGAACTCGCTCGCGAAGCGGCGCTCTATTCGCGTATCCTGGGCGCGAAAGCAAGGCGGTTATCCGACAACGAGAGCGAACTCGCGCTGGGTCCATTCAGGCTTAGTTTCATGACGCCAGCGTGCTATGGCAATCGCTACGGGACATTCGCCGGCGACGCTGGCGGGCGGGAAGCCTTTATGGGCGCGCTGACGCTGCGGACGACCGCGCTTGCGCAGGTACGCGCATGCATGGCCGCAGCGGCGGGCGATGGCGTGGAGGCAGAGAACCTTCCCGCGCGCACGGTCGTGTCGGCTGCGTCGGCGTTCAACACGGTGCTCGAATTCGTCGAATGAAACTTTGGACCGGGAAAGCAGCATGAGGGAGATCTACAACCTCGGTGATCTCATTGATCGCGATCGCGATCTGGACAAGCTCGCCGTAATCGACCTGGGCGGCGAATCCGGTCCGCGCGAATTCAGCTACCGTCAACTCGACGACATGGCGAACGGCGTCGCCCGCGCCCTGCTGGTAAGGGGATTGAAGCGCGGCGAGCGCATCGCCATCCTTTCCGCGAACCGGATCGAATATCTTGCCGCCTATTACGGCGCGATGCGCGCCGGCCTGGTCGCGGTGCCCGTCAATCATCGGTTTCCGCCCGCGTTGATCGAGTTCGTCATGCGCGATGCCGGCGCGCGGGTGGTATTCTGCGATCCGGAACGGCGGAACAGCTCTCCAGCGGATCTTCCCGTCGTCGAATTCGGCGCCGCCGGCGCGTCGGGTTTCGACGCATTCCTCGACGCGGGTCCGTTTTCGGCAGTTGTGCCGGGGCCGGACGAGGCGGCGATGATTCCCTACACGTCCGGCTCGACTGGGCGGCCAAAAGGCGTCGTGCTTTCGCACCAGAGCCACATCTGGGTGGTCAAGGTGCGCATGGCCGGTCAGGACCTCTCGCGTCATCGCTATCTCATCGCAGCGCCGCTCTGTCACATGAACGCGCTGGCGCTGTCCAAGCTCGCCTGCGCCGCGCACGCGACAATTGTCCTGCTGCCACAATTCACGAGCGGGGCCTACATCGAGGCCATCGGTCGCTACCGCTGCACCTGGCTCACGGCGGTCCCACCAATGATCGCGATGATGTTGCGCGAGAAAGCGCTAATCGCGCGGGCGGATTTTTCCTCCGTCGAGTTTTTGCGCATGGGCTCGGCTCCCGTCAGCCCCAGCCTGCTGAAGGCGATCGCCGAGACGATGCCGCACGCGGTCACCAGCAACGCATACGGGACGACGGAGGGCGGCCCGGTAGTGTTCGGTCCGCACCCCAACGGCATCGAGCAGCCCGGGCTTTCCGTGGGATATCCGCACCCGCAGGTGCACCTGCGGCTGGTCGACGGCGCCGATCTGGACGCGGAGCAGGGTGTACTGCAACTGAAGTGTCCCGCGGTCATGAGCGGTTATCACAATTGGCCGGACCTGAAACTGCCCTTCACTGACGACGGATTCTACATTACAGGCGATGTGTTTCGGCGCGACCAGCAAGGTTTCCATTATTTCGTCGGACGTGTCGACGACATGTTCGTCTGCGGTGGCGAGAACATCTATCCGGGCGAGGTCGAGAAGCTGCTGGAGACGCATGCGGACATCATGCAGGCCTGTGTGGTGCCCGTGGATGACGCCATCAAGTGGCAGAAGCCGGTTGCCTTCTGCGTGTTGCGCAAAGGCGCGAGTCTGACCGAGGCGCAGGTCAAGCAATACGCGTTGACGAAGGCTCCGGCGTATCAGCATCCGCGCTTGGTCTGGTTCGTCGACGGGCTGCCGCTATCCTCGACCAACAAGATCGACCGCAAGGCGTTGATTGCGCTGGCGCAGTCCTGCATCGCCGCGAGAGAGCATTCCAGCACCTGATACGCTACTCACGACGAGGATGGAGCGGCAAGGGGCTGCCTCTGCAGACTTCCGGCAAGGGAGGGAACGCAATCGTAGTTGCTTCAGAAGAGCGAATTTGATCTGAACTTCCCCGATGGCTTGTCGCTGCGCTACGACCGTGTTGGTTTTCGTCTCGGCGGTATTGCTTACACTCATATCCTTCAGGGCCTGAGAATGCGATGTCTGCTGGAATGACAACTGACGGTCGCGACGGAGGGACACTCGACGACAATTGTCCCGGGTAACGCATGGACCGGCTTGGAATCTTATCCTGTTTTGGCTGCGGCTTGGAGCGATTCGCCAACGGGGTTTGTGCGTGTTATGGTTCTATCCCGGTCACTCAAAGGTAAGAATTCGATACCCTACGTGAATTCTTAGGATCAGCAAAAGCCCAAACCACAGCAGTATCAAATCTTCGTCGACGAATTCATTGACCACTGAAAAAGCGACATCGAGTCCCGCATCAGCTGGCAGATCTGGGGGCCATTTTAGAATTGCCGAAATGGCGCTATTGGCTTCGCAGATGAGCACAATATTGGCATGTATTTTGAGAACGCAGTGACGTTGGCAGCTAGGCAGGGAAATGAAACACAGATGAAGAAGCGCTTCATTGGCCTGCCGGAGGTTTCATAGTGAAGAATATGCAAAAAGCACCCAACTCGAAGAAGTTGAAGTCCATCGTCGCCGTCAAGGTCGTAGGCGCGATGTGTAGCTTTGCCGAAGACTTCGATAAGTTCCTGCCGGCACAAGACTTGGGGTGGGCAGCGATTATCAATTTGGCCGACGTCGAGGCCGGGTGACAGCTTCCGATGACGACCGCCACCGCAGCCACCGCATACACCGGGCCGCACCTCGGTCGTGCCACCACGCGTGTCGAGGACCGGGCGCTGCTCACCGGCCGCGGCCAGTACGGCGATGACCTCGGCGTGCGCCCCGGCACTCTGCACGCAGCAGTGTTGCGCTCGCCCCACGCCCACGCGCGGCTCCTGCGCATGCGCACCGCGCGCGCCGAGGCAGTACCCGGCGTGCGCGCGGTGCTTACCGGCGCGGACGTCGCGCTATGGTCAAAGCCCTTCATTGTCGGGGTCAAGCAGCCGATGGAACTGTGGGCGCTGGCGATCGACCGGGTGCGCTACGTCGGCGAGCCGGTCGCGGTGGTGGTGGCCGAGAGCCGCTATTTGGCGGAGGACGCGCTCGACCTGATTGAAGTCGACTACGAGCCGCTGCCGATGGTAGTCGATATCGAGGCCGCCACCGCGGAGGGGGCGCCGGTGCTACATGAACGGGTCGGCAGTAATGTGGTGAGCGACCGTAGCTTCGCCTATGGCAATCCCGACGCCGCCTTCGCCAACGCACCGCGCCGCGTAAAGCTGACGCTGCGGTATCCGCGCAATTCGTGCACTCCGATCGAGTGTGCAGTGGTCATCGCCGAGTACCTGTCCGAGCAGGACGGCTACGACGCGACCTCCAACTTCATGGGGCCTTTTTCCCTGCACACCGTGATGGCGCTGGCGCTCAAGGTTCCAGGCAATCGGCTGCGCCACCGGACCTTCGCGGACTCCGGCGGCAGCTTCGGCGTCAAGCAGGCAGTGTTCGCTTCCGTAGTTCTGATGTGCTTGGCCGCCCGCAAGGCGGGCGCACCGGTCAAGTGGGTGGAGGACCGCCTCGAGCACCTGACCGCGGCGACCTCGGCTACGGCGCGGCTCTGCCATATCGAGGCCGCGGTGCAGATCGACGGGCGCATCGACGCGCTGTCCTACGACCAATTCGACGACTGCGGCGGTTACCTGCGCGCCCCCGAGCCAGCGACCTTCTACCGTATGCATGGCTGCCTCACGGGTGCATATGCCATCGCGCACCTGCGAGTGCGCAACCGTGTGGTACTAACCAACAGGACACCAGCCGGCCTAGTGCGCGGCTTTGGCGGACCACAGGTCTATTTCGCGCTGGAGCGGTTGGTGCAGCGTATTGCGGTGGAGCTCGGCCTGGATCCGCTCGACGTATACCGGCGCAATTTCATCGCCCGCGAAGCCTTTCCGTACCGCGCGGCAGCAGGGGCGCTGATTGACTCGGGGGACTACCAGGCGGCGCTGGACATTGCCGTGCGCGACGGCGGTCTGGACGCCATGCGCGCTGGCCAGGCGGCGGCACGCGCCGAGGGCCGGCTCTATGGCATCGGTTTCGCGGCCATCGTCGAGCCGTCGGTATCCAACATGGGCTACATCACGACCGTGCTGCCGGCCGAAGCGCGTGCCAAGGCGGGACCGAAGAACGGTGCCATCGCTTCGGCCACGGTGGGTATCGATTCGCTGGGCAGCGTCAACGTGGTCGTCGCTTCCGCGCCAGCCGGCCAGGGCCATCGCACCGTTTGCGCCCAGGTGGTGGCCGACGTGTTTGGGTTGGACCCGGGGCAGATCGCGGTCAACGTCGAATTCGACACGCAAAAGGATGCCTGGTCGGTGGCGGCGGGCAATTATTCGAGCCGCTTCGCCGGCGCGGTGGCCGGCACGCTGCACCTGGCTGCGCTGCGCTTGCGCGACAAGCTGGCCGCGATCGCCGGGGCGCACCTGGGCTGTGCGTCGTCGGAAGTGATTTTCGCTGGCGGGCAGATCCATGTACGGAGTCATCCGGAACGCGGCATGCCTTTCGTTCGCTTGGCAGCCAACCCGCACTGGGCGCCGGGACTACTGCCGCCGGGTGTCGAGCCAGGCCTGCGCGAGACGGTGTTCTGGACACCTCCACAGCTTGCCGCACCCGACGAACAGGACCGAGTGAATACCTCGGTCGCCTACGGTTTCGCCTTCGACCTTTGCGCGGTGGAAGTGGACCGCGATACCGGCCGAGTGCGTATCGACCGCTACGTCACCATGCATGATGCGGGCACGCTGCTCAATCCGGCACTTGCCGACGGCCAGATCCGCGGAGGGTTTGCGCAGGGCCTGGGCGCGGCGCTGATGGAAGAATTCCGCTATGGAAGCGACGGCAGCTTTCAGTCCGGCACTTTTGCCGACTACTTGGTGCCGACGGCATGCGAGGTACCCGAGCCCATCATCCTGCACATGGAAACCCCCAGCCCCTTTACCCCACTCGGCGCCAAAGGTCTGGGAGAGGGCAGCAACATGAGCACGCCAGCGTGTATCGCAAATGCGGTAGCAGATGCGCTTGGCCGGACCGACATTGTGCTGCCGCTGACGCCTTCGCGCGTCATGGATTTGATCGGCATCGAAGATCCAGGGCCCTCGCGCGGCGCATCGGCCAGCGCTGCGGCTGCTGCCGCTGCAGCGACCGTTGCCATATCCGGCAAGCGCGGCAAATTGCTGTCAGCGCGCGGCGAAATCACTTTATCGGCGGCCCCGGAGGCAGTATTTGCCGTGCTGCTCGATTCGGCCGCGCTGGCGCGCGTGATTCCGGGCTGCAATACCCTGGAGCAGATCGGCCCGAATCGGTACCGCGCCGACGTAACCATCGGCGTCGGGATGATCAGAGCACGCTACGCAGCCGAGCTGACATTGAGCGACCTGGAGCACCCGCGCCGACTGCGGCTATCGGGTAGCGGGCTGTCCAGCTTCGGCTCGGCCAAGGGCAGTGGTTTGGTCTCGCTGGAGCCGTCCGCAGACGGAACGCTGCTGCGCTACGACTACGAGGCCGAGATTTCAGGCAAAGTCGCCGCGGTCGGCGGCCGCATGCTTGAGGGTGCAGCCAAGATTGTGCTGCGCCAGTTGTTCGAGGAGCTCGGCCGGCAGGCCGGCGGCGGGACCAGCGCCCGCCCTGTCTCGATCTGGCGGCGTTTTTTGCGATGGCTGGGGATCTCCCGGTGAAACCGCAGGCCTTCGACTACGTGCGCGCCGAAACCGCCGATGAGGCCGTGCAGCAGCTGTGCGAACTCGGGCCCGACGCTCGCATCCTCGCCGGCGGCCAGTCGCTGCTAGCGGTACTCAACATGCGCCTCGCAACGCCAACAGCGCTGATCGACATATCGCGTATCGATGAGCTTAACTATGTGCGTGCCGGCAATGGCATGTTGGCTATTGGCGCTGCAGCCACGCAGGCCAGCGTCGAATGGCGTCCTGGCCTGGCGCAGGAAGTGCCGCTGCTGACGCAGGTCTTTCCCTTCATCGCGCATCTTCAGGTTCGCAACCGCGGTACGGTCTGCGGTTCGGTCGCGCATGCGGATCCGAGCGCCGAGCTGCCGCTTGCATTGCTCGTGCTCGGTGGCGAAGTGGTGCTGCGCAGTGCTTCGAAGAGACGTACGCTCGCTGCAGCGGACTTCTTCCGGGGAATGCTGGAAACGGCACGCGCGCCCGACGAGCTTGTCGAGGAGGTGCGCTTTCCCTTGACCGCCAATGGCGAGCGCACCGCATTCACCGAGTTCTCCGTCCGGCGCGGTGACTTCGCCATCGTCTCGGTGGCGGCGATTGCCGATGCTGGTGGCCTGCGGGTGGCGGTGGGCGGCGTGGCCGACCGCCCACGGCTCGCGCAATTGCCAGCCGGGCTGTGCGGCGCTGATCTGGACACTGCCCTCAACGATTTCAGCTGGGAGCTTGAAGCCCAGGACGACGTGCACGCCAGCGCGAAGTTCCGGCGTCACCTGGTACGGCGCCTTGGCGCGCAGCTTGTCCGCCGGGTAACGGAGAACAGATCATGAAGAAGCTCGGCCGCAACACGCTGCACCAAGTGAGCCTGGAGTTGAACGGAGTCGCACGCAGTGCCATGTGCGAGCCTCGAACGCTGCTGTCGGACTTTTTGCGCGAGGCGCTCGGCGCCACCGGCACCCATGTCGGTTGCGAACATGGCGTCTGCGGTGCCTGCACGGTGCAGATCGACGGCGTTGCAAGTCGCTCCTGCCTGACGCTGGCAGTGCAGGCTGAGGGTCGGCGCGTCACCACCGTCGAGGGACTGTGCGATCGGGGCGGGCCGCTGTCCGACCTTCAGGAAGCCTTTCATCGCAACCATGCGCTGCAATGCGGTTTTTGCACCGCCGGCATCCTGATGAGCTGCGGCGACTACCTGCGGCGCTGCCCCGATCCGACCGAGGTCGAGGTGCGTGAGATGCTCTCCGGCCACCTCTGCCGCTGCACCGGATACACCCCCATCATCCGCGCCGTACTGGAAATCGCGGCGGCGCGCCGTGCCGCACATGCGTCCTCTGCACTTGAGACCTGACATGTTCGATCTCGGAAGAACCTTCTTGCAAAGTGTGGAGCGGAGCCCTAAGGCTCTCGCCGTCGTGGATGAGGGCTTGCGCCTGACCTACGCCGAATGGTACGAAATGGTCGCGCGCACCGCGGCTGGCCTGACAACCCTGGGGCTGCGGCAAGGCGACCGGCTGCTGTCGGTGCTGCAAAACCGATACGAGGTTGCCACGCTGCATTGGGCTTGCCAGTTCCTCGGTTTGGTCATCGTACCACTCAACTGGCGCGCCACGCCCGAGGAAATCGACTACTGTATATTCGACGCGGACGCGAAAGCCGTGTTTTTCGATGTGTCGAGCGAGGCCTCGGTGCTGTCCAGCGCCGGTGCCTGCACGCTGCCGCGCGTCGGGGTAGGCAGAATGTCAGGCAAGATCGCCAGTCTGTCTTGGGAAGCGCTGCTCGCAAAACCGGAGGTCATGCTGCAGCCGCAGGCCGAGGCCGACGACCTCTCGCTGATTCTCTACACCTCCGGCACCACCGGCAAGCCTAAGGGCGTACCGCGCCGCCATCGCCAGGAACGCGCCGCAGCGCTGGCCCATGTAGCGCAGAACCTGTACCGCAACGGCGAACGCACGCTGGGCGTCATGCCGCTCTACCACACCATGGGCGTGCGCTCGCTGCTGGCGCTGGCTCTGGTCGACGGGTGCTTTGTCTGCATGCCCCGCTTCGACAGCCGTCGGGCGCTGGCGCTGATTGCCGAAGAGCGTATCACCTGCCTATATCTGGTGCCCACGCTTTACCACGACATGTTAGCGCAGCGCGAGAGGGACGGCTGTGGCTGCGGCCCAGGGCCGGACATCGCATCGGTCACGAAGCTCGGCTTTGCCGGCGCGCCGATGCACGACGCCTTGCTTAAACGGCTGGCGCGCGCGTTCCAGCCCGAACTCTTCGTCAACCACTATGGCTCGTCCGAAATCTACACTTTCTCGATCGATCAGGACGCACAGAGGAAACCCGGCAGCGCCGGCCGTGCCGGACTCAACACCCGACTGCGCGTGCTACGGCTCAAATCGACCAGCGCTGATGACCGCGCCGCTCCGAACGAAGAAGGCCAGATCATCGCGGACCTACGTGGCGACGAAGCCTTCGAGGGCTACTGGAAGCGGCCAGATGCCGACGCCAAGGCACTGCGCGACGGCTGGTACTATACCGGTGATATGGGCTACTTCGACGCCGAAGGTGACCTCTATGTCACGGGGCGCGTGGACGACATGATCATTAGCGGCGGCGAGAACATTTCGCCGGTCGACATCGAATCGGTAATCTCGCTGTGTCCGGGGGTCAGCGAAGTGGCCGTGGTCGGGCTTAACGACGAACGCTGGGGCCAGCGCGTGGTGGCCTTCGTTACCCGCAGCGACACAGGGCCTGATATCGATGCAGCCACGCTTGACGCGCACTGCCGCGGTTCGGAACTTCCCAACTTCAAGCGCCCGCGCGAGTACGTGTTTGTCACCGAGATTCCGAAATCACCGGTGGGCAAGATACTTCGCCGAATGCTAGTGGCGGGGAATTACGAGAAAGCTGACATCAGCCGCGAGTGAACACCATGACACAACCAACCGCTATTTCTGCAGTCCCGATGCCACTGTGACTCAAATCTCAACTGACGTGTCGGTGCCGTCCGTCGCACCCTACACCAGCCTACGCCGCTGGCTGAATCATTTGGCCGATACGGGTCGTCTGGCCGTAATGCGCAGCGGCGTGCCTCTCGAATACCGCCTGGCGGCCATTGCGAAGAAACTGGACGGCCATCAGGCCGCCTACTTCCCGCACCCGGGCGGTCACTCGGTGCCCGTGATCGCAGGCTTTATGTCGAGGCGCGCGTGGGTTGCAGAGGCACTCGGGGTATCCGAGGCAGATCTGCTGGCGCGGTTCCGCGATGCCGCAGCCCGACCCGTACGCTGTCGCGAAGTGCTGCCGGCCGAGGCGCCGTGTCTGCAGATTCTCCACCGCGATTGCGACGTGCGGGAGGTGCTCCCCATACCCACCCACAGCGAGCACGACAATGGCCCATACATCACAGCCGGCGTGGTGATCGCCCGCAATCCTGTTACGGGCATTCAGAATGTCTCGATTAACCGCATCCAGGTACATTCGAAGGATCGCCTGGCGATGCTGATATTGCCGCGGCATCTGATGGCGTACTACAAAGCAGCCGAGTCACGCAATCAGGGGCTGGCTGTGGCGGTGGCGATCGGTGTCGATCCTCTGACGCTCCTGGCCTCGCAGGCAATCGGGCCGCTCGATTGGGATGAACTCGAAGTGGCCGGCGCACTGCACGGCGCGCCATTGAGAGTTGTCAAGTGCCGAACCAACGAGGTGCGGGTCCCCGCCGAGTGCGAGATTGTTATTGAGGGCCGGATACTGCCAAGTGTGCGCGAGCCGGAGGGTCCCTTCGGCGAGTTCCCGAGGTACTATAGCTCTCGCGAGCAACGCCAAGTGATCGCTGTCGACGCAATCTCACATCGCCATAACCCGATTTACCACACGATTGTGCCTGCAGAAATGGAACATTTACTGCTTGGCTCGATTCCGCGCGAAGCCACGTTGCTTGCGCACTTGCAACATAGCTTCCCGAACGTGCTTGACGTACATCTGCCTGTTGGTGGAGTCGGTCGCTACCATCTCTACGTCAAGCTGCGCAAGTCGCATGAGGGGCAGCCAAAGAACGTAATATGTGCCGCTTTTGGCGCACACTACGACATCAAGCAGGTGGTTGTGGTCGACGAGGACGTGGACATACACGATCCGCAGCAAGTCGAATGGGCTGTTGCCACGCGTTTCCAGGCGGATCGCGACCTTATCGTCATCCCGGGGGCACAAGGCTCAGTGCTCGATCCATCCACCACCGTTGGTCAGGATTCAAGTGACGCGATGATACCCACCCACTTGCAAGGGCTAAGTGCCAAGATGGGCTTAGATGCGACCAAGCCCGTCGTGTACCGCGAGCACGTGTTTACCAAGGTGCGCATCCCGGGCGAGTCGGAGATAGATTTAGCGGTCGAGGTCGATCCGTCCGTCCGCGTCGATTTCGAAGCGGGGCAGACGTGACGGAAGTTTCCTGTGACCCACAACGCCTAATCGTCGCCATTTCCCGCGCGAGCGACCCAGCATACGGTGTGCGGCTGCTGCCGCAGCTGCGTGAAACGTCCCACTGGCACACGTACTTGGTGTTGTCAGCCTCGGGCGCGCTGCCGACGTGCCACTAAAGGGGCGACGCCGCCTGGTATTATTGACGCGTGAGGCGCCGCTGAACCTGTGGGCCCATTTCCGCAATATGGTCGCCGTTACCGAGACGGGGGCGACACGGTCGTTCCGCCGGTGCCAGCGTTCTACGCCAAACCGGCCTCGATCGGCGAGCTCGACGCTCATACGACCGGCTGTGTGCTCGACCTGTTCGGTATCGAGCACACCAAACTCGTGCGCCGCTGGGTGGGATTGACTTAGTTTTCCTTTACCGAATGAACAGCTTTTCCCTCGCCTAGTACCGTTCCATTCTTCCTGTTAACTTGTTCTGTGTCCCACCACATAGGAGTTCCGTCATGTCACAGCTTACCCACCCCGCCCACAGCCTGCTCAAAACGCTAGACGGCTTTCGGGTTGAGGTTGATCCCTCCTGCGAGCGGGCAGACATCGTGCTGCAGCGACCGCCATTGAATGTCATCTTGATGCCACAGCGGGATCAGCTTCGACTGGTCTTCGAGTCGCTTGACGCGGATCCTGTAGTACGCGTGATTGTGCTGCGCGCTGAAGGCGAACATTTCTCCAGCGGCGGCGACATCAAGGGTTTCCTGCAGGCGTCGCCGGAGCACGTTTCAAATCTCGCTTGGAACATCGCGGCGCCCGCACGTTGTAGCAAGCCGGTAATAGCGGCCAACCGCGGCTACTGCTTCGGCGTCGGCTTCGAGATTTCCTTGGCTTGCGACTTCCGTATCGCTACCGACACGACCCTCTACGCCCTGCCCGAACAAAAGCTGGGCCAGATTCCCGGCTCGGGCGGCTCAGCGCGGCTTCAGAAGATGGTCGGTATCACTCGCACCAAGGATATCGTGATGCGCTCGCGCCGAATTCCCGGCCCCCAGGCGTACGACTGGGGCGTGGCCACAGAATGCGTGCCAAACGCCGAGCTGGAGGCCGCCACCACGCGGCTGGTCGATGAGTTGCGCGGCTTTTCGCCGCTAGCCCAGCGCACTGCCAAAAAACTCCTCAACGACACGGAAGATGCAACGCTGTCCATCGCCATCGAACTTGAAGGCCATTGCTATAGCCGGTTGCGCAGCTCTAACGATTTCCGCGAGGGCGTGGAAGCCTTCCACGGCAAGCGCTCTCCTAATTTCGAGGGGACTTGATCGACGAAATTCTCCAATTCGCAGTTACGCTCAAGAGGGAACTTGTGCCTTACTGGAAAAACGCAAGCCTGTGTGCAGAGGGCGGCAGGCGGCGGAGAGATTCGTTGCGTACTTTAGATCGGGAGTGGGACCTGCGCGACCGTATTGATAATTAGCTTTGCGAAGCTGTTCATAGCAAAGCAAATCCACAGACAAAACGTTGACTGGGGCCGCGGCGAAAGGCTTGTAACGGAAAGAAACGGTACCAGTATGTCGGCCAGCGGCGTCTAACTGACCCGCCTCTTGATTCCTAGCCTACCGAAGGAGACCCCCGGCTCTGCCGGGAGGGCAGCAGAAGTTTGACATATAAAGGAGTCCATCGAGGAAACTCTTAATTGTGAGCCGCCAAGCACACGAGAAGGAGTTCCGCGATGGACGAGTACGAAAGCCTAAGCGATACGAAGTGGGAGTGCAAATACCACGTAATATTCACTCCGAAGTGTCGTAGCCCATCTTTAACATGATTTCCCCGAAAGGCCCGGGTCGATGAACGTAAGTGCCCGATTCTTTTGCAGGTGATTCGGCAAATCGTTTTGTAGTGCCATACTATTTTTCGGCGCTGCACGCGCGCAGGGATTTCCGTTCTATGCTCGCGCCGGCATGTACATACGACGCGTGCGCACTCGCAACAAGACGACCGGGGAGTCGTACTTCACGCACCGTTTGGTGCGCACCGAGCGCATCGCGGGCAGAGTGCGTCAAGTCACGCTGCTGAATTTGGGCCGGCACTTTGCGGTGGCCCAAGAGGATTGGCCTTCGCTGTGTCCGCGCATCGAGGAGATCCTCACCGGCCAAGCGAGCCTGTTGTCGCTCAAGCCTGAGTTGGAGGAACTGGCGCAACGTTATGCGGCGCAACTGCTGCTGCGCCAAGGTCAGAGTATCGAACCTGGGCGGGTGCGGGGTCGGGTGAGCGCGGGGCGGTCCTTTGTCGAGGTCGATATCGACTCGCTGGAGCAGCTGCGCCCGCGCTCGGTGGGAGTGGAGCATGTGGGGCTTTCGGTGATGCGCGAGATCGGTTTCATCGAGCACCTGCAATCCTTGGGGCTCAATCGCGCGCAGTGCGCCGCGGTCATTGGAAACGTGATTGGGCGCATGGCCGCGCCCGGATCGGAGTTAGCCACCTGGGGCTGGCTCAAGTGCGAATCGGCACTGGGAGAAATACTGGAGTTCGATTTGGAGGCCATGTCGCTGATGCGGCTGTATCGGGCCTCCGATGCTCTGTTGCATCACCAAGGCAGAATCGAGGCGTTTATCTTCGAGCGTGTGCGTAGCCTCTTTGCTCTGGCGAGCACCGTCACGCTGTATGACTTGACCAACACCTACTTCGAAGGTACGGGCAAGGGCAATCCCAAGGCCGCGCGCGGCCACTCCAAAGAGCAGCGCACCGAATGCCCGCTGCTCACCCTCGGCCTGGTGCTCGATGCCAGCGGTTTCGTGAAACGCTCCCAGGTGTTTGCGGGCAATGCGGTGGAGGCGCGCACGCTCGAAAGCATGCTCAAGGGCTTGCAGGCCCCGGCCGGGGCGCTGGTGGTGATGGATCGGGGCATTGCCACCGAGGACAACCTCACTTGGCTCAGAGCGCACGGCTATCGCTACTTGGTGGTCTCGCGCCAGAGGAGACGTGAATTCGATCCACTCCAGGCGGTCGAGCTCACCGCCGCCGGCGGGCAGTGCATCCGGTTGCACAGGGTGTTGAGCACCGACGCGCAGGAAGTGCGCCTGTACTGCCATTCGCCGGGGCGCGAGCAAAAGGAGACGGCCATCATCGCGCGCCTGACCCAGCGCTTCGAGCAGGGGCTCGCGAAGCTCTGCCAGGGCCTCGCGAAGCCGCGCGGCGAGAAGCGCCTGGTCAAGATCACCGAGCGCATCGGACGTTTGAAGGAAAGATGTCGCGGCGTCGGCCAACACTACCGCATCGAGTATCACACCGAGCCCTCGGGCAAGAGGCTCAAGGCGCTGAGCTGGACCAAGGAGCCGGTTCCCGGTACCCAGATGAGCGATCCAGGCGTGTACTGCCTGCGCAGCAACGAAACTTCCTGGACCCCGGAGCAACTCTGGCGGACCTACGTCACGCTCACCGACTTGGAGTCCGTGTTCCGAAGCCTGAAGTCCGAACTCGGGCTGCGCCCCATCTTCCATCACAAGGAGGCGCGCAGCGACGCCCATCTGTTCATCTCGGTGCTCGCCTATCAGTTCGTCCAGATCATCCGCACGCAGCTCGCCGATCGGGGCATCCATGACAGTTGGGACAGCCTGCGCAAGATCTTGCAAGTTCAGCGCCGCGTCACCAGCAGTTTCAAGACGCGCGATGGCCGCACCCTCAACGTGCGCAAAGCCTCACTGCCCGAATTCGAACTCGCCCCGCTCTACGCAGCGCTGGCTCTCGACCCCAACCCTGGAGGAACAAAAAAACTCATCGTCTGAACCTGACGACGCGAATGTAGTGCCACTCGGACGATTCGAGCGGTGTAACCCATTGATGGAGCACAATGAGTTTCGGCCGATGTTAAAGACGGGGTAGAAGGACGCTGTATGAGCAACTGAGGCAGCATCTTGGGGGAGTGTTCCGTAGTCTGGCTGTTCAGAAGGAGAGTCGGATCGAATAAGGGCATTTGATGTCAGATCACGTGCACATGATAATTGCGATTCTGCCGAAGTTTGCGGTGTCGCAGGTGATCGGGTACATCAAGGGGAAGAGCGCGATACACCTGGCTCGGGTCTACGGAAAGAGGAAGCGGAATTTTGTGGGTCAGCATTTTTGGGCCCGCGGATATTTTGTCTCAACGATGGGCAGGGATGAGGCGGTGATTCGAGAGTACATTCGGAGTCAGGAGCAAGAGGACAAACGCTTGGACCAGATAAGCCTACGGCGCTGATTGGCCACCGACAAGGTGGCCCATGGGGGCGGGGCCGCGTTAGCGACCCCGTCTAGCCGCCTTGAGCGGCTCACAACTTAAAGCCGCCGGCTTTGCTGGGGGATACTTACTCGACGAATGAAAACGTGCAATCGGTGCGCGAGACGGGGGTCAGTTTCGAAGGGCGCAAAATAGTGGACAGACAAAGGCCCCGAGGAATTGCTCCTCGTGTTGTTTGCGCGATGTGGATTGACCAGACCGCACGACTGGATTGACCATGGAGACGCAACTACAAACGGTTGGCGAGAAAGAGAAATAATTGAAGATTGGGTGGTCAGCGCAATTCGCGCACGTTGGTCAATTCTGTGCGCGGAGCAACACCATACATTGCCAATGGCTTGCGGCGCGCAGGATTCACCGGCTCAGCGCATATCTCTGTGGGTTGAACGGAAACGCCGCGCTCTTCCCGCCCGGTCAGTGCGGGTGCATCATGACCAGTTCAGCCCGGCGCCGGCTGCTCCAGCCCGTATAGGGCCGCCCCGAGCAGGGCGGCGTTGACCATGACCACATGAACGGGTACCGCGCGCAGCAGTTCGGCGAAGCGTCCCTTGGCGGCGAAGGCCTGCATGAACGCGCCGTCCTG
>Ga0307377_10004263_pt1 | contig 15703 bp, 13 predicted proteins | sample TR3MG_FD_202535 | JGI IMG/M metagenome (GOLD analysis project Ga0307377, IMG submission 202535) | Soil microbial communities from Risofladan, Vaasa, Finland - TR-3 | ecosystem: Environmental > Terrestrial > Soil > Coastal area > Acid sulfate soil | place: Finland: Risofladan, Vaasa | collected... | reverse complement strand
CCGAGAAGGCCGATGGGTCGGTGAGCTGTGCATAAAGCGTCTTCCTGATCGCCCCGGAACGAGGATCGACGAGGAGTATCTGCGACAGCCGATCAGGCCCGGTCCGGTAGACGTAGAGTCCCCGCGTCGTCGGGTGCGGGAGGTAGTACTCCTCACCGTCGACCGGACTTACCCGGGTACCGGCAGGGAGCGTCCGAAAGCGGCTGTACTTCCTGTAGAGTTCGGCAAGAACTGCCTCGTAGATCTTCCGGAGAGACATCCCGGTTACCTTCTGGACTGCAGGATCAAGGCCCGCGAGCGGGTATCGCACAAACTGGTGCTGAATTTCGCGGAACGATTCCCGACCGAAGTGCGACATGATGTAGTCGATGATGAGATATCCCGCAATATATTCCCGTCCGGCAGGCGGGACATACGAATCGTAGCCCGCTTTTGGGAGCGGAAACATCGCATGATCCATAACGAGGGAGCGATAGTAGAGCTCAAAGTAGGGGCTGCGACCTCGCCCGCCGTCTGAGAATGCGGTCTCCGCGTAGACTGCCAGCCCCTCGAGTTCCCATCCGGGAACGAAGGCACCGGGAACAGCCGACACTGTCGGGCCGAACAGCCGCGAGAATGCGTGGCAGACTCCGCATTCGTAGGTGAGGTGTACATAGTGAGTCAATTCGTGCGTAAACAGTTCCCTGAGCCAGTCTGTTCCACGGGCCCCGAGGTAGGGTGTGTCCGGCGGGTCGATGTAGATGGCCATATGATGGGGAGGCAGCGGCGTGAAGTACCCGTTTGCGAAGTCAGTCCTTCCGATCAGCACACAGGTTATGTGAGCCGGCCGTGAACCGAGGAATCGGGTCAGTTCCGCATAAACACTCTCAGCGAAGCCCGCAACTTTCGTGGCGGCCTCGATGTCCATCGGTTCGTATACCAGGGTGAAGTGCACAGTCCTGATTTCCCGATAGCCGTCAAACGGAGCTGTCGGGAGGTGAATCTGAACTGGAGTGATACCGGACGTTCCACCGGCCACTGTTGCCTGCGCGGACAGATTGAATGGCGCCGGGACCAGACAGAAGTACAGAAGGCTCACCTGGAACGGCAACAGAAATCGTTTCATTGATCAGGATACTATGGGTTGCTCCTATCTCGTTGTCAAGTTCAGGCGAACTTGTCGAAATGGATCATCCGCTCAGGAATTCCATTCTGCCGCAGTACGTTCATACATGCGTCGAGCGTGGCGGGCCCTCCGCACAGGTACGCTTCACACCCTGGTTCCGCGCCATGAACGTGCGTCAGATACCCCTGAAGCAGGTCTGCAAGGCGACCTGACCCCCCGAACCAGTCCGCCCGCGGTTCGGAAAGCACGGCAACAAGATGAAATCTGCGATACCGCTCTGACAGACCCCTGAGCCAGTCGAGATAGCAGAGCTCCTCTTCGGTTCGCGCTCCGTAGAATAGCCAGATGTCGCTTTTCGCCATCATATCGCGGTCGATCCTTTCCTGAATGATCGATCTGAACGGCGCAATTCCCGACCCCGCCGCGATGAAGATCATAGGCGCGTTCTGTTCGTGCACACCGAACTCGCCGAATGGCGCAATCACTGTCAGATGTTGCCCGACAGTGAGTTTCCGGTGAAGGTATGAGCTCGCTATTCCGCCGGGTACATGCTGAACCAGGAACTCAAGAGAGCCCCACCGTGCGGGTGGACTGGTAACCGAATAGCCGCGCCGCGTGGCAGGAATTCCGTCGTGGGGAGGTACCTCGATCTGGCAGTACTGACCACCTGCAAACTCCACAGTGCGCCCCTCCGGAAGCGCTAGGCGAATCTCTCTCATATCCTGAGCAAGGTCGACAATCTCTTCTACCCGGCAATCGTAAAGTTCCGCCCGGAGCTGCCCTTCGGAAACCTGAATCCGTGCATCTGTAATCGGTCTGAACTGGCAGCCGAGGTGCACATTGTCGGCTATCTCCCGAGCGCTGAGGTAGGGGATTTCCGTCGGCATGTGCGGTGAGCCGCCTTCGACAATCCGCACTTTGCAGGTGGCACAACTGCCGAAACCGCCGCATGCGGAAGGCAGGTAGACGCCGTTGCTGCCGAGTCCTTCAAGCAGGGACATGCCTCGTTTCATCGTCACCGATCTGGCGCCGCCGTTTATCTCGATGGTAACCCTCTGTGATGCGTCGACCGCATGAATTCCGCGCATCGGATGATCTCCCCGGAGTCGCTGAACGTCTGATCGTTGAACAATATGCACAATTCTGAGCAATACAGTCTCGTTCCCGCTTGAAAAAACGTGCTGATTGTGTATTTTAGACACGATGCACGCGCAAAACTATCGGAATCCGCGCCACATAAGGATGTTCGCGTCAACATCCGACGATCCAGCTGTGAATCTTGCAGCCGAAGAACTGCTTTTTTCTCTGGTGGGTCCGAAAGATGTGTTCCTGCATCTTTATACGAATCGGAAGTCGGTAGTAATCGGGAAACATCAGAATACCTGGAAAGAGTGTGCAATTGGAGAGCTGCGGGACGCGGGCGTGGACATCATGCGTCGCATCTCGGGCGGTGGGACTGTATTTCACGATCCGGGGAATCTGAATTTTTCGTTTCTGATGGATAGCGCAATTTTCGACAAACAGGGTAATCTTGCAGTGATAGTGCGCGCGCTCGCGAAGCTCGGGATAGAAGCCCGGGCAAATGAACGCGGGGACATACTCGTAGACGGTCGGAAAGTATCGGGAAATGCCATGGCCATGAAGAAGGGCCGGGTGCTGCATCACGGTACACTGCTCGTGAGTGCCGATCTGGGCGGTTTGAAAAGATCGATTGACGGATGGCGCGGGAGGATTTCCACCCGGGCCGTGGAGTCGAAACCGGTTCCGGTCGCGAACCTTTCGGACAGCTATCCGGGACTCACCGTTGCGGAGGTCACAACGGCTGTTCGTGCGGAGTTCGGGATAACCTGGAAGGCAGACCCGGAGGTCGAGCAGATCATGTCGGCCGTCGACAGCGAAGCGGTTCGGGAGGCGGCGAAGTCCTATCGCTCATGGGAGTGGACTTACGGAAGATCACCAAAGTTCGACGCTGACCTGCCGTTTCCGACCGAGCAGGGAGTAATTCGGCTCGGAGTCGAAGATGGGGTGATTCGCTCGGTTTCCTGCTGCAGCGATCCTGACGATTGTGTGATTTCCGACGTACTGACCGGAAAGCGCTTTGATTCTGGCGCAGTTTCCGCCGGATGCCGACAATGGTTGTCCAGCGACACCCAGGGCGGTTCTCCTGGCGGTTGTTCATTGGTACCAGGCTACAGTCGCTACGAACTTGTGTCTGCTCTCGACCGTCTTGCGCAGTCGCACGCGTTCTAGGCCGAGCCTAATCAGGAGGAGCTTGAAATGGATACACGTTCGATGTTAGCTGTGCTCGATCGGATTCTGGATGACTCAAAGGTTGCCGTACTCGCTACGGTGGACAATGAGGGCAGGCCGCGGATGAGATGGATGACCCCGGCAACGAAGCGTGGGCGCGAGGGGGCGCTGTATGCGGTCACCGCACCTGAGTTCGCAAAGGTCGTCGAGGTAACCAGACATCCGCAGGTCGAGTGGATGTTCCAGTCGAAGAGTCTTGATGAAATTGTGACAGTTCGTGGTTCGATGCAGGTTCTCGATCACCCGAGAACGAAGGCGGAAGTACTTGAGGCGATCGGTGGAAACCTGGGCATATTCTGGCGAATCAACCATGATGCGTCCGATCTTGTTGTGCTCGAGACCATCATTGAGGAGATCGTCTACTTCAAACCGCTCACGGGAGAGAGGACTGCGACTTCAGTGAAGCAGGAGATGACGAATGAGTGAAGTGAAGGCGCGAGACGCCAAAACGGTGGATACAGGTTTCAAAGACCTGAAATCATACGGTCGCGAGTTTCTGACCAAGCTACTGCACCAGATGCTGCTCATACGGCGATTCGAAGAGAGCGCCGCCCAGATGTATGGATTGCGGAAGATCGGCGGTTTCTGCCATCTGTACAACGGCCAGGAAGCGGTCGGCGTGGGCTCGATTGCAGCTCTCGATATGACAAGGGACTACGTACTTACCGCCTACCGTGATCATGGTCACGCGCTCGTATGCGGTATGGACCCGAAGGTGATCATGGCGGAGCTTTTCGGAAAGATCACCGGCTGTTCGCGTGGAAAAGGCGGGTCGATGCACATGTTCGACCTGGAGAAACACTTTCTCGGCGGGAATGGCATTGTCGGAGCCCAGATTCCGATGGCAACCGGAGTCGCGTTCAAACAGATGTATCAAAAGGATGGCGGGGTAACCGTCTGCTATTTCGGTGACGGTGCAATCCATCAGGGATCGTTCCACGAATCACTCAATCTCGCGGCGATCTGGAAGCTGCCAATAGTATACATCGTCGAGAACAACCATTTCGGAATGGGGACCGCCGTCAAGCGCGTATCGGCCGTTACCGATTTCGACGTGAAGGCTCGCGGCTACAACATGCCGGGACGCACGGTAGACGGTATGCACGTCCTGAAGGTCTACGAAGCGGTGACCGAAGCGGTGAAAGAGGCTCGTGAGTCCGGCAGGCCATCGCTCCTTGACATCAAGACATACCGCTACAAGGGTCACTCAATGAGCGATCCGGCAAAGTACCGCACCCGCGAAGAACTGGACAATTACAAGCAGCAGGATCCGATTCTTCTGTTGAAGGCCGACATGCTTTCGGCGAAGATGCTGACCGAAGACGAGTTCACCGCGATGGACGAAGAGATCAAGAAGGTAGTGCAGGATTCGATCAGTTTCGCGGAGTCGAGCGAAGAGCCTGCTCTTCCCACGCTCTATGAAGATATCTATGTGGGCGAGGGCGCCATTGCCCGCAGCTGGGAACCCGGAACGTCCGGAACCGGCGTCTGATCGGACATCACAAGGAGAGATAGCATGCCCGTTATAGCATTTCGAGACGCCCTGAATCAGGCGATCGATGAAGAGATGGCGCGCGATGAGCGAGTATTCATTCTCGGAGAGGAAGTTGGCGAATACAACGGTGCCTACAAGGTAACCCGTGGTCTTCTCGACAAGTACGGAGTTCCGCGGGTCCTCGATACCCCGATTGCCGAACTCGGATTCACCGGCCTTGCAGTCGGTGCCGCTGTTGCCGGTCTTCGTCCGATTGTTGAGTGGATGACGATGAACTTCTCGTTTCTCGCGATGGACCAGGTGTTCAGCAATGCAGCCAAGATGCGCCATATGTCCGGCGGACAGATCAGCGTCCCCATCGTCTTTCGCGGGCCAAACGGTCCGGCCGAGTACCTTTCGTCACAGCACTCCCAGGCGCTGCAGAGTATCTATGCACATTTCCCCGGCCTGAAGGTCGTTGCGCCCTCCAATCCCTACGATGCAAAAGGGCTTCTGAAGGCTGCAGTCCGGGATGACAATCCGGTGGTCTTCCTCGAGGCTGAAATGATGTACTCCTGGACCGGCGAAGTTCCTGAGGAGGAGTACGTTCTTCCGATCGGCAAGGCATCGATTACCCGGCCCGGAAAAGAGATCACGCTCATCAGCTACTCGAAGCCGATGAGAATGCTCATGGAAGCAGCTGCCGAGCTTGAGAAGCTTGGTGTTGACGCCGAAGTCATCGATCTCAGGTCACTTCGCCCCCTTGATGAAGCGACCATCTACGAATCGGTTCGCAAGACAAATCGGGCGGTCGTGGTCGATGAATCGTGGCCTGTAGCGAGTTTTGGCTCGTACGTTGCCTGGCTCATTTCGCGGAACTGTTTCGATGTGCTCGATGCTCAAGTGGAGCTTGTGAGTTCCGAGGACGTTCCGTTGCCCTACAATCATAACCTCGAACTCGCGGCCCAACCATCGGTCGAGAAGATCGTGGATGCGGCAAAGCGCGTCCTCTACATGAAGTAAGGGAGTTACCGAATGGCAGAGAAGATCCTGATGATTGCACTCTCTCCGACGATGGAAGAGGGCACCATAGTCAAATGGCACAAGAAGGAAGGGGATTCGGTGAAATCCGGGGACGTCCTGTGTGAAGTGGAGACCGACAAGGCCACCATGGATTACGAATCGTCCCAGGAAGGCACGCTCCTGAAGATTGTTCACGGTGACGGGACAGCGTCGAAAGTTGGCGATCTCATCGGCGTCATCGGGCAGAAGGGCGAAGATATACAGGCGATCCTGAGCGCCGCGCCGGCTCAATCGGCGGCACCTGCCCAGCCGGTCGCATCCGCGCAGCCGGTCGCGTCCGCGCAACCATCGGCTCCGGCGCAGCCGACTGCAGCCGCGCAGTCGGTTGCGGCAAAGCCGTCGTCTGCAGCAAACGGACCACTCCCTACGCTCTCCCCCGGTCAGTCGAAGTCGAGTCCGCTTGCCCGTAAGCTTGCAAGCCGGAACGGCTACGATATTCGGCAGATCAGCGGATCGGGTCCCGGCGGTCGGGTTGTCAAACGGGATGTCGAGGGATTCAATCCCTCACTCGCGCAACCTGCCGCCGCGGGGCAGGCGTATGTGGCTGCGACGGGTCAGAACGTCGATATTCCCGTCACCGGCAAGCGCGCGGTCATCGCTCGCAGGTTGTCCGAGTCGAAGTTCAGTGCCCCCCACTACTACCTGAAGTCTTCGGTTGAGATGGAGCGGGTCATCGAAGCACGCTCAATGCTGAACAAGGAGCAGACCGAAAAGGTAAGCTTCAACGCTTTCATCATCAAGTTCGTCGCCGAGGCACTGAAGCGCCATCCGGCGGTAAACGCGTCGTGGCAGGGTGACCACATTACCCAGTTCGGCAGCATAGACATTGCGCTTGCAGTTGATCTTGGAAACGGACTGATGACGCCGGTCGTGCGCAACTGCGGAAACCGCGGCGTCGTGGATATCGATCACGAACTGAAAGAGCTCATACAGAAAACCGGAGCCGGTCAGCTGAAGCCGGAAGAGTATACCGGGGCAACCTTCACCATCAGCAACCTTGGTTCGTTCGGTGTCGAGGAGTTCACGGCGATCATAAATCCGCCGGGTGCTGCGATTCTTGCACTCGGAGAGTTGAAGAAAGTGCCGGTTGTCGATGAGCACGATCAGATTGTTGTCCGGCAAGTGATGAAGATGACGCTTTCCTGCGATCATCGCGTCATCGACGGAGCAACTTCAGGGCGCTTCATGCACGAGCTTACCCGTACCATGGAGAACCCGGTCCGGGTTCTCTACTGAAGGATAATTTATTATGGCAGAATATAATTACGATCTTATCGTTATCGGAGCGGGGCCTGGAGGATATGTAGCCGCAATTCGAGCATCTCAGCTCGGATTGAAGGCTGCCGTCATCGAAAAGGACAAACCGGGTGGAGTCTGTCTGAACATCGGCTGTATTCCGTCGAAGGCGCTCATCCACCAGGCAGAAGTGTTCCGCTCGATTGCGGGTCTCAAGGAGATGGGAGTAGTCATCGACAGCAGCAAGTTCGACTACAGTGTGGTTTTCAAGAAATCGCGCACTGCGGCGGACCGACTCTCGAAAGGCGTTCAGTCGCTCCTGAAGAAGAACAAGGTCGAGCTTCTGCCGGGAACCGCCAGGTTCGTTTCCGCACACGAAATTGAAATCGATGGGAAGAATCGGGTCACCGCCGCGAACATCATTGTCGCGACCGGTTCGAGCCCGCGGCAGATACCCGGTTTTGAGTTTGACGAAAAACAGGTGCTGTCCTCCACTGGCGCCCTCATGCTTGAGACGCTTCCGAAGCGGCTCATTATCCTCGGTGCCGGCGCAATCGGCATGGAGTTTGCGCACATCATGAACTCCTTCGGCGTTGAGGTAACGGTAGTCGAAATGCTTGATCAGATCCTGCCGCTCGAGGACGCAGACAGCGTCGATGTGGTTGCCCGCGATTTCAAGAAGCGCGGCATAACGATGCACACCTCGACCAGGGCGACAAAGCTGCAGAAGTCCAAATCGGGGATCAAACTTACTATCGAAGACGCAACCGGAAAGAGCAGCACCCTGGACGCCGATCAACTTCTTGTTGCAGTCGGCCGCGCACCGAACAGCGCGGGCCTCGGCCTCGAATCAATCGGCGTGAAACTGGACCGTGGATTCATCGTCACCGGCGACTACTACGAAACAGCCGTAAAGGGCGTCTTCGCGATTGGTGATGTGATTCCGACCCCGCTTCTTGCGCACGTCGCGATGAAAGAGGGCGAGATCGCCGTAGAGCACATCGCCGGGCAAGATCCGGAACGGCGCGTTCCCTCGGATGAGATACCGTCGGCTGTGTACACCGAACCCCAGGTAGCAAGCTTCGGTCCGACCGAGGCAAAACTCAAAGCCGCAGGAATGGCGTTCGAAAAGGCGATATTCCCGTATCGTGGCGCTGGGAAGTCTGTTGCCGTAGAACAGCCTGAAGGCATGGTGAAGGTCCTCTATGCACCCGAAACGCACGAGATTCTCGCGGCGCATATTTCAGGTGCGAATGCAACTGAACTCATACATGAGCTTCTGCTGGCAAAGAAGGCCGAACTTCTGCCCGAGGACATCGCAACCATGATCCATGCGCATCCCACACTGTCGGAAGCTGTCATGGAGTCGGCTCGGGTCGCCGAAGGCTGGGCCATCCACATATAGCGCGAAGGGACACGGTTGCCAACTTACACAAGTTCGTGAAATCTGATACCTTCCTCGCATGCATGCAACACGCGCAAGTACGGGTCTCCTGTTCGTCCTCGTTGCGATCGCTGTCGGCGGGGTGCTGAAGCTTACTGTTGCAATTCTCCTGCCTCTGGTAATAGCCCTGCTGCTATCGTTTGTGCTGTCGCCACTGGTGGAGTGGATGGTCAGGCTGCACATTCCGCGTGTAGTTGCAATCATACTGGTCATCCTGCTCTTTCTGGGTTTTGGCTTTCTCCTGGGAATGGTCCTTTATTCGAGTGTGCACACGCTGGTTCGCGTCTGGCCTGCCTACCAGGTGAAGCTCACCGGGCTGATCAACCAGTTGATTCAGTCCATGAACATATCGGCCCCGATACTCAGTCGCCTCGATCTGACTCGTGGCTTTGGAACACTCGCGGTTTCGTTCTTTGGCAGTTTTGTCGGCTTTCTGGCCGGGTTGATTATGGTCATCGTATTTCTCCTTTTCATTCTGCTCGAGAAACCATTTCTTCGGACGAAGCTGCACGATGCTATTCAGGGACCCCGGACCGAGACTGTCTATAAGATCCTTGGCCACATCAACAACCAGGTTGGGCGGTATCTCACGATCAAGTTCATTGTCAGTCTGGTTACCGGCATTCTTGTCTGGGTCTGTTTCGGATTTGCCAAACTCGACTTTGCATTTATCTGGGGAGTGCTTGCGTTTCTGTTCAACTTCGTGCCGAGCATCGGCTCGATAGCGATCGGCGTGGCGAGTTTTGTGTTTGCAATTGTACAGTTCTATCCGAACTGGAACCCGGTCATCGCCGTGGGACTGACGATGCTTGCAATTCAGAACGTAATCGGGAATATCATTGAGCCGAAACTCCAGGGCGACAATCTGAACCTCAGCCCTGTAATAATCTTGTTCTCTCTGCTATTGTGGGGATGGTTGTGGGGAGTGATGGGGATGTTCCTTTCAGTGCCGCTTACCGTTGCGCTGAAGATCATTTTCGAGCATGTTCCCGGACTGGAGTTTGTCGGAGTCCTCATGGGAACCGGCAGTGAAAGACATCGGCCCCCAAAGCGAAAGGATGAATTGCAGCCAGATGGAACGTAAACGCATACTCACCGGCGACAGACCGACCGGGAAACTTCACCTTGGACATTACGTCGGTTCACTTGCGAACCGAGTCAGATTGCAGGATCAGTACGAATGCTTCTTCATCATAGCTGATCTTCACACACTTACCACACGGCCGGACCGTGAGAGCATCGAGCAGGTTACCGAGAACGCGCGCGAGATGGTGCTCGATTACCTATCCTGCGGCATCGATCCCGCGAAGTCGCGCATCTATCTGCAGTCGGCTGTTCACGAAATTTTCGAATTGAATCTGTTTTTCGAAATGCTGGTTTCAGTGCCGCGGCTTCAGCGTATCCCCAGCCTGAAGGAGATGGCGCAGAACGCGAATCTGAACGAGATGCCCTTTGGACTGCTCGGCTATCCGGTACTGCAATCGGCCGATATTCTGCTTCCCCGCGCACATCTTGTTCCCGTTGGCAAGGACAACGAATCACACGTCGAACTGACGCGGGAGATCGCTCGACGCTTCAATTACCTCTATGGGGATGTGTTTCCGATACCGGAAGTGCTCGTGGGAGATGTGCCGACGCTCGTCGGAACCGACGGAAGCGCGAAGATGTCCAAGTCGCTGAATAACGCTATCATGCTCTCGGATGACGCAAAGAGCGTGGAGAAGAAAGTCCGCGGCATGTACACCGACCCGAAGCGGGTATCCGCGGATGTCCCGGGAACAGTCGAGGGAAACCCTGTCTTTTCCTATCACGATGCATTCAACGGCAACAGGCAGGAAGTGGACGACCTCAAGGAACGGTATCGGCGCGGAGCGGTGGGGGACGTTGAGGTGAAGGAGAAACTCGCCGTCGCATTGAACGCGTTCCTCGAACCTATCCGGGAACGACGCGAGACCTTTATCGGCCGGTCCGGATACGTGGACGAGGTGATCTACGAGGGAACACTTGCGATGCGTGAAGAGGCCCAGAAGACGCTTGTTGCCGCAAAGAAAGCCATGGGCCTTACCGGCATCTGGAACCGGATATCCCGGAAAGCCGAAGATGTCCGAAAAAAGCGCGAAAAGCAGATTACGGTATAACAACACCATATGAACAGAGAAATAGCGGTTATTTTTGACCTTGACGGCACAGTTGTCGACAGCGAAGAGATCTATCGCGAAGCAGACAGGATCTTCCTTGCCCGACACGGTATAAAGTACACAGTCGAAATGTGGCAGAACACTCTTGGAATCGGATCGCAGGCGATGATCAGCATGATGCACGAACAGATCGGACTGCACTATTCGGCGGAGAATCTCCTGAAAGAGAAGAACGATATCTACCTGGAACTTGCTGCCACCCGCACCCGGGCATTTCCCGAAATGGTCAATCTCATCGAACAGCTTTCGGAACTTGGAATCCCGCTTGCCGTGGCGACAGGAAGCTCGATCGCGGTTGTGGATGCCGTGCTCGCAATCACCGGGTTGCGGAATCGGTTTGAAGTTATCGTCAGTTCGGAGGAAGTTCCGCGCGGGAAGCCGGCTCCTGATGTGTTTCTCGAAGCCGCCAGGCGTCTCGGTGCCGATGCGTCAGTCTGTACGGTGATTGAAGATTCACAGTACGGAGTCGAGGCGGCTGTGACCGGCGGCATGTCCTGCATTGCGGTACCGACAGTCCAGACGCGACCGCTTCCTGACAGCTTCATGCGTGCGGGTCTGCTCTTCGAATCCGGTATGTCGGAGTTCAGTGCAGAGAAGGCGTTTCAGTGGATTCTGAGCACCCGGACGAAGCAGGCAGTCACCCGATAGCTCCCGGGCTCAGTGACGCGGTCCTTGACCGCTTTCGGGAGATAATCGGCACCTATTACCGACGCAACGGCCGCCAGTTTCCGTGGCGGCAGACCTCGGATCCTTACAGTATTCTCGTATCCGAGCTCATGCTTCAACAGACACAGACTGAACGCGTCGGTCCGAAGTATGCTGCGTTCCTCGAAACTTTTCCTACCTTCGATTGTCTGGCGGAAGCCGGCCTGCGAGAGGTGCTTTCACTCTGGCAGGGCCTCGGATACAACCGCCGGGCGCGCTACCTGCACGAATGCGCCCGACAGGTTGTTGAGCGCTACGGCGGCGAGCTCCCGCGTGATCCCGCCCTTCTGGTTGAGCTTCCCGGAATCGGGCCGGGGACCGCTGGTGCAGTTGCCGCGTTTGCCTACCAAGTCCCGACCGTCTTTATCGAGACGAACATCAGGCGCGTCTACCTTCATTTCTTCTTCCCCGACCGCGACCGTGTGCACGACCGGGAACTTCTGCCAATCATTGAGCGAACGCTCGACACGCGGAACCCGCGCGAGTGGTATTACGCGCTCATGGACTACGGAGTCTATCTTCGCAGCCTGTTTTCCAATCCGAACCGGCGAAGCGTCCACTACACCCGCCAGTCGCGCTTCGAGAACAGTAATCGTCAGGTACGCGGTGCGGTAATCCGTGAACTCCTGTCAGGCGATGCGACCGCGGCTGAACTTGCTTTGCGAACTTCGCAGGATGAGAAAAGGGTCAGGCAGGTACTGAACGAACTTTCCGAAGAGGGGATGATAGCAGCGGAAGACGGGGTGAACTACCGAATCAGGTAGACTCAGTTTCCGTGGGGTCGACTTCGGGAGAAGAGCCTCTTCAGCACCATGAGATTCTGAAAGCGGTTTTCCTCGCCGTGGAGAAGGCGCCGGATATTCTTGCGGTGGGTAAAGACGATGAGCAGGGCAAGTGGGATGGTGAACCAGAACTCGAGCGGCGTGACCTGGACGATGCCCGTCCCGGCAAAAAGAAGCACAATGAACGGAAAACAGATTGCCGCACTGAGCGATGCGACTGATATGATTCCGGTCGATATGGCCACGAGCGCAAACAGCGCTACTGCGGAAGCGAGCGCGAGCGGGTAGAGGGCAAGAACCATTCCGGCCGCCGCGGCGACCCCTTTTCCGCCGTGGAAACGACCAAAGATCGTCCACACGTGGCCAAGCACTGCCGCGCATCCGGCGCTGATTGCAAGCGCATCAGAAGTCAGCAAGGCGGCATCCGGGTTCGCAAATTCGGGAATGCGTGATATGAACAGCGTTGCAATCGCCCCTTTTGCTATGTCAACGACAACTACCACCGTTCCCGCTTTCCAGCCGAACACCCTGAACGCATTGGTACCGCCTGCGTTGCCGGACCCTTTGGTACGAATATCGGTGCCGAAAAAGAGCTTCCCGACAATGACGCTCGTCGGTATCGATCCGGCGAGGTAGGAGAGCAGAAGGATAGCTGCCAGATGGAGAACACTCATGATCATTCGTTTGCGGCCCGGTCCGGGCTCGGGCGAATATAGCCGATACCGACTGTGCCGAATCCGGTATGAGTCGCCAGTGCCGGCGCAGCGTCCTCAATCATGACGCGATCCGCCTGAGGAAATTCGGTGGAAATTTGCCGCGCAATCTCTTCTGCTTCCGAGCGCGCATCAACATGCGCAATTGCAAAATCGAACCGTTCACCCTGAAGACCCGAGAGTGACTTGCGTATGATGTTCATGATGCGCTTGCGCCCGGCCGCAGCGGTGCGTACCACAGTGACAGTCTCCGCAGTCCCGTCTTCTGCTATGAATAGAACTGGCAGCAGTCTTAGGAGGCGGGCGAACAGTCCCTTTGCCCGGCCGACACGTCCGCTGCGGATGAGTGAATCAAGGGATTCAACAGAAACATAGAATTGCGTGCTGCTCACCAGTTCGAGTGCCGCACTCTCGACTTCGGAGAATGTTTTCCCGCTTTCGATCAACGCACATATGCGCCGGGCGATAAGTCCTACCCCAACACTTACGCTTTTCGAATCGATCACATGAATCCGATCTGCCCCCGGATCAGCGGTGGCTGCGGCCCGACGCGCAGTGCCGCAGGTGCCACTCAGGCCACCGGAAACCGAGAGTACGAGGATATTGCTGTAGTGCCGCGAGAGAAAGCCGAAGAGCTTCAGGTAGTCGTTCTGCGGCGGCTGGGAGGTAGTCGGTAACGCATGCGGGTTGCCCCGCAGAAGATCGTAAAAGCCTGCCGGTGTGAGCGACACCTTGTCGATGTAGGTCGTCTCTCCGACCATCACCGTGAGCGGCACCACATGGACGAACGGCTTCGAAAGCAGTTCTTCAGGCAGGTCGCATCCGGAATCGAGCACCAGTGCAATATCTCCATGCGCTCCGTGGGCAGCTTCGTACTGTTTTCGCATGTCCTCGGCTTTCTGGTTGTGCAGCACTCCGAATCGCCCGGCGATCTCGAACACTTGCGACGGTGAGTCGGTGTGGATATGCAGTTTGGTAACGCTCTTCGAACCGGCGACGATGAGGGAGTCGCCGAGCTGCCGGAGTCTTTCCCGGAGATCGTTGTGATCGATCCGGTCACCTTCGATCATGCACTCCGTGCAGTATCTGAAGGTGATCTCCTCTTCGTATTCGGTAATCGCATCCTGACCGATCTCCGGTTCGATTCCCGGTTTTTCGATTTCGCGGATCTTCCCTTGCCTCATGAAACCGGCAACGCCCTCGATGAAGTGGACAAAGCCCTGCGCTCCGGCGTCGACCACACCGGCTTTCTTCAGAGAGGGCAGCTTATCTTTCGTTGTTGCAAGCGCAATCCGTGCCGCGGAGACAGACTCACCGACCATGTGAGAAAAGTCGCCGGTCTTTCGACACAGCTCGAGCAGGCGCTCAGACCAGGACTGGAGCACGGTGAGAATCGTTCCCTCCATCGGAACCGTGATCGCCTCATATGCGTATTTCACCGCGTTATGAACAGCACCGGCAAATGTCTGGGTGTTGATGTACGCGTAGTTCTTCAGTTCTTCGGCCATGCCGTGGAAAAACTGGGCGAGAATGGTGCCGCTGTTTCCCCGTGCACCCTGCAGAGCGGAATCGGCTGCGGTTCGGGTGACCACGGCGAGCGAGCGATCAGAAATCGATGACAGCGCGCTCGTTACCGCATGCAGCGTTCCCGCCATGTTCGTGCCGGTATCGCTGTCGGCAACAGGAAAGACGTTAATCGAATTGAGCTGATCCTTGAACTGGATGACACGCCGCGCACCTGCAATCAGTGCCCGTTTGAATCGTCGACCATCGACATAGCTGATCTGCTCGTCTGACATCGTTCCTGCCTCGCTGTTTCAGAATCCGCGCAGCCGGCTATCGCGCCGGCACTCCTGACGCGGCTCGGTCGGCTCGTTCTACCATGCTGATATGCCAATCGAGAAAGTACCGCTCATTATCGACATTCGATCCCTCAACGTCGGCCATGACACGGAACACCGGCTCGGTCCCAGAGCCACGCATCCAGATGAACGCTTTGATTTTGCCGTTTTCGTCTTTGAAAACGATCTTGAATCCGCCGCGTTCGTTCGCGCCACGCACCGTCGTTCCGACACCCTGGCGTTCATTGACACCATCGTAATTTATCTGTCTCCATCCGATTATGCCGAATCGCTCCCGCAACTCGTCCCGGCGTTCCTGCCACTGTTCGAGGAAGAGCCGTTCGTATTCGGATTTCAGCCTTCCGTGGTCGCCGGTCCGGATCTTCATGACTGCTCGCTTGTCGAAGGAGCTCGTAGTCACGAAGCGGGGCAAAGTGGAAAGTATTGCGCCCAGATCAGTCGCGGCCGTGCCTGTCGCCTCGATTCTGTTGCGTTTGCGCCAGATATCGAACAGGCCGGGACGACTTCCGTCCTCCGAGGATCCCACTGACAGAAGTTTCACCATCGCCATGACCGTGTTGAGCGGGTCACGTACCGACGCCGGATAGGTGATATTCCCGCCATTGGAGCCTTCTCCCAGGATACGGACTATATACCCCTTCTTCCTGAGCAATCGCGCGAGCTCGACTACGTTCGCTTCCCCGACTTCGGCCCGATATACGGTCGCATCGAATGCTTCCGCAATTCGGTCGATTCGCATTGAGGTGGGGCCATTTACCGCTATTGCGACTTTCTGGAGGGCTCTGCCTGAT
>Ga0307377_10004261_pt1 | contig 15709 bp, 10 predicted proteins | sample TR3MG_FD_202535 | JGI IMG/M metagenome (GOLD analysis project Ga0307377, IMG submission 202535) | Soil microbial communities from Risofladan, Vaasa, Finland - TR-3 | ecosystem: Environmental > Terrestrial > Soil > Coastal area > Acid sulfate soil | place: Finland: Risofladan, Vaasa | collected... | reverse complement strand
AAATTCAAAAAAAGGGCTCAAAAAAGGGGTGAAATCTTACATTTTACCCCCGTTTTGTGCTGGAGTTTCCCGCGAAAGTGGCACTACGTTTGATCTGGTGCTTACTTGCGCAAAAATGTGTTTTTTTAAATCGCCTGTAGTCAAATGTAGTAGATCTGACAGGAGTAGTCCGTCCCTGTTTTTTTTATTTCCCCTAATTTTGCTCTAATTTCCCATTTTCATTTTTTCAAATCGACTACGTTCGATTTTGCTCGGAACTTTTCAGCACAAAATGGGGGTGTTTTGCAAATTGCAAATCGAACACAATCGAGGAAATTTCTCAAATCGAATAAAACCCACGGAGAAGTGGCTACAAATTACTAACACCAACTAGAAAAGTATATATATATAGTATGACATATGAATATATATGTACCATGAAATTTGTAGGAAGTTTTTTTTACCTAGAAATGGCTACTTTTTTTCGGATTTTTGAAAAATAAAAAATATATGTGATGTATATTTAAAAAATCTCGACTTAGGTCAAAAAAGTAGGAAAATGGCTTTTAGGCAAAAGACGGACTTCGGCGGATTTGGTCCAGGTACTTTTATTTGATATCGACTTTGGTTAGTTGGCAGGAGAATATAAGTAGCCCGTCAAAGAGTGTGCAACTAAACACGTACGGCTAAATACATCTCAAAACCAAAGGAGAACAGATCCTTGACGGGCCAGGTCGAAATATAGTTGTTTACAAAACTAAACACAACGACTATTTAAAACTTCCAGGCTAAAGATTATCTTAGGGGAAACCAGTGAGTAACCAATATGTCACAGTTTGAAGAAGCACTCAAAGCGGCTAATATATCAATAACAAAATACAACCCGACAAAGCACAGGCCTATTACTACAAACATAGGCGGAACCGTAACCCTAGATAAGTTTTCAAAAATAGTCTCGGAGAAGCTAGGGGCAAATGCAGTCGGCTTCCCGGAAGTATTCGCAGCGGTCCACGATCTTTCAAAAATGAACGAAATGGTCGAAGAATATGTCAAAATAAATAACATAGGCGATGGGTCAAAGCCCGCCCCTACTGCCGACATTCCAGACGATATGAAGAACTTGCAACTTATGTACGACATTACAGCAAAGGGCAGGCTGGACAAATTCTTCTTAATAAATAAGAACGATGTAATATCCCAGGTTTCCGGCGAAGCGTACATTGATGTTCACCAAATGAAATACGCAGACGCAGTTGCCCAGGCCATAAAAGTAGTCCCGAGGTATTTACCAAGGCGAAAACGAGGCGTCATTCAGGGCATTGGGGCGGATATGGAGCCTGAAACCATATTCAACACTTACGGGTATCCTGTTTGGAAGGGGTTCAAAAACCCCCAAAGGATTCCAAACACAATGCCAGTTCTTTTCGACAAACTCGTAAAACATATGTTTCCATTAAAAATAGAGCGGGAGTATTTTTATTCATGGCTCCACGCAAGCCTTTTTGACCGTGCGTTTGTTTTCTTAATATTGTGCGGTCCTCCCGGTATCGGAAAGAACAGAATAAAAATAGTTATGCGGGCGCTTCATGGGCACGTAAATACTGTGGACGGAAAGAAGTCCAGCCTTGTTGATAAGTTCAACTCCCAGTTCTCTGAATCAACTCTTTCTTGGTTCGACGAACTTAAATACGATTTTGATATGGAAAACACGATGAAGGAACTTCAAAATGACTCTATATCAATCGAGCGGAAGGGCGTCGACGCGACTAGGGCGTCCGCAATACATTCCAGCATTGTGATTTCAAATAACAAACCTAGAGATAATTACATCGCCTTCGACTCCAGGAAGTTTGTTCCGCTAAAACTATCCGACAACCGCCTAGAAGACTCTATGACTCCGGCAGAGATTGATGAACTCACTAGAAAAGTATCCGACCCCACCAGTCCAGATTTTGATGTTGCCTTTATTGCTCAAATAGCCAAGTGGATAAAGACCAAAGGCAAAAGTAAAAAGTGGCCAAACCTTGAATACAAAGGCCCGATGTTCTGGGCTCTTGCGCATACATCAATGACTCGTTGGCAGAAGAAGGCCGTTGTTACTGTTCTTGACCCAGCTTCAAAAGTTCAAAGAATGGGATACGACCAGGCTACCGGAAGATTTCTTTGGTCATCCGTTAATGCAGTTATGACCAAGAAGAACGGGGACAGGTCACTGACATTCCCTGACTATTCTTCCGTACAAGCATTCTTTGAGGCCTTCAAAGACAGCAAAGGAAAAAAAGCATTCGAGACCGAATATATTGAAGGTGAAAATATTTTTGGAGACTTCTGGGTAAAAAATATAATAAAAAATACCCAGATAACTACTGAGACTACAATTGAAGAACAAAGGAGAATACAAAATGACGGACGAAAAGAAACCGATCTCGACGACCTCTGACGTGCCAGCCGCTCCAGTTAAGAAAAAGAAGATGCGATCTAGTTCTGGACACAGGGTAAAGGGGACAAGGAAGAAATTCTTTCGGGACTATCCTGGACAAGATCCAGTTATATTAAAAATTCCAAAGCCAGTTCCAGATCCGGAGGCGATTGCCCCGGTAGTGGATGAAGCATCACAACACAAATATCCTCCGCCGAGAGTTCATCCTATATTTAGAAAAATATGGATGGAATTTATCGACAACATATGTGCGAGGGAAAACTTTAAAGTTGGTCACTTAAATTCACTCGAAATTCTTTGCGACCTTTATGTTGAGTACGACGAACTTCGCGCATTCCTTAGACAACACGGAAGATCATATCAATCTCTTGGCAGATCCGGACAAGTGTGGAAACCATTTCCTGAAGTTGCGCAGTTAAATTTAGTTCAGAGTAACATAAAAGAATATACTAAAATGCTTGGCCTTCTTCTTAAGAAAGATCACTCCTCTTTAAGCGGAGGAGAAAAGGATGAATGGGAATGAAGTTCGGCGGCAGTAAATATTGGAAACGAAAAGGCGTTTGCTGCGAGTTCATTGAGGTCCTTGAGGTAATCGAGGACAATGGCGTTACCGCGCTAATTAGAGTATCCTTAAATGAGCAACTAAATAAATCGTGGAAGACATTAATTGCAGAAGACAGATTTAGACTAAACGCTAAAGAATACGTTAAGTGGAATTTATACAGGCCAAGGGGAAATAGGGAGCCATGAAATTCAATTGGATTAAAACAGACGGCGAGCCACACACTTGTAAATATCCCGAATTAATTAATCGGCAGAACAGAGACGGAACCTACAATGTAACTTGGTGTAGGAACTGTAACTACAAAGTAAATTTGTCACGGAAGAAGATAGATGAAAAATCTGCCCCTCGCTAAAAGATATCCGAATTGTAGGAAGGGCCATCAGTATGCCCTGGACGTAGTGGATAAAAAAATAGTCGCCGGGAAATATATTATTGGTGCGTGTGAAAGATATTTGCGGGATGTCGATAACGCCGACGCGGATTTTTATTTCGATTGGGATGCAGCGGAGAAGTACCTAAGATCCGTTCAAAAGTTCCAACACGTAATCGGACATTGGAAAACAAAGAACATAGTATTCGAGCCGTGGCAACATTGGGTCTGGATGAATATTATGGGATTCAAAATAAAAGAAACTGGATTCAGAAGATTCCGAATAGCACATATTGAAGTTGCTCGGGGCAATGCAAAATCCGCGATGGCCAGTCAAACGGTTCTTTATTTCTTAGCCCTTGATGATCCGAACGGAAACCAGATCTCAACAGTTGCAACAAAAAAAGATCAGGCAAGAATTGTTCTGGACTCGGCTAGAGCAATGGCCAGAAAGAACACAAGTTTTTTAAATCACACTGGAGTAAAAGTTCTTGCGCATTCAATTGTTCACGACAAATCTAATTCCTCTGTTCGGGCACTGGCCTCGGAACATTCCGGACTAGACGGACTAAACGATGTCCTTGCGGTCTGCGATGAACTTCACGCGATGAAGCGAGATACCTTTGAAGTAATTTATTCCGGTATGTCCAAACGTAAAGACTCCCTTACCTTGTGTATCACCACAGCAGGACAGGACGTTCAGTCAGTAGGATGTTCTCAGTCTTCTTACGCAAAGAAACTTTCTGCGGGAGAAGTTCTAGACGAGCAATTCTTTGCAGCAGTTTATTGCCTTGATGAAGGCGATGACTGGGAAGATGAAAAGAATTGGACAAAACCAAACCCAAATCTGGGAGTAAGTGTTGATATCGACACACTAAGGGCGAAAGTTGAAAAGGCGCTAGTGACCCCAGCGGATATTCCGAACCTTAAAATTAAACATATGAACCTGTGGATAGCAGAGGCCCAGGCATTTTACGATCAAAGTGCGTGGGACAAATGTTATGACCCGACACTGAAGATAGAAGATTTCAAAGGAAAACCTTGCAGGATGGGACTAGACCTAGCCTCCCATATTGATATTACCTCAAACGCTATAATTTTCCGCGATGGGGATGTGTACAGTATTTTTGATAAAAGCTATCTCCCGGAAGAAACTGTTCGGCAGGAAAGAAACACCCTTTACGATGATTGTATTGCCAAAGGGTTTCTTTTTTCGACGCCGGGTGCCGCGATCAATTACGATTTTATTCGCGGGGAATGTGAAGAACTATCCAAAGACTATAGGGTAGTCGAGTGCCTTTACGATGCGTGGAATGCAACCGAAACGGCACAGAAGCTATCGAACAAAATTGATATGGTAAAGATATCCATGACGGTCGGAAATATGTCGGAGCCGATGAAGAAACTGGACGCGCTAATGCGAGAGGGTAAAATCCGCCACAACGGTTCCCCACTATTGCGTTGGTGCCTGGGCAACGTGGTCGCAAAAGAAGATCATAACGGCAACGTTTACCCAAGAAAATCACACACAAAATTAAAGATAGATCCTATCATTGCAATTCTTATGGCATTGGCTGGCTGGTTGCAGGACGAAGATGCGGATTCAATATATGAAACTCGCGGAATAAGACTCCTTTAGGGAGGTATAATGACAAAGGGCGTAACAAGCCTTACGTCATGCCGTTAAAGATTTTTCTTTACTTAATTAACCGTTTTCCCGCATTATCTTGTCAGGGGGAATCGTATGCCTAAACTTATTGATATTTCTGCGCGAACAAATCTCAAAATTACTAATAAGTCTGCGACTTCAGCAGAAATAGTTATTTACGGCGGAATTGGCCAAGATTATTATGGCGACGGTTCTATGATTTCCGCAAAGGTTTTTTCAGAAGAACTTAAAAAGATAGACCCGAGTGTAAAAGAAATCAGCGTCAGAATCAACTCCCCAGGCGGAGACGTTTTTGACGGTATTGCAATTTACAATCGGCTAATTCAACACCCAGCAAAGATAACTGTTTACATCGACGGCCTAGCCGCTTCGATTGCTTCAATCATTGCATTGGCTGGAACTGAAATTGTAATGGGCGAAGGCGCACTTTACATGGTTCATTTGCCTTGGACATTTGCGATGGGCAATCGAACTGAACTGGACAACACAGTAAACAGATTGCTTGACGTAGAAGAACAAATGATTTCAATTTATAAGAAGAAAACAAAAATGGATAGAGCAGAGATTAAAGCTATGCTTGAGTCTGAAACTTGGATGAGTGCTGAAGAATCTATTGCATTTGGCTTTGTTGATTCTAAGGCCAAAGAAAGTATGCCGATTGCGGCCTCTGCCATTGAATCCAAATGGATAGTTAAAGGCCCGAAGAAATATTTTTCAGAGACTCAGGCCATTGATACAGTTAAAGAAGATTTAAAAAAGAAGATCCAATCAAGAATTGCTCGCAAATAGCGTAGCGCGGTTTGGATAATTAACAACAAATAGGAGAATAAGATGACACCAGAACAAATACGCGCTCGCCTAGCGGATATCGCCGCTAAACTAGAGGGAATCGTTGCTAGCGAAGCTGGCTACGAAGAAGAACAACTTACAGAGATCAATTCTTTAAACGAAGAATTTGAAGCATTAAGCACTCAGCTTGAAGCCTCTGAAAAAATGGAAACCATGAAAGCAAAGGTTTCTGCTACTGCTGGTCGTAAGACTGCCGCCCCTTCCGCTGCTCCACGAGTAGAAGTTGGCCGTCAGTTAAATGATCGTTTCGGCGGTTTCGGAAATACTGGCGAATGGCTAATGGCTGTTAAACGTGCCGGACAAACTGGCGACGTTGATAAGCGTTTCCAAGCTGCTACTGCCTACGAAAAAGTTGGCGAAGACGGCGGTTTCCTAGTTCCTGAAGAAATCTCTCAGGCTATTTTGAAGAAATTAGAAGTTAAAGAATCTTTAATGGCATCTACAAATGCACTTCAAGTAAGCGGCAATGCTTTGACAATCAATGTTGATGAAAGTCAGCCTTGGAACCAAGGTATTCAGGCTTATTGGACTGCTGAAGGCGCTTCTATCACTGAGTCAAAGCCCGCTTTTAAACAAGCTAGCTGGAGACTTCAGAAATTAGCTGCTCTTGTTAAAGCTACCGATGAACTTCTTGACGATGCTACTGCCCTTGAGTCGTACATCAAGAACTCTGCTCCAGACGCTTTTATGCACAAAATCAACAGTGCAATCATCAGCGGTAACGGCGCAGGTAAGCCACAAGGTATCTTGAGTTCACCGTTTGCAGTGACAGTTTTGAAAGAAAGTGGTCAAGCTGCTGATACAGTTAATGCACTTAACGTGCTTAAAATGTACAGCCGTATGTTCCCATCTTCTCGATCAAGCTGTGCATGGTACATCAACCCAGCAGTTGAAGAACAACTTCGACAAATGGTTGATCCAAATGGTAACTACCTATATATCTCCCCAGGCGGTCAATTGAACCAAACTCCATATGGAACTTTATTGGGTCGTCCAGTAATTCCTTTGATGGGTTCAATGCCAGCACTAGGTGATTTAGGTGACATCATGTTTGCAGACTTGTCTTACTACTACATGATTCGTAAAGCTGGCGGCATTAAGTCTGCTACTTCGATTCATCTATTATTCGACAAAGAGCAAACAGCATTTAGATTCTCAATGCGCATTGACGGTCGTTGTCCGTTCGGGGCTCCAGTAACTACTGAGTTCGGTTCGTACAGTATGTCAGCGTTTGTATTACTAGAAGCTAGATAATAATAACTCTGGGGGCCCATAAGGGCCTCTGGTAATTGATTCTTAACTTAATTTTGAAGGAGATATAGAAAATGGAAGCATTCTTGGTTGAAAAATTAAACATGGCCACAGGACTTGTTCCTGTTGACCTAAACACAGCAGCAAACACTGGCCTACGAGTTAGCATTAAAGACGCAAAGCGCGTTTCTTTTGCTGTAATCATGGGCGCGTCTACAGCAGCAGTTACAGACTTTACACTTCAGCAGCACAATGCTGCGACGGCAGGGACTTCAAAAGCCCTTTCAGTAGCTAACCCTTACTACCATAAAGTAAGTTCTGCTACAGAGTTTACAAAAGTTGTTCCTGTGGCTGCGGCAAGTAACTTTGTTCCAACTGACTTTGCCTCACTTGGCGGAATCATTGTGTTTGAAGTTCTTGCTGAAGATTTAGACGTTAACGGTGACTTTGCTTGGGTTTCCCTAGACATCGCTGATTCTACTGCGGCTAAATTGGGCGCAGTAATCGCAGTTGTTGATGAAGACCTGAAGCCAGCTTACGCGGTAGCTCGATAATATAGTGTACATACGGCATATTCTTATGTCCGTATTGAGGGGGAGAAATCCCCCTCATTAATTTAACAGGAGATCAATATGAAACTAATGAAATTTAGTGTTGATATGTTTTACACCAATATGTCAGTGCCAATTTATAATAAAGATGTTGTGTATGAAGTTGAAGACAATATGGTAGCTCGTTGGCTAAAGCGCGGCGGAGAAATAGTTGCTTCTAAAGAAGCTGCCAGTATTCCTCCTCCCCCAAAGCCAGAGCCAAAGCCAGAGCCAAAGCCAGAGCCGGAGCCGGAACTAGACCAAGACGAGGAAGAAGTGCCTAAAAAAGTTAGTGCCGCCAGTAAGAAATTAAAGTAATAATTCGGTATCGGGGGACGCATGGGTTTTTGGAAGAATATCTTTTCTAGGAGTACGAAGGATAACAGGGACGTAGACAGGCCTAAAAGACCGTTTAGTTTCCGTGCTAATACTTTAGTAAATGAAGACAATGCTATGCAGGTAGCGGCCTTTAACAGAGGCCTTATCTATATATCAAGTCAAATAGCTAAACTTCCTTGGGATGTTAAGGACGCAGACAATAAAATTATTCAAGGTCCGATTTCAAACCTATTAAATTTAGCTCCTAACGAAGAAATGAATGCGTTCAGATTTAGATTATTCCTTGTTCAACAGGCAATTATCAATGGCAATTCATACGCGGAAATCGAAAGAAATACTGTGGGCGCTCCGATTGCACTTTGGCCTCTGTCCAGTTCTGGAATGGAATTACTACGAACACAATCTGGAAAACTTGTTTATAAATATCAGGCGGACCAGGGAGATGCGGTTTACCTTCATCCAAGGGATGTATTTCATCTTCCTAATTTTCATACTCGTGACGGCCTAGTGGGACAGGGAATAGTTGCGTACGGAAAAGACGTATTGGGAATACAAATAGCTGCCGATAATATGGCAAGCGGAATTTTCCACAACAGCGGGATTCCTTCTGGAGTCCTAAAACATCCTGGGAGACTATCCGATGAAGCATACAAACGACTTAAGGATTCTTGGGCAGAGCAACAGGGCGGAAAAAGATCTGGGTCAACAAGTGTCCTTGAAGAAGGAATCACATACGAGCCAATCAACTTCGAGCCCGAGGCTTTACAGTTCTTGCAGTCAAGACAATTTGGAGTTCTTGAAATTGCGCGATTCCTTGGAGTACCTCCTACAAAACTTTTCGACGTCACCGCAGCAACCTACTCAAACGTTGAAAACTCCAACCTTGAAGTTGCTACGGACACGCTAGATTCGTGGGCTACAAACTTAGAAATGGAAGCCGATGTTAAGATTCTTAATAACCGCTACGGCGGTCGCTTTACTGACATTGATCTTTATTCAATATTCCGAGGAGATATGCAGACCCGTTCCAACTACTTCAAAGCAATGATTGGAATTGGAGCTATGACTCCAAACCAAATACGGGCTAGAGAAGGTCTTCCTCCTTACGTGGAAGGCGATGATTATTATATTGCAACTAACAATCTAACTCCAGTCGACAGGATAACAGACCTTATCGACGCAGATATAACCCAGAAAACAAAGCCGCAATCAACTCCAGAAGCTACTCCTAAAAAGGAAGCTGATGCAAACGCGGCACTAACAGAAGCGGCAATAACGTATCTAACGAAGAAGTAAGGATTAATGGAAAACACAATCCTTATAGCATTACTGACCAAGCTGATAGATGAAAAGATATCTCAGCTTCCTCCTCCAACTGGAGCAAGAGGCCCGCGTGGGCAAGTCGGCAGACGCGGACAGCCCGGAAAAGATTTCGACTTATCTGAACATGAAGAAACCATCCGTGCGTGGGCAAAAGAATTTGCATTAAAATTTGAAGATCTAACCGCAGAGGAAATTGAATCCCTGCGAGGGATTGCTGGGCCGAAGGGAAAAGACGGCAAGGATTTTGTTTTTGCAGAACACGAAGAAGCCATCCGTGCGTGGGCCAAGGAATTTGCATTAAAGTTCGACGACCTAAATGCCGACGAAATAGAAGCCATTCGAGGAAAGAGCGGACGCGACGGACTTGCAGGTAAAGACTTTTGCTTCGAGGACAGTAAAGATAAAATAACAGAAATAATTGCCTCCACAGTAGAGGAAATGTCTGAAGGACTTAAACTTAAGTTCTCGGATTTATCAGAAGATGAAATAGAACAGCTTCGTGGATATCGCGGTCGTGACGGTCGTGATGGCAATGACGGTCGTGACTTTGACTTTGAGGAACATCGAGAATTTTTCGAGTCCCTTAAACTGAGATTCACAGACCTAACGGATGAAGAAAGAAATGGTCTAAAACTAAAAGTATCCGATCTTGAAGAAGAAGAAAAAATAGCAATTCAAACTGCCCTTAAAGAATTTGCGGCGGAAGAACTTCGCTCCCTTCGCGGGCCGAGGGGATCTCGCGGACAACGCGGGGCTCCAGGGAAAGACGGGACTAACGGACTGTCGATACGCGGCCTTCCAGGACTTCCAGGAATTAGCGGAAGAAACGGGAAAGACGGGCGCGATGGGGAAGATGGCAAAGACGCTCCCTATATTGTTGACATAGAGCTAGACCTAAATGAAGTTACTCAAGAGATTGCGCTGGTTACTATATTTTCCGACGGAACAGAGATACGCTCTAATAGCGTAGAACTTCCGAAGGCCTCCGAGAAATTTATTTTCTCGGGCGGCGGCGGTGGAGGCGGCGGATCTGGCGGAGGGAGTGCGCTTACTGTCCAAGACGAAGGGTCAGACCTTTCAACGGCGGTAACTAAAATAAATTTTGTGGGCACTGGAGTAGTTGCGACTGAGACATCTCCAAATGTGATTGAGGTAAACGTATCGGGAGGGGGATCTTCATTTGACGAGGATGTTCTTTTAACCGATAATTTTTACGATGTATTAGTCGACAACGAAGGAAACATTCTGAGAGGGGCTAGCTAGTGGCATTACATATTTTTACCGGAACTTCTGCTCCGGCAATAGCTCCAACAAAAATAGGACAGCACTTCATTGATACTGTCGGTAAAATATCTTACATATCTGTTGGAACTGCTTCTGCACTAGATTGGAAATCTTCATCTCTTGTTCAGAATAATTATTCTGGAACAGTTCCTCCCGGAGTAAATGATGATTCGTCTGCTGGATATGGCGTCGGCTCCGCGTGGGTCGACACAGTAGGCGGAGTGATATATTTCTGTACGGATGATTCAGTAGGCGCAGCAGTATGGTCTTCAGCTACGTCTTTTGACTCAAACGCAATTCACGTTAACGCTGCTGGAGAAATATTTGCTATCTCCACAAAAGCCACTCCAATAGGGGCGGACTATCTTTTAACCGAAGATAGCGCAGACTCTAACAATAAAAAGAAAATAACAATATCTTCCCTAGCGTCAGTTCTTGTTCCGTATACAGGGGCAACTGCAAACGTAAATCTAGGCGCGTTTACTTTAACCGCAAATAATTTCTCAGGATCTTCTTCAGGAGCAAACACTGGAGACCAAACTATAACTTTAACTGGCGGAGTAACTGGATCTGGAACAGGTTCTTTTGCCGCAACAGTTATTACAAATGCAAACCTTACTGGCCCAGTAACTTCTGTAGGAAATGCAACAGCCATTGCCAACAGCACTATTACCAATGCGATGCTTGTAAACGGAGCAGTTGCCAATCTGTCTGGAACTAACACAGGGGACAATGCTTTAAACAGCAACTACACAGCAAATCCGATGACAACTCTTGGAGACATAATTCTAGGCGGAGCGTCTGGAGCGCAGACACGACTTGGAATTGGCGCGAACACTTATGTATTAACTTCTGACGGAACTACCGCAAGTTGGGCCGCTGCGACAGGCGGATTTGCCGACCCAATGACAACTCGTGGCGATTTGATTTACAGAAATGCTGCGAACGCAACTGTACGATTACCTGCCGGAGCGAACACATACGTCCTTACTTCTGACGGAACGGATATAGCATGGGCGGCGGCGGCGGCTTCAGGAGCAAATACTACTCTATCAAATCTTATTGCAACAGTAGCTATTCCTGACGGAGTAGACCTACTTCCATTAAATGCCCTAGGAATGAGCCTTGGAAGTCTCAGTAAGAATTTCACTTCTGTATTCGCCGGGGATTTTAGAGCAACCAACGTGGGGACCAAGGCAATATTCAGTGGAACAAACTCTACGACTCCCTCCGGATCAATAGCTAACGCAAATATAATCGCACAGTCTGGCTACACAATGGGGATCTGGACACTTTCTAAAGCTGCCAGCAGTGCCAACAGCCAGAACCTTTACATTGAAACCGGAAACGCAACAGGAACTACTTCTGATTCTGGAAATTTAACTCTTACCATAGGAACTGCTACTCAAACACAAGGTGAGTTTAAATTCCTTAAGGCCGGGGTTGCATCGGCTACTGGACAAGTGTGGACAGCATCAGCAACAGACGGAACAGGATACTGGGCGAATGCTGCTAGTGGATTTGCAGACCCGATGACCACTCGCGGAGATATCATTTTCCGAAATGCTTCTAACGTAACTGACAGACTTCCTGTAGGAGCAAATACTTATGTGCTTACTTCTGATGGCACCGATGTTTCTTGGGCCGCCCCTACCGGATCTTCTTCCCCACTTACGACTAAGGGAGACTTATATACATACGACACTGGCGATCAGCGTCTAGGTGTCGGGGCTGACGGGACTTATTTGATTCCTGATTCAGCGCAAGCAACCGGGTTGAAGTACGGCACAGACGCAGACTTTGTCGAAGAAAACGCACTGACTAACGTTGATCGAATCGCATTTTACGACGCAAGTGCTGGCCTGATGCGGCAGACGCAGCTACCTAATTTGCGCGACGCCATGTTTGCGGCACCGATAGGGGCCGAGTATCTTGTGGTCTCATTAAGTGGAACGCTAACGGCGGAGCGAGCATTAGCTGGCGGCGCGGGTGTTTCCTTTGTTGATGGCGGCATTAACTCGACATTCACAATTAACGTAGATCACGACGCTATAACAAATACGCACAACTTAACTACTGACATTGATGCGAGTGCGATTAATGCTTCTGCTTTTGCTGCGGGGTTAGTGCTATTTTCTAACGGCACGAACATTGTCGGAGAAGCTGACTTTTCCTACGACACCTCAACCAACACTTTAGACTTAGATAACCTTACCTTTGACACGAGCATCGTTGGAGTAGGAACAATAGATTTAACTCATACGGCTACTGAGGCAGACGATCACGCACTAGAAATAGATGTTAATGCCGCTGGCTTTGGTGATGTTAAAGCCGTGGATATTGTTTATGTGACTGGCGCAATCGGTGCGGGTGCCGATGAGTCCGTAATTCTTGTAAACATAGATGAGAGCCTAGCGACTGGTGGAGACATTAGCGCATTAGAAGTTTTAACAACTACAACGGGGACTTCTCAAGTTAACGCTGTCTTTGCCGGTGTTGGCGTTAATCCCATTGAACAACTATCGGGCACTTTCGGCGATGCCACATCCGTATTAGACAATGCTGTAAACATCACGACAGCAGTTAGCTCTGGCGGCGCTGGTAACGAGACAATCTTTGCCGCCGACAATGATACGCTTACCATAGGTAAAGCATCTAAGTTTGAAGAAATTGAATTTATTTTTGATACTTTTTCAAGTGGCGCGGGTATAACTCCTACATTTGAATACTCTACAGGCGTTGGTACATGGGCCGCATTCTTTCCTGTTGACGGGACTAATGGCTGTAGAAACAACGGCGTTGTTGCTTGGATTGATAGTGACATTTCTTCATGGGCGGTCGGTACTGGCTCTGAGTATTTAATAAGAATAACTAGAACTAGAAACACAATAGCCACAGTACCAATTTTAGATTTACTTCAAATATCTTCAGCGACTCAATATTTTTGGGACTCAAGCGGTAACATAGATGCAAATAGTTTAACTCTTGACGGCAACATTACGATTGATGACAAGTTATTTTTTGATGCAGCAAATGGCAGGCTTGGCGTTGGTACTGTTGGAGCTACTGAGACAACGATTACAATTAACGGAGTCACTTACGGATCTGTTATCTCTGCCCATGCTGAAGGTGTTGGCAACGTGGCTGAAATTGCAAAGCACAGACATTCGAGTACGGCTGGCCTTGGTGCTTACGAAGTTTTTGCAAGATCACGTGGAACCGAGGCGAGTGAAACTATCGTAAGTGATGGTGACGCTTTAGGTGGTATGTACGCTACTGGATTTGATGGCACTGATTATGCTTTAAGTTCTGCAATATTATTTAATGTTGATGGCACTCCCGGCGCGGATCAAATGGGCGGCGAGATTTTATTTCAAACTTCGCCCGATGGTTCGCAGACTTTAACTACTGCACTTACAATTTCAAATACGCAAGTGGCGACATTTGCTAATACTATTGTTGGAAGTATCTCCGGCAACGCTGCTACTGTCACCACAAATGCTAATCTCACTGGACATATTACATCAACGGGCAATGCCACACTACTCGGATCATTCACTGGGGCGCAATTATTTACAGCACTCTCGGCGAATAAGACTGGTACGGGCGATGCGGTATTTGCGACAAGTCCAACTTTAGTTACTCCTAACCTTGGAACTCCAAGTACATTAGTAGGAACAAATATCACTGGCACAGCGGCGGGTCTAACAGCAGGGACGGTAACGACTAATGCCAATCTCACTGGAGAAGTAACATCAACAGGCAACGCTGCTGTTTTAAATTCAACATCTATATCCAATAAAACTACTGTGACTGCTGTAAGCGGTGACTTTGTTTTAATCAGTGACACAAGTGACTCTGGGAACTTAAAGAAAGTTGATGCGTTAGATTTTCTTTCCGGGGGAACAACAGATCACGCAGCACTATCTAGTAACTTGGCTTGGACAACTTCAGGCCACACTGGAACTGCAAACAATTTAGCTGGGTGGAATGGCTCTAACGTAGCCATAGTTTATACACTTAGCGGCACGGGCACTGAGGTTGCTTTAACTAATTCTCCAACTTTTATAACGCCAGCTTTAGGCACACCTTCGGCTCTAGTTGGAACGAATATCACTGGTACAGCAAGCGGACTTACTGCTGGAACTGTAACAACAAATGCTAATCTCACTGGACATATTACATCGACTGGCAATGCCACATTACTAGGATCATTTACTGGGGCACAATTATTTACAGCACTCTCAGCGAATAAGACTGGTACAGGCGATGCGGTATTTGCGACAAGTCCAACTTTAGTTACGCCACTCCTTGGTACACCAACAAGTGGTGTTCTAACAAACTGCACGGGCTTGCCCCATGCTGGCATGGTAGCATTGACGGCATCTTTGCCAATGGTAACTGACGGCTCCGGTTTTGCTACAACGCAAAGTTACGCCACACTATCAGCGAGCATACTGCACGACTCAACATCAGGTTACTCGGCGGCGAGGCATAAACTTCATCCGGCTACGAGTACAGACAATGCTATAGCACGATACGACTCGACCACTGGTGACTTACAAAATTCAGTAGTGATTATTGCCGACGATGTTGGCGGTACGGCTGACGTTAGTGGGATCAGAGACCTATCAATTAGAAGCACAAGCTACAACGGAAATATGTCAGCAGCAGCTTGGGGAATGTTGGGAATTAAAGTCACTGGCGGGGTAAGTAATACGCTAACAGATACATCAACTGCGGCAAGCGGCACAGTCGCAAGGGCTACGAGCGTTGTGCTTAGTGCGGGAAGTGTTGATTCTACAAATTCCAATGTTACATATACCGAATATTTTGGCGCCTATGCTATGCAACCCGCCGAAGCGGGGGGCGGCAACGTAACGATTACCAATGCCTACGCACTGGGCGCAGAACATATAAAAGTTGATTGTCAGGCTTCCTCCAGCAAGCAGTTAAATTTTGGTGCAATATATATTGATGGAACAACGTCATACACCAACGGCGGTTACACCAGTGCCCTTACTTCGCATCCGGCTGTTAGATATTCAGC
>Ga0307377_10004260_pt1 | contig 15712 bp, 25 predicted proteins | sample TR3MG_FD_202535 | JGI IMG/M metagenome (GOLD analysis project Ga0307377, IMG submission 202535) | Soil microbial communities from Risofladan, Vaasa, Finland - TR-3 | ecosystem: Environmental > Terrestrial > Soil > Coastal area > Acid sulfate soil | place: Finland: Risofladan, Vaasa | collected... | reverse complement strand
TTCAAGACGACTACAAAAAGAACCCGGAAGGTTTCTACAAGCGTACTTTAGAGGGTCTAGCAGGGTTCTTATGCCAAGACCAAGAATACTCTGCGGTGTGGCGTACTGCCGTGGTATCAGCCGCCTTAGACGTGGAAGAGGGATAGATGCAGACAGAAACGCAAAAGCAAAATCAATACGCAGACAAAGCTCGTACCCTACGGCGTAATATTCTAGCTATGGCGAAGTTGGAAGATGAGGCGTTGGTAAAGAACGCTGAAAGGCTAAACGCATCGATCACCGCTCTGAAGACAGAGTCGATGACCCGCCGTGGGCACACCACGGTCGATACGCTTAAATTGTTGAGTGAGACGCTACACCGGGACGAACCGTTTAACAGCGTTTGGTCGAGCTAGGTGTTATCGTAACTACATAGGAGTTCGCCTTCTTCGTCGTTAAGCACTTCAAACAAGAAACCGAAGAAGCCTTCTTTTTGCTCTTCGGTGAGACTGTTAAGAGCGGAAACTTCGCACGACGAGCCGTTCATAACCACGGCAGATATCGTGACAAACTCTTCGATAAGTGTAAACGCACTAGGCTCGTGGGCTATGTCTTCAATCTTTCTTGATGGGCGATCGGCATCTTTAGTGTAGTATTCTTCGTAAGACCACCTAGCAGCGTCAGTATCCTTCTCCAGATCTTCCGCTATGGCTATAGTCTTGGTTAAATCCACTTTGAATTGGAGCTTTACACCGTCGAAATCTTGGTCGAAACTGTATTGGTTTTTCATCTTTTCCCCTTTTGTCTTGCGTTAGTCCCCTGCGACTATTGAACTTATCGGCGGCTAGGCAAAAACCTTTAGGATTATTTTGGTAATAGGAGGTAAAGCCTTGTAATCGCACAAGGCTTTTTTCTGGGGTAAGGGAACTCTACTTAATCCTGGCTAGGTTCCTAGCTCGGTATTCTTCGTAAGCTGCGTGGGCTTTTCTACTCCACGAATACTCAGGAATAGTCCGGTCTTGCACAAGATCGGGGTGGGGTTGCACCCAAATAGGGTGGCTTTGCACCCCGTACAAGTTATCGAGTACCCACGAGAACACAGCCAAGGCTTCGGATTCGTGGAAAGTTACTTCGAAGCGTGGGGCCGAGTAATTTTTGTATTGCTTCAAAGCGCTCCGTTCTCGGTAGCCCAGGTAGATACCCATTAGCTCTGTCTGGTTAATCAGCCGATAGGTTTTGGCGGCTCTGCAATGCCCATTGCAAGATAGCCCTACCATCTCGCCTTTTTCACTAAGGAAGGGAAAGATCCCTTGAATCCTAGATTTCCTTAGAAGTTTGTGGCGTTTTTCGATTTCATCTTTCAGTACCCTAGCCGTTTGGCTTATCGGTCCCATGATTAGCTCCTATAGTTCATCCATCTTAGCTAAAATTAGATCACAAATTGCTCGGTAAAATCCCGATCCCGAATTGAAATTCATACGATGTTTTAGGGCTATCTCTTGGGAAGACAGCACCCAAAAATCATCGAGGAAGCTGACGATCTCTTTTCTATACCGCTTAAGGTCTTTCCGGTCGTACTGGGTGATTATGCCTATGATAAGCGGCATCACCCCTTTGTACTTCGTTACGAACCGGACTTCGCCCAACCCGCCGTTAGCGTAAAGTTCTAAGAACGACCCGAACACTTTTTCGAAGTCAGCTTTCAAAACTTTGCGGCTTTTAGGCGCTACCGAAGATTCAATCAGCTTAGCGGTGTACGGTGACCGGTTGAAATCTTCGATGTAATGGTAACCCATCGTCTTCAAGATAAATTCTTCGTCTAAGAATCGAAGCTGCATCCGGTCTATGTCGTCTTCTGAGATAGCGAACAGATCTAAAAATTTGTTAAAAGTGCCTGAATTACGAGCGTCTTTCACAAACCGCACGTAAGGTTTTTTGATATCTAACGCCCGGCGGGTTTCTTGGGCGTTCAACTTCATACTCAAAGAATTTGTCTTGTGGAAAAAATCTACTACCTTTTGAATATCTAATTTTCCTGTGCTTTCTTTTTCAAAGTAAGCGTAGGGGTACTCTACTACAGCAAATTCGTATTCTTTGATGGTAGCTTTTTCTTCCGGGGTAGCGTCGGGGTGCTTGAGATAGGTTAAAAGATTAGAGATTCTTTGCTTGCCGTCGATCACCACCTTCTTTTTAAGCTCTTTGTCTTTGAAAACCAAGATAGGGGCCATCGGGTTACCGTCTAAGATATCGTCTAAGTATTGGTTCACCACCCTCGTAGGCCACAAATTACTGTTCCTTTGCCACTCAGGCTCGATCGAACAACTTGACATCACCTTTTTAAAGCTTAGATTATAAGTAAGCATTAGTTTACCTCTTGTGGGGGTTCGAAATAAGTATAAGGCATTATTTACAAAGTTCAATTAGGGAATGGGCCGTAAGAGGTTCATTTCCTTTTTTATTTGTCTTACAAAGGAGATATTTTTGGGCGCTGCAAAACTAGAATTTTACCAAACCATCGACGACCTTTTCGTATTCGACACCATCGAACAAACAAAAATCACCAAAGGCACCGGTCAACATTCTTGCTCGCTCTGTAAAAGATCTGTAGTGAAGCGTAAAATGAAATTGTTGGACCAAGCGGAGAAGCAACCCGAGGTATATTTTCTATGCTTTTCTTGTTGGGGTGGGTATAAAAATTGGGAAAGGTCTTACGGCGGGGCGAAGCCGATGCCGGAGGTCTCGTGGAAATTTCCGTTAAGGGGCTAAGGATGCAAAAGAAACGATGGGAAAAAACGATCAAACAGCTTACCAAACACACCGAAAAAGGTGAGCTAGGATGGAAAAGCAACCGTAAGGACGACGACGACCCGATCAAAGGTTCCGCTGGGGGTGACCCCTTGGTTTATTCCTACCCCTTTAGCTCGAAGCTTATCATCGAGGTCACCAAAGTTTTGGACGAGCTAACCATCGCCATACGGTACAACTTTGAAATCCTAGACACCTACAAAGACAAAAAGCACATTAAGAATCTGTTTGATGTAGTAGAGAAGCAATTCGTCAACGAAGACCTAGAGCAAGCCTTCGACGACATCGAAGATGCTTTGAAGAAGATGGGCTGAAGAAGATGTGTTGAAGTTCTTTCTTTAGTATGGCCTTAACACGAGTTCTAATGCCGCTATTAGTTTGGGTCGTGTCAATTTGCCCTCACAGCTAACACTTGAGGGTGACATGATGTGAGCTTTGGCTGCTGTTTTACCGGCCCACAGACTATTGCTTGCATCATCTTCCACAGACAGTATCGTGATCTTAGCTGATTTGTTTAGATTCAGTTCAAATTCTTCCAAACCTGCGTAGATGCTTGCAACAGCCAAAGCCATTTCGTAATAATTAATTTCTGATGCCTTAGCACTGCCCTTTAAAATAAGAGCTATCTGACCACTTTGACCCCAATGACATTCAGTGTGCTCTTGGTTCCAAGACCAATAAATCCCGAGACCTTCAAATTCTTTGTAAGCTTTTCCTGTCTTTATAGCTTCTACAAAGTCCTTGGCATTGTCTACGGTGATGCACCGAGCTATGAAGATCTCGTCGCCCTTTGTTCTCGCAATCTCTTTGAAAAGGGTGGTATATTCCTTTAAACGTTTATCAAGGTACACCTCTAAGGCTTGGTCCCATTCAGGACCGGAGGTAGGGTGTTTTCGATCTTTAAAATAATAAGGATCATCCTTGCCTGAATAGGCCCAGATATTTACGACATCTTCAGGGGCCTTGACCAATAGAGGGTTTTTCCATCTCTTTTCGCAGATTAGTCAACACCGTATCTAAAACACCCATACTACGCTCCTTAATTAGACTTCATAGCTTTCACAGCGTTTACCAATTCGCATACCGGACCTTTCTATCGGGTTATTCCTTTAATTTAACGAGGCGTCCAAACCCCGGCGGCGTCCACCCGGCCTACTTCCCGATCGTTGCGGTAAGCTCGGTGGTGGCTCCCAACATAAACTACAGTTGTAGTAGAGTATTTCTCAGCTAGCTTCTTAGCTTTCACGATAGCTTCGAGCATCCCGGTGGTTTCCGACACCAACCCGTCCATCAAAGTATAAAATTTTAAGGAAGGTTCCGGGTTGGCTAACTCACGGTCCCGATAAAAATATTGGTACATGAAGATGTCTTTCACGATTTCCCCTTCTTTTTTCTTGTAAAAGATTCCCCGTGCTGTATGACTGGAAGTCTACCTTCTACAAACCAAGGAACGAAAGGAGTTTGGTATGAACGATTTAACTATAAGCAGCGGCGAAGTCTCGGACAAGATAATCGTTTCGATTGCTGGCGACGATACCATTCTCGAATACGCTAACCTTGGTTTGACCTTCGACTCCCCAGAAGACGAAGTTCTCTCGGCTATCAGACCAGTGATCCAAGAAGCCCATCAAACCGATATCTACGATGGATCGTGGCTGTACAAAGTTAGAAAAGCCGTTAACAGCCGGAATATCCATGTAATACCGAATTCCACGGCTGGTTAAACAAACCCACTAGGTTCCAAATTTATATAAATACCTTGAACCGTAGGAGTATATCATGGTGCAAGAAAGTGAATTGTCGTATCTTAACGATGAAGACCGGCTGCAAGTTTACAACGGTATTGTCGGCGGGTGTCACCACCTTTGGTCGAAGAACAAGCTCGACGAAGAAAAGTTGAAGCCGGTTTTGGCTAACTTCGCCAAGCTCGCCGAGCAAGACCCGTATTTCTTAGCTCACTTCACGTCGTGGGTGTTCAAAAATTCTGACTCCAAAGACCTCAAGGTAGTCGCCACGTTTGTGAACTCGTTGTCCGACGCCGACGGCACCCCGTTTTCTAAGGGTTCAAGCTACAAAAAGCCTAACTTGCGCCGAATTTCGCAAGCGGCGCTGCAACACCTAGACCCTAAGCTAGCCCTACGAGTAGTCCAGCTAGCTAACAAAAAGATGGAAGTTGGCTCTAAGGCGAAAGCTACCCACTATTCTAAGACTTTAAAAACAGGGGTAAAGAAGTATCTCAAGTACCGAGAGACTTCGATGGACTCGATCAAAAAGCACGGGTTCACCAAAACGGTGCAAAACCTTTACCGGTTCAACCACCAAGCCCCTTCGAAAGAAGTTGTAGTAGCTTTAGGGTGGGAACAAAAGCCAGGCTACCCCGGTGCAGGCGTCGAGCTTAAGAAGTCTATGTTTGACTTCAAAGGGCTTAACGATATGGAAGTAGCCCAAAAAATCCAAAAGGAAAGAATCCCACCGCTCACAGCGTTGGGTGCGCTCGGCAACATGAAAGCTACCCCAGTGATCGCTGCGGCTGTCCTAGAGCAATGCTCCGGGGACCAAGCCGTAGTCTTGACTGAGCTATTCGAACGCCAAGGGTTGTTGAAGGATCGGGAGATCAAGCAAATCTACAAAGCTAAGATCTCGACCGCTAAGACCGCTTTGGATAGGGTGGAAAGACTCAACACCATCCAAGACGATGAAGTCAAAAAGATGATGAAGACAGCGAAAGCTGAGTCTCGAAAAGAAAAAGTAGGTGACCTGGGTAAGGTGTTTTTGCACATCGACACCTCTTATTCTATGACTCAAGCGATCGACGCAGCCAAAGAAAGCGGGTCGATCATCGCTGAGTGCGTTCAAAACCCCAGGGAAAATTTCCATTGGGGCTTGTTTTCCAGCACCGGGACGGTTTTGCCTACCCCGGAAACTTTCGAGAAGGACGCTTTCGTGCAAGCGTTGTACGGTCGGCGGCCTAACGGTGGGACTGATTGCTTAGCTTTGTACGAAATCGCCCGAAGAAAAGGGTGTACCACCGACGTGTACCTAACGGACCAAGGGCACTCGATGCAAGTAGGTAACATCACCCAACGGATCGAACAGTTCCGGCGACAAGGGCTTCCAGACCCCGAGCTAGTCGTGATCGTGAACTTGGGGCGGTATTGTCACATGCTAAAGAACGAGTTCGAAGCGGTAGGGATCAAGGTCACCGAGATCTTACCCACAGCTTTGACTGAATCTGCTTTGGTAGCCGAGGCTATCAAGTACGGGTTGAAAGGCGCTACCGTGGTCTTAGACGAGATCATGGACACGCCGTTGATGAAATTACCAAATTGGTGGGAATCAATTTGAGAATTTTATTTGTGAGCTTATTATTCGTGATGTCTTGTGCCACCAAGAAGTCGATAGATCTTGAGTATTCACCAAGACCGGCGACGGGCATGGAAAACGCACAGGTAGAAGATTTGAAAGAAGCGATCCTTCTCACCCTACAGGCGAAGAAGGTCGAAGATGTCGGGCTTATTTTGGCGGGTATTGGTTCGGCGTTTGGGCAAGTAGCTCAAGTCACGTACATCGGGGCGAAGAAAATCGGTAAAGAAGAACTTTTGTCGGAAGCGGTACTGGACATGCTCCACCAATTAGAAACAGACTTCGTGACTTTGATGAAAGAACAAGATCAAGGAATCTAATGAACCGTCGTAACTTTCTTATCAAAGGGATCGGGGCCGCTATCGCAGCGGGCATCGTCCCTTCTTTTTTGCCTAGGCTCCTACCCGGTGAAATCCCATCAACATCGGCATGGGAAGGTTAGATAAATTCTTGACAAGGTATAACAGGTACTTTAGTGTTCTTGTTACTAGGGTTCCAAAGCGATCTCTCACAAGCCAAATTCGTGATCTTTGGAGATCATCTGACCTCTAATCAGAAAGTGCGGTTCGACCCCGTCTTTTGTTTTGAAAGAGATAGCGACTTGAACCCCGGTAATAAAGCTCTTTGAAAAAATACCCACGATAAGCGAAGTTCCCCAGGTTTTTGCTTACACGCAAATTAGTTGGTTCGATTCCAACAGTACCCGCAAGGGCATTAAGGCAAATGGCTCGCCGCAAAACTTGTAAGTTTGTTTATGCAAAAATAGCAAAAACCAACTTGAACTTCGCTTAACAAAAATATACCGGACGGTTCCACAACAACCGCACCTACAAGCTTTCTAAGCCGAAGGTTGGTGGTTCGACTCCACCAGTTCCCGCTTTGGGAATTTAGCTCAACTGGCAGAGCGTCGGCCCTTAACAGGGTTATTGGTGCTCTGTACTTGAACCGTCCGGTTTTAAAAAATCCAGAATCCGAGGGTGCCCCCAGCCAAATGTTTACAAGCTAGATTAGCTCACTTGGTAGAGCAACTTTCTTTCAAAAGTATGTCGTTGGTTCGATCCCAACATCCAGCACCAAAATAAAACATAGGCACCTTGCACCCTCGGTTATAAAAATTTAGACATTAGGGCTGATTAGGCCCAAAGTCTTAAAAATGTCTGTGGAGGTTCTTCGTAAAAAGGGGTCATATGGAAATTTGGGAAAAGCGTACAATACCTGAACATACTGATAGGGCTCTTGTTGGTATGGAGTGTGACCTGTGTAAAACCAGATATACCCCAGGCTACGTAGCTACGGAAACCAATTACTATAAAGATTTTGTTAATGCTAACGTAGATGAAGAAGAATTTATTGAAGATGAGGATAAGCCTTATGCAGGGGGGATGGAAAGGATAACAATCACAAGGGAAATTGTAGAAGACAGCTATGACGACTTTGGGCTTGCGATGAAATACGACATTCATATGTGCCCCCAATGCTGGTCAAAGAAATTCCTTCCATGGCTTAAAAGGCAAAAGGTAGACCTTAAAGGTTGTGCCTCTACTTAGTTGACAAACAAGATAACTTCTGAAAAGATCGCTAGAAGACCCCGGTTCCACAATAGGTATCTTACAAGCTTATCAGAGTTCAACTCTCTGGTTCTCCACTTTACGGGGAACCGCAGTCGGTGCGGGGTTTACAAGATTTCTGCTACTTGAACCGGGGCTTTTCTTTTGGAACATCTTTTCACACTCTTCTTTTCTTTGGTACTCTTAGCAAATAGCATATACCTTTTTAAAATCCGCAGCCAATCCGCTACAATACATTATCTCATCCATGCTTTTTTAGGTTTGGTGGGGTCGTTGGCTATTTGTTATTTCTATTACGAGGCTTTTCAATGAAAATTATCTTGCTCTTAACCCTTTTAGCTTTTGCTTGGTCGGCTACCGAGGTCGGAGCGCAAATAGTAGACCTACAAAGCGAGGTCAACAAAAAGATCGTAGAGCCTGGGTTCACCGGGGCTGTGGCGGGGTCGTGGGATCGCCGATCCGGCAACACCGACTTAGAGTCCGCTTCAGCTTCGGGGTTGATCCGCTATCGCCACCACACCCCTGAGACGGTTATTTTTATGTACCGCAAAGAAACGGGTGAGAAATCGGGTAAGAAATACCTGAACAATGAATTCATCCACGGCAGGTATCGGTGGGAAATTTCGCAATTCGCAAATGCCGAAATTTTCGCCCTAGCAGACTTCAACGAATTCCGGGGCTATCGCTTCCGAGACGTTCTCGGGGTAGGGCCTTTGCTGAAGTGGGTGGACAAAGATGACTTCACCCTTTACACCGGGCTGGCGTATTTAATCGAGCACGAGGTTCTAACGACCAAGGACGCTGAAGGTGATTACGAACGCAAGCAAGCTGAAAGGTATTCTTTGGCTGTGTTGTACAACCAAGAATGGTTACCGGGTTTCACCACCAGCCTTTCGGCTTACTACCAACCCGACGTGTACCACAAGGACAACCACCGCACGATGCTAACCTACGGGCTGGCTTTTGCGATGACTGAGAACTTGTCTTACACATTCACAGGCTACCAAGCAACGAACCCTAACCCGCCGGAAGGTATAGCCAAGACAGACCAAAGGTATAAGAACGGGCTAAAGTTGATCTTTTGATTGGTTTTATGGTACAAACTCTTTGGGATTTAGTTGTCTAAGAGGTTGTCTAATGGAACGGTGGTTGTCTAAAGAGGATGTCGAAGAAATATTAGATTGGGATTTGACTCGCCTAAAAATCGAATTAGAACAAATAACCCAACAAAAAGTTATTGAATTAGAAGACCAATAACCCTAACTATAATTATTTATAGTTAGGGTTCTGAAAAAAGCATTGAGATATCCGCCTGTGGTTGTTAGGAGAGAGCATAATTTTTAACCACAGAGGTAAACATGAAAGCTATACTGGCGTTAGCCTTATTGATGATGGTGTCGTGCGGTAAAGAAACAACCAAAGAAGTAATACTAACCAAACCAGCGCCCAAAGACGGTGAACCTATCGTAGGCCTGAAAGGCGAACCTGGACCGGCAGGACCGAAAGGCGACCAAGGCGAGCCAGGAAGTAGAGGCGACCAAGGCGAGCCAGGAAGTAGAGGCGACCAAGGCGAGCCAGGAAGTAGAGGCGACCAAGGCGAGCCTGGGAGTAAAGGCGAGCCTGGGAGTAAAGGCGAGCCTGGGAGTAAAGGCGAGCCTGGGAGTAAAGGCGACCCAGGTGAGCCTGGGAAAGGTGACAAAGCTGACCCAGACCCAACGTACCCTAATTTAGTGGATCGAGATTTTTATAAGTGCCGTGACCGGTACGGTCGGTGGATAAAGGCTGTAGCTTATTGCGATAGTCTTTCGGATTTTGCGAAATGGCCTACGTCCCGAGGTTGGGGTTGGATCGCCGACCAGAAAGTTTGTGAGCACTACTCTATGTCTATTTACGACGGCGGGTGCTCTTGTAAGGTTAGGTAGTGATTTCTTGTAGGCCCAACCACGACCTTAAGCTAAGGCGTCAACGCCCTGGCAAACGCTTTGGCTTTTGTAGCTCTGTCCGCATCACTCTATCCCCTTAATATCTGCTGCCCGGCTCGGTGAGGTGAAATGAACGAGAGGACCTCGGTCGGGTCTCTAGGTTGACGGCTTCTATTTTAGAATCATCTTCCGAATTACTACACAGGCTACAAAAATCCATGTTAATGCCTTGTAATATAGGTTAGGCCTTCTTCCTCGTATTGCTCTGCCGTCTTAATCAACGCTGTCAAATTGTGACGACGATCGTCGCCGGATATACAGATTCCTGTTTCTATGCACATCCAAGTTTGACTATCTACTACAGTGTTGTATTTATACCCTCCGCCCGGAAGTTCCCAGTCGATTATCAACCGAGTGCCAGATTGTGAATAGCCTAATAAAACAGCACCCGAGGCTTCGAATTGTTGTTGCAAGCGCCCAGCGATAGTGTTTAAGTAGCGCTGGTTTTCTTCCTCCGCTAACGCAGCCGATTGTAGTTCTTCCCCTAAGCGGATTTCCTCAAGTTGCCTTGTTCTCGCCAGAGAATGAAACAAAAATAAAGTTCGAAGCTCTGGCGTCACACCACCCAACCCCACCAACGGCTGCCCTGCGTCAAAAACAGACTGCACATCGTAAACAAAGCTGTCAGAGTAGTTCACGTCTGTGTAGTAGAGTTGTTTATCTTCCCAAAGAACGGCTTGGACGGCGGTAAAGGTTTCGACGGTGTTGAAGCGCAAAGGAGCGGAAACTTGGAACCCAAGCCTTTTGGCCACGTCAAAGTTTTGGAAGACAATAAAGTTATTGTTGGTGTAACCGTTTATTGTTTTGTAGGTGACTTCGGGGTGGGGGTCTACTAAAGCTACCCGATCCCCGGTGAGTTCAACTTCGGCCCACCCGTCTTCTAAACGGCAAGAGTATAGTTTGAAATTATGTTGGAAGCGGCCTTGGCGGATCGGAACAATCACTCTTTGGGGTTGAGCGAATTTAGAAAGGTCTATCATTAGTGTAGTTTCAATTGGCCTGTGAGTCTTTTAAATCTCTTGGGGGTAGCAAAGTAAAGTTGACTGTACCAAGCCACAGATTCAGCTATCAACCATTTTTGATCGTCGGGCACCCGCATAGCACAAAAGAATTCAAAATCACCGATGTTCCGCTCGGGGTTATCCCCAATCCATCGCTTCATCTCTAGTTTGAATTTATTGGAGTCGAATTTCTTCATGGTGTCCCATTAATAAGGCCACGAAAAACTTCAGGACGACTGGCGAGTTATCCTTCATTCTCCGTGACCTCGTTGTGGTAGAGCTAAATTATCTAAACTCGTGCTTCTTGTCAACCTATAAGTAGGTTAGCTTTGTTTTCTTCGTCACCAAGAAATTCTTCCGGTGACCGCTTTCTATAAACTCCGAAATTTGTAGTAGAGCGGCGTTGATGAAAAAATGCACAAACGGTATGGCGTCGTGCAACGCACAAATATCTGGCAAATTAGGATCGACCGCCCCCGGTACCGTGTAGCTTTCGTTCCAAACAAACTCGGCTGTATACGCAGGGGAAAAGCCCAGGTGTAAGATATCGTGTTTACCGGGCAACGTCAGGTACCGCCTGGATTCGGTGTTGTCAAAGCAATCTATAAACAACTCGTTATCTTCCGGCCTGGTTATCCGGTGATCGATCTTCTCGTTACGGGCGGTGTACTTGAACTTACGCACGTATCTTTGCGCCACGGTTTGGATCGCTCGGGTCTTGGGTTGGTTGACTTGCTCTTTGAAATAGGCCTGTATCCGAAGGTTTCTCTCTTCGACTTTGTCGTAGTCGATACCTACGTACTCAAAGTCAGGGTATTGCCTTACTAACTGAATCAATAAATTTGAACCGATGGTGCCTAAACCAAACACGGTAATCCTCATGACGGTCTCTCTTACAGCTTTTTAAATGTTGCGTACTATTTCTATTACACTTTGTGGGCAATAAGACAAGAGCTTTAAAGTTGATAGGTCGGTGCTCATCAGAAGCAAATCGATTCTAAACTTAGGGTCAGGCCATGCACCCAGCTTTTGCATCTTTATCGCTTCAGCGTCGTATTGGTACGTGGCGATTTTATATTCCAGGCTATTGAGGTCGTTGTTCTCGAAGCAAACGATCGAAAAGAACACCGGGAAATTGAAAGCTATGTTGAAACCTTTTATGCAATTTAGATCCATAGCGGAGTACCCCAAACACCCGGAAGGGTGAACGTGTACAAAGTGTAGTAGAGCCGGGTTCTTCTCATCCAAGTTTTGGTAGTAGGCCCAAACTTTGTCGTAATCGAAGACGACTTGGAGCGGCTCCCCGATCGAACAAGAAATAATTTCATCACCGTATTTCACTAAAGATGATTCTAGCATACAGTCTCCTTTTGAAAGTTGATTACCAACTTATAGGAGAAAAGATATGAAGTCTTTAGGCGATCGGATGAAGGGTTATGAAAAAGTCTGGGCTCAAACTTTGCCGAATCGGCTGCCGGTGATGGCTAGGATCGACGGGATTTGTTTTTCTAAGCTGACCAAAGGGATGAACCGACCTTACGACGATGTTTTCCACGAAGGGATGGTCGCCGCCTCAATCGCCGTGATGCAAAAATCTTCCGGGGCTATTCTAGCGTACACCCAATCCGACGAGATCACGGTGTTGCTCAAGAACGATCAAACATTCGGCACCGAACCGCACCTGGGGAATAGGGTGCAAAAGTTGACTTCCCACTTAGCCAGCCACGCTACCGCAGCTTTTAACGACTGCATGGGTTTTGGTAAAAACAGTCCACAAGCCGCCTTTGATTGTCGGGTGTGGGTGAACCCGGTGGAAGAGATCGTAAACCAATTCCTTTGGCGTCAACGAGACGCTTTTAAGAATTGCGTGTCCACGGTGGCTACCTTCGGTTTGCGGCAAAAGTACAAAGACCAAAGTGGATTCTCAGCGGAATCGATGTTACACGGTAAGACAACCGATGAGCGTCAAGAGATCATCTTTCAAGAACTAGGTATCAACATGAACGACTATCCTTCGAAGTACCGCCGAGGGTCTTGTATCATCAACGAAATCTATTCCCACCACGACAAAGAGCGGGATGTTACCGTAGAGCGCAAGCGGTGGGTGGAAGATACCAACATCCCTTTGTTCTCAGAAAATCCGGGTTACATCATGGATAGGTATAACCCTAGCGAGGTGTAAGATATGGAACTGAAGAGACCTGTGTATTGCTTTAAAGATCTTCAATGGGATATTTGTTTAGCGTTGCTGTGCGCTCTGATTTCCTGGCTTCTCAACGATAAGAAGTTTCAAGCCTTCACAGGGGAGTTTTTCACGTCAGTCTTTTTCTTCGTGATGCTTTCGATAGGCTGGAACCTCTACAAGCGTAGGAAAGGTGAGTGATGGATAGGGTAACTTTAAAGCCAGGTAGGTACTCCTTAGCCGATGCTAGTGGTCGGGGTGATTCCGGTGGTCTGCTTTGCCCCGTGGACCTAGGCGAGGAACACGGGAGGTATGGGAAGGATCTCGACGACTACGGGTCGGTTGTAGTAGGGTCCGCCGTTAAGTGCGGTTCGATATTCCCCAGCACCTTCGGGCCGGATTTTTGGTTGACGACCAACGTGGCGGAGATTCTGACGGTAAACAAGGATAAGACCGAAGTTACTTTCAAGACAGAGTCCGGTACGGTTTACACGGTCAAATCTTTCTGAGGGTTGGATGCAGCTAGTCAAAACTTGTTTGTGCGGCGGTAAGGTTGATTTTTCGTTTGAATTCTCGAAGATCCACGACTTACCCATCTTAAAATGTGCTTGTGGTGTCTTACACCAAAAAATCAATATGACCGCAGCCCAACACGAAAAATACGAAGCCAGCGCCTACGACCACGAACGCTACGATCACGACAAAGAAATCGCTGAGCTTCGGATGGGTAAGCACGATTTGTGGTTTAAAGGCACCCGGTTGTTGGACGTAGGAGCCGGGAACGGTGCTTTTGTGGACGTAGCCCGAGAATACGGGCTCGACGCTTGGGGTGTGGAAAGAAACGCCGCTGCTTACAAGCGAGGAAATTCTTACCTGGGTACTTTGGAGTCACAGCGGTTCGAAGCTCAAGAATTCGATAATATTACTGTACATGATGTGCTAGAGCGGTTGGTAGACCCTATAGCGGAGCTAGAAGAAATTCATCGTATCTTGGCTGTTTCAGGGATGCTGGTGGTGGAAATACCTGACTATTACGACCCGTCGGGTATTCACCATTGGCGGCCCGAACACCTTTGGTTCTTCGACAAAGACCAGTGTAAGAGAACTATTGTGCGCCAAGGCTTTTCAATATTGAAGATAGACAAGCCGATACCTTCCAAAACCACCTTGTACGCTGAGAAGACCTAACCTTTACCCTCATATTCTTTGGTGATCGTTTCGTTGTGGCAACATCCATATCTTCTACAAAGATTTATCCGGAAAGAAGGAATGTGATGTAGTGGAATCTGAAATGGTGAAGATGAGAAATAAAACCGATAAAGATGAGTTGTGAAGAGGTTTAAGATATGAACAAGTTAAAGCTTTACGTCGGGCTCTCTCTTGAAACTGATAGCATAGTGTTGAGTGAGGACCCTCAGGAAATGTCTCGTTACATTCCTGTAGAGGATATGATCGATGAATACTATCGACTAATTGAGCGGATTCATCAAGAAGTCAATAGGTGAGATAAGGACTAAACTAAACCGCTTGACACTGTCGATTAGGTTTGGTACAAGACCTATAGCTTTCCCCGCACCCTTTTGAGATTCAGGACTAAGCTATGTCGTTCTCGTAAAATTCCACGCACTCTGCTTTTTTCTCTTCTGTTATTTCTTTAAATATAGAAGAGAAAATCGTCGGTAAAGATTCTCGCCAAACCCAAGGCTTCGGGTTGACCCCAAAGACTTCCAAACATCGGTGGATCAGATTTTCGTGAAACCGATCGGGTTCTTCTTCCCACCGCTCTATTTTTTCTTCCCCGTCGTCTTCGGCCCAACACCTTTCGAAGATGTAAGTACCCTTCTTCTTCCCGATACCCATAGCGTCAGCGATATCGTTGTCAGGCCGGAAGTCTGAAAGCGAACTCATGTCGGTAACCAGCCACCGTTGTTTACAAAGCACCCGCAGCATAAAATTGAGTTCCACCCAAGGCTCGACTTCCTTGAGATTTTCCGACGCAGCGAACACGAGCCTAGGGTTCTTTCGGGACAAGAACCGGTAGTCTTTGAAAAGCTGTGCGGTGATAGGTTCTAGTTCGGAAACATCAATAGAAGGAAGATGATCCACTAAGATCTGAGTAACATCTTTTTTTAAGGCCATGATTTTTTCTGCGAAACGCAGCGTGTAATTGGAGATATTTCTAAAGTAACAAAGGTTGGGAATTTATTCAAGCTCTTTTTAGCCGTAGTACGTATGAATATTTCGTAGTATGTACTACGCAACAATTATTTACGAGGCCGGTATGTTTAATATTCATTGGTCGGTCGCTGTCTTTGTCCTAGGGCTCTCGTTTATTCTGCTTGATGCCGTATTTACGGTAAGACAGAGGGGTGGTCACCATCCTTATAGTGCTTTTGCAGCCTTGGTATGTTGGGCAGCCTGTTTTATCTATTGGTCTGTCGAACTTTATATCTGGATCACATAGCAGGGCTACCGCTGTCCCGCTTGTCCTTGTTGCCGGAAACCCAAAACGACCACCCGCAACACAGACAACGCCGGTAGTCGAGGAAGAAAGGCGACCACTCGTTTTGATCGTATCGCTTGCAATGAGTACACTTAAACTTTTCTTTTTTCGGTTTTCGCTTCGGCTTCGCTTTTACTTCCAAACCACTCTCCACAGAGCTTTGCCAAAATCACTCAAAGACTTCCGGCTCAGACCTACTTCGTCAGCGGCGTAAGCTTGGTCGATAGCCCGATCGATCTTAGCCCGCTTTAACCAATCAGGGTACCAAGACCGGATTTTGACTTCGATCGGCTGGTTTTTCACATAGATTTTCATATTGCGGCACTGGT